>ERZ795045.4814-NODE-4814-length-10544-cov-5.434074_pt1 | contig 10544 bp, 9 predicted proteins | sample MGYA00375129_ERZ795045 | MGnify/ENA primary metagenome ERZ795045 (study PRJEB30174, sample SAMN05720166) | activated sludge metagenome | isolation source: anaerobic digester from wastewater treatment plant | place: Japan | collected 2015-05-15 ... | reverse complement strand
CACGCGATCTGGCATCACATTGTCACGGACGACCCCGATCACCGAGAGGGCTCCACATGAACGGCAAAACATGGCTCCTCCGCGCTGGTACCTTGGGCATGCTCTGCACCAGTTGGATAACCCTGGCCCAGCCTGAAGTCACAACAGGGGTACGGGCTGCCGTCCCAGTCCGGGATCTTTATGCCGACACATGGGTCGCCACGGACGCCCTGGGCAGAAAAGTCCCGGTCAATGACCAATCCGACAGTTCGATGCCTGTCCAAAACAACGAGAACCGTAGCCAGCGCCAAGATGCTGAATCCGAACAGGTGGGACCGCCCCGCCCGGATAAGTGGGTAGGGATTTTTTACTGGACCTGGCATATTCCCCGGCGAGGGGGGCCGAACGATGTCACGAAAATCATTGGGGAAACCCCGCCCGGCACGCCGATCGACTGGCCGAACAATGACGCCCCGTATCACTGGGGCGAACCGGAACTGGGCTACTACCTGATGACCGACCCGTTCGTCATCCGGAAACACGCCAGCATGCTGGCGGACGCCGGGGTAGATGCCATCTTCTTCGATACCACCAATCCCCCGGCTACCTGGAAAGACCAGTATGAAGCCTTGTGCCGGGAATTTGAAGCCATGCGACAGGAAGGTAATGCCACGCCGCGTATCGCCTTCATCTGCCCCTTCGGCGGTGACGTTGCCTCGGTGTTCAACCAGTTGTGGAACGACCTCTATAAACCGGGACGCTGGCGGGAGCTCTGGTTCACCTGGGAAGGCAAGCCGCTGATCCTGGCGGATCCAAGCGTGACCGATGATCCAGAAATCCGGAATTTCTTCACTTTCCGCAAACCCATGCCGGATTACTGGAAGGGCCCTTCCGGGCCCAACCAGTGGAGCTGGCTCGAGGTATACCCCCAGCACGTTTTCCGCGACGCGTCGGGCAATCCCGAACAGATGAGCGTCGGCGTGGCCCAGAACGCCCTGCCCGGCACCCCCGGGCCCGCTCCCATGAGCCACCGACGGGGTGCCATGGGCCGCAGTTGGCACAATGGAGCAAAAGACAGCCGTCCCGACGCCGTGCTGTGGGGCTTCAACTTCGAAGAACAGTGGCGTCGAGCACTAGAGGTAGATCCAACTTTCGTGTTTGTTACGGGATGGAATGAGTGGATTGCCGGCCGGTACCAGAAATGGAATGGTTACCACGCGGAGGAATGCTACTATCCGGGTGGCCTGTTCGTTGACGAGTACACCCAGGAATACAGCCGGGACTGTGAGCCCATGCGGGGCGGACACACGGATAATTATTATTACCAGTTGGCTTCGTGGATCAGGCGGTTCAAGGGAGCCCGTCCCCTTCCCCGGAGTAATGGCCCCCATACCATCACCGTGGACGGATCCTTCGAAGACTGGGGTGCCGTCACCCCTGAGTACCGGGATACCATCGGTGACATTATTCATCGCAACCACCCGGGATATGGCTCGCTCACATACCGTGACGAAACAGGAAGAAACGACATAATCAATTGTAAATCCACTTATGACGATGAAAACGTTTATTTTTACGTTGAAACAAGCAACAACATATCTCCACCCACGGATCCACACTGGATGTTGCTGCTACTGGACACGGATCAGCAGGCCGGTACGGGCTGGCTGGGCTATGATTACGTGATCAACGACGAAATTCTGGGGGTTACGGAAACCACCGTCAAAAAATGGGAAAACAACGCCTGGCAAACCGTGGGGACAGCCAGAATGGCCCTGGGAGAACGAGGTCTGGAACTGGCCATTCCCCGGAAACGGATCGGCATGGACCGCGGCGCCCCCTGTTTCGATTTCCACTGGGCGGATAACATACCTGAATACGGCGATGTTTCCGTGCTGGGCGTTCATGGAGACAGCGCGCCCAATCGCCGCTGGAACTACCGGTTGCTGCCGAAGGAGTAACCCGAACCCCTGAAAACGTACGGGATCAGGTGACGGTATTGGGTGTGCTCATGTTCTGTTCAGTATGGTAAACTACCTTCGTTTTACCGCTTTCTTTTTTCAGGAGTCATCGCATGACACGGCAAAGCACACCGTTTTCACCCTTGACTGAATCCGCGGAATTAACCTGGGAATATCCGCCCCAGTCCCGGAAAATCTACCTGGAAGGATCGGATCCCACTATCCGGGTTCCCATGCGGGAAATAATGCTGTCCCCCACGCGGAACCGACAGGGAAATACCGTGGAAGATAATCCCCCGATCCGGGTCTACGACGTCTCCGGGCCCTATACCGACCCGGATGTCACCGTGGAACTGGGCCGGGGACTGCCCGCCCTCAGAACTTCCTGGATTGACCAGCGCGGGGATACCGAACCAGTCCGGACCCTTCCTGAAGGCAGTTGCCGGGGATTAAAAATCGCGCGGACAGTCCGGCGCGCCAGGCCCGGACACCGGGTTACCCAGCGGCACTACGCCCGCCGGGGCATCATCACGCCCGAAATGGAATTCGTGGCCATCCGGGAAAACCTGCTGGCCGCCCAGGTACATATTCCCGAATCTATCCGGCAACAGCATCCTGGCACCATGTCCCGCCCGGAAACGATTACCCCGGAGTGGATCCGCGATGAGGTGGCCGCGGGACGCATGGTTATCCCCGCCAATATCAATCACCCGGAACTTGAGCCCATGGGCATCGGCGCGGCCTTGCTGACCAAGATCAACGCGAACATCGGAAACTCCGCCATGGCGGGCACCATCGGTGAAGAAGTGGAAAAAATGCTCTGGGCGATCCGCTGGGGCGCCGACACCGTGATGGACTTGAGTACCGGCCGGGACATTCACGAAACCCGGGAATGGATCCTGCGTCACGCCCCCGTGCCGGTCGGAACGGTGCCCATTTACCAGGCCTTGGAGAAAGTAGGCGGTGTCCCCGAATCCCTGACCTGGGAGATTTTCCGGGACGTGCTCATCGAGCAGGCGGAACAGGGCGTGGACTACGTAACCATTCACGCGGCCCTGTTGCGGGATATCATCCCGGACGCCGCGGTGCGGCTGACGGGCATCGTGAGCCGGGGGGGCTCGGTCATGGCCCGGTGGTGCCAGGCCCACGACCAGGAAAATTTCCTGTACACCCACTGGGACGAAATCTGTGAAATCCTGGCGGCCTACGACGTCACCGTGTCCATCGGGGACGGCTTGCGCCCGGGATCTCAGCGCGATGCCAATGACCGGGCCCAGTTCGAAGAGTTGCGCGTCCAGGGCGAACTGACCCGCCGGGCATGGGAAATGGATGTTCAGGTCATCAACGAGGGACCCGGGCACATCCCCCTGCACCTGATCGCGCGCAACATGCTCAACCAGCGGGAATGGTGTCACGAAGCGCCCTTCTACACCCTTGGCCCCCTGGTAACGGACATCGCGGCCGGGTACGATCATTTCGCTTCCGCCATCGGCGCGGCCATCATTGGATCCCTGGGTACGGCCATGCTCTGTTACGTGACCCCCCGGGAACATCTAGGACTGCCCCGGCGGGAGGATGTCCGCGAAGGCGTGGTGGCCTATAAAATCGCCGCCCATGCCGCCGACCTGGCCAAGGGAATTCCAGGCGCGCAACTGGTCGACAACGCCATGAGCAAGGCTCGGTTCGAATTCCGCTGGGGCGATCAGTATGCCCTGTCGCTGGACCCCTGGAAAGCCCGGGAACTGCACCAGGAAGATTTCCGGAACTCGGCAGAGGTAGACTATCCGTTCTGCAGCATGTGCGGTCCCAAATTCTGCGCCATGCGCATTTCTCACGACGTGCGGCAATGCGCCCGCGCGGGGGACGGAAACGGAAACCAGAAGGCCCGACCTTCGTCGGAAGAGGACCCCTCCCGGTGCGGATAGGAGCAATCGAAATCAGCCATCCCCTGTGCCTGGCTCCCATGGAAAGCGTTTCGGATCCGCCCTTCCGTAAATTATGCCGGCGTTTCGGGGCGGACCTGCTGTGGACGGAATTCGCCAACTGCGAAGCCATTGTCCGCAACGTGGCGCGGGAATGCCGAAAACTGGCCATAAACCCGGATGAACACCCGATCGCCATACAGATTTACGGTTCCTTCGAGGAATCCATGGAAAAGGCCGCGCGCCAGGCCGAGGCCATGGGTCCGGACTGGATCGATATCAACTGCGGCTGCTGGGTGAAAAAGATCGCCCACCGTGGGGATGGCGCGGGTCTCCTGCGGGACCTGAAAAAATTCGAAACGGTGGTCAGATCGGTCCAGCGGGGCACCACGCTGCCGGTAACCGTCAAAACCCGACTCGGCTGGGATGCCGATTCCATCGTGATTCTGGACGTCGCGCGCATGCTCGAGCAACTGGGCATTGCCGCGCTGACCGTTCATTTCCGAACCCGGAGCCAGGGATATTCCGGAAAGGCCGACTGGACCTGGATACCCCGGATCAGGGAGGCGGCCCCCACGTTACCCCTGGTCGCCAATGGAGACATCGCAAGCCCGGAGCACGCGAAACATTGCCTGGACCTTGGCGCGGATGGCGTGATGATCGGCCGGGCCGCCATTGACCGGCCCTGGATTTTCAGGCAGATCCGGGCCTTTCTGGAAGGCAGGCCCATTCCGCCCGATCCGCCCCTGGCCGAACGCGCGCGGATAGCTATCGCGCACCTGCGGGAACACGCGGCGTATCATGGCGAAAAACGCGGGGTACTGTCATTCCGGCGTCGCTGGGCGGCTTATCTCCACGCGGCACCGGGCATCGCGAAACTGCGGACGGAACTCATGACCATCGAAACGGTGGCCGGCATTGAAGAACGGCTGGCCCGATACCTGGACGAAGCCGTTCGCCACGGTTACGATCTCCAACCGGAGGCGGAAGAAACGGTCAGATCTTTCAGGGAGGATGATCCATGCATGAAGAACTGCGCGGCCGCGTGCTGGAAATGAACCTCGCCATTGAGGGGGAAGGATTGACCTTCCAGACCTGGGGAAATGCCAGCGCCATCGATCGGGATCACGGCGTGGTTGCCATCAAGCCGAGCGGCGTGGCCTATGCCGATCTCACTGCCGAATCCATCGTCGTGGTCGATCTCGAGGGCCGACCGGTGTGGGGAACCCTGGCGCCTTCCGTGGACCTGCCCGCGCACCTGATGCTCTACAAGGGATTTCATGACGTCGGGGCCATTGTGCACGTGCATTCCCATTACGCCACGGCGTTCGCGCAGGCGCGCCGCTCCCTTCCCTGCCTGGGCACTACCCACGCGGATTACTTTAACGGAGAGATCCCCCTGGTACCCGCGCCGGCCCCCGAAGAAACCATCCAGGCCTACGAGCGCGCCATTGGAGACCTGATCGTGCGGCATTTCGTCAACCGGGACCCGTTGGAATGTCCCGCCGTACTGTGCGCGGGGCACGGTCCCTTCGTTTGGGGGCGGACGCCGCGGCAGGCCGTGGAGAACGCGATCGTCCTGGAAGAACTGGCCGCGCTCGCGTTTCACACGCTTATCCTGAATCCCGGCGCGCCCACCCTGGAAACCCACCTGCTGAACAAGCATTTCCTGCGGAAACACGGCAAGGACGCCTATTACGGACAGAAAGGCTGAAACCATGCCCGACGAATCCCGCGACTCGGCAGGCCGTACCGTTGCCGTCATCATGGCGGGCGGCGTGGGAGAGCGGTTCTGGCCTCTCTCCAGGGAAAAGCGACCGAAACAACTGCTGCCCCTTTCCGCGTCCGGAAAACCCCTGCTGGAAGATACCCTGGATCGACTGGACGGGCTGGTCCCTCCGGGGAACCGCTTCCTGGTGGCTTCCATCTCCCTGCTGGAAGAAATCCGCCGCGCGATCGCCGGGCTGCCCCCGGATAATTACCTGGTCGAACCCGCCCGCCGCAATACCGCCGGTTGCCTGGCATGGGCGGCCGCGTGCCTGCTTGCCCGGGGCTTCGAACCAGAACATACCGTGATGACGGCCCTGCCGGCCGACGCGTGGGTGTCGGATCACGCAGCGTACCGCAAGGCGCTTGGAACGGCCTGCGCGGTGGCGCGCGCCCACCCGGCAATCGTGGTTATCGGTATTCGGCCCACCCGTCCCGAAACGGGTTACGGATATATCGAGCAGGCCGATTCCCCCCCCGTGTACACCGGAGATGACGGCACGCCGGTGTACCCCGTCGCCCGCTTCCGCGAAAAACCGAATGTACTGACTGCAGAAGAATACCTGGCCTCGGGACGGCATTACTGGAACGCCGGGATATTCGTGTGGCGCCTCGACACCTTCCTGTCCGAACTGGAACAGGCGGGCGCGCCGCATCGATCTGCCATCGACCGGATGGCGAGCGCCCTGCGCGCGAACGATCCACGGACCGCCGAATCCGTCTTCCTGGAACTGCCGTCCATATCGATCGATTTCGCCCTGATGGAACACGCCCGGAGCATCCGGGTGGTACCCGGCGCGTTTCACTGGGACGACGTGGGCGAATGGAGCGCCCTGGAACGCATTCTGCCGTCGGACGCCCATGGCAATGCGGTACATGGTCAGCCGGTGCTGATCGACGTGACCCGATCGGTGGTATTCCAGGACGAAACCGCCGGGAACATGGCCGTGGCCCTTCTGGGGGTCCATGACCTCGCCGTGGTCGTCACCGGTGACGCCGTGCTTGTACTGCCCAAGTCCCGCGCGCAGGACGTCCGGAAAATCGTGCAGGCGTTGCGCGACCGCGGCATGCGGCAGGTTTAATGTTGCTTTTCAAGAAGATTCCAATTGCTAAGAGTTCATAGGTTGTTATATCATTTTTCGCAATGGAGGCCTACTGATCGTTCAGCATCTGCAAAGGAAGACCAAGATGGTTATTTTTGTACCCAAGGAAACCTGGCCGGGAGAAACGCGGGTTCCCCTGATTCCCGATTCCGCGGCCAAGTTGGTCAAACTGGGAGCGGACGTAGTCATCGAATCCGGCATGGGAGTGCCGGTTGGATGGGACGACGCGGCCTATGAAAAGGTCGGAGCCCGGGTCAGCAAGGATCCGGAAAAGGATCTCGCCGCGGCGGGCGTGGTGGTCCGGTTGCGCAAGCCTTCCCCGGAGTGGGTGGCCAGGCTGAAGCCGGGTACCATCCTGATCAGTTACATGGACCCGTTCTTTGATCACGCCCTGGTGGACGCGCTCCTCAAGCACCAGGTCAGCGGCATCTGCATGGAGATGATTCCGCGCACGACCCTCGCCCAGAAAATGGACGCGCTGAGTTCGCAGGCGAACCTGGCGGGATACGTGGCGGTCCTGGTGGCGGCGAACCGGCTCGGACAGGTATTGCCCATGATGATGACGCCGGCGGGTACGCTCAAGCCCTCCCGGGTGTTCATCATCGGGGTAGGGGTCGCCGGATTACAGGCCATTGCCACGGCCAAACGACTGGGCGCGCGGGTGGAAGCCTTCGACACCCGGCCGGTCGTCGAAGAGCAGGTGCTCTCCCTGGGCGCGAAGTTCGTGAAGATCGACCTGGGCGAAACGGGCCAGACCAAGGACGGTTACGCCGTGGAGTTGACCCCCGAACAACGCCAGAAACAGATGGAAGCGATGGCCAAGGTCATCGCGCAATCCGACGTGGTGATTACCACCGCCCAGGTGTTCGGCAAGCGGGCCCCCCGCATCGTGTCGAAAGAAATGGTGGCCTCCATGCGGCCGGGCAGCGTGGTCGTCGACCTCGCGGCGGAAACGGGCGGTAACGTCGAGGGCAGCGAGCCGGGCAAGGAAGTCATCATCAATGGCGTGATCGTGATCGGGGCGGAGAACTTCCCCGGCCGCGTGCCCGTGCACGCCAGCCAGATGTATTCGGCCAACATCGCCAATCTCATCGAACACTTCTGGAACAAGGAATCCAGGGTCCTCGACCTGAAAACTGAAGATGAAATCATGAACGGGTGCCTGATCACCCATAACGGTGAACTGCGCAGCGAAATGCTCCGCAAGGCACGGGAGAACCGCTGATGGAAATGCTGTTGCTGCTATTCACCTTCACCCTGGCGATTTTCCTGGGATTTGAACTGATCTCGAAGGTACCGTCCCAGTTGCACACGCCGCTGATGTCCGGATCGAACGCCATTTCCGGGATCAGTATCGTGGGCGCGCTCCTGGCGGCCGGGCTGGCGGCCAATGATCCGCTGGGTTATGCCGTCGGTTTCGTGGCGGTGGTCTGCGGAGCCATCAACGTGGTGGGCGGGTACATGGTAACCCACCGGATGCTCTCCATGTTCAAAGGCAAGGAAGGAGGCAAGTAACCATGCAGAACCTGGACGCGGTAATCCAGATCGCGTATATCGTATCGGCCATCCTGTTCATCCTTGGCCTCAAAATGATGAGCAAGATCCCCACCGCCGCGAAGGGAAACCTGATTTCGGCCGTGGGCATGCTGATCGCCATTGTGGCCACGCTGTTGTACAAGTTCAAGTTCCCGGAGATGGGGTTCGTCACGATTGGCGCGGGACTCCTGTTGGGTAGCCTGATCGGCGCGGTGGCGGCCGCGCGCGTTCCCATGACCTCGATGCCGGAATTCGTGGCCCTGTTCAACGGTTCGGGCGGCCTGGCCAGCATGCTCGTGGGCGTGGCGGAATACTACAAGCTGGTCAATAACCCCGAACACGCCATGGGCTTCATCGCCCTGCTGGCCACCTACCTCGCCATTCTCATCGGCGGCGTAACCTTTACCGGCAGCGTAATCGCCTATGCCAAGCTCGCGGAGAAAATCAACGGGAAACCCATCCTGTTCAAAGGACAGCAGGTGGTAAATGGCCTTGTGCTGGCGATCCTGTTGCTGGCGGCGGTGGCCTTCCTGCTGGACCCCCTTACGCCGACGGCCAAGGCAGCCTTCATCAGCGCATCCATCCTGTCGCTGGTGCTTGGCGTACTGGTAACCATCCCCATTGGCGGGGCCGACATGCCCGTGGTCATCTCCCTGCTGAACAGTTATTCCGGCCTGGCGGCCTGCGCGGCGGGATTCGTCATCTCCAACACGGTGCTGATCGTGGCGGGATCGCTGGTCGGCGCGAGCGGTATCATCCTGACGAACATCATGTGCAAGGCCATGAACCGTTCCCTGACCAACGTGCTCTTCAGCGGCTTTGGAGCGTCCACCGTCGGGGCGGGCAAGGCAGTGCAGGGCGAGGTAAAAGCCCTCAGCGTGGAAGACGCCTACTACGTGCTTGAAGCGGCCAGTTCCGTCGTGTTCGTGCCGGGTTACGGCATGGCCGTCGCCCAGGCGCAGCACGCCGTTCGGGAACTGGGTGAACTGCTCGAGAAAAACGGCGCGGAGGTTAAATACGCCATCCATCCCGTGGCGGGCCGCATGCCCGGACACATGAACGTGCTGCTGGCCGAGGCCAACGTGCCCTACGAACAACTCATCGAAATGGACGATATCAATCCCATCATTGAAACGGTGGACGTCTGCGTGGTCATTGGCGCGAACGACGTGGTCAATCCCGCGGCGCGGGAAGATGAGACCAGCCCCATCTACGGCATGCCCATCATCAACGTGGACAAGGCCAAGACCTGCTTCGTGATCAAGCGATCCATGCGGTCCGGTTTCGCGGGCATCGAGAATCCCCTGTTCTACAAAGAGAACACCCGCATGATCTTCGGGGATGCCAAGGCGGTGATCACCGGCCTCATCGAACAGTTCAAGGAGTAAGATAAAATAACCTGAATGGTAAGACGCCCATCGATGTTTGCCACCGGAGCCCGGCGGAAGTCCCGGGTTCCGGTGTTGTTTTTCCTGCTCCTGGTCCTGCTGGCATCCCGCGGATACCGGTATCTCCAGGTATGCAACCTGGCTCCAGCGACCACACAGGTCTTGACGGATGACGGCAGCGGTCCGGAAGAATCCAGGCCCGCAGGCACGTCCCCCCTGCGCGATGAACCCTTCAACGCCCGGTGCGTCGGCGTGAAAGACGGGGACACACTGACCCTGCTTACGGCACGAAAAGAAGAAGTCACGGTTCGTCTCTTCGGCGTGGACGCCCCGGAGAAAAAACAGGCCTTTGGGGAACGGGCCCGACAGCTCGTGTCCGATACCGTTTTCGGAAAAAATGTCCGGGTACATCCCCACGCGCGGGATCGGTACGGCCGCGTGGTCGCCGACGTATACCTGGAAGACGATTCCCGGCTGAACACTTTACTAGTCAGGGAAGGACTGGCATGGTGGTATAAAGCCTATGCCCCGAACGACACGGAACTCCAGCACGCTGAAGCACAGGCCCGATCGGAGCAAAGAGGGGTATGGCGCGACCCAGATCCCGTTCCGCCCTGGGAATTCCGCCGGGGTAAAAACGTGAAACCACGGGAAAACCCCAAGACAACTGCCTCGTCTTCATGATATGCGTTCCGTCAGCCCGGGTCCCCGAGTGAACCAGGTTCAAGGGTGCCCTGTTGTTGATGCCGGATTTCACGGAAGACATCAACTGGGGACGCGGTCAGCCAGTTCCCGAATGGTTGTTACAACGCTCTTTCGCCCGGAACGTTGCTCTTCCCGAAGCGTTGTTGCTTTTTCCGGAATGCCGTCCGCTTGAGCGTACCTTTG
>ERZ795045.4792-NODE-4792-length-10574-cov-10.507273_pt1 | contig 10574 bp, 12 predicted proteins | sample MGYA00375129_ERZ795045 | MGnify/ENA primary metagenome ERZ795045 (study PRJEB30174, sample SAMN05720166) | activated sludge metagenome | isolation source: anaerobic digester from wastewater treatment plant | place: Japan | collected 2015-05-15 ... | reverse complement strand
TCTTCAAATCCTGGTCTTTCTCCCTCAATGGCACACTCACTACACATATCTTTGCGGTCTTTACACCTAAATTTTTTAATATCAGCGGCATTTCTTTTTCCATCTATCACCTCGTTGAATGTATGTGAACAATATCTCCATCTTTGACAATACCTGTTTTTGCTTCACTCCTCAATAGCCCTTTTTCCCTGCATGCCGCAAAAGAACCAAGAGAAATAAAATCCTCGTATCTTACCACATCTGCCCTGACGAATCCTTTTGCGATGTCTGTATGTATGGCTGCCGCTGCATCAAGCACAGTTGAACCTTCTGGTAATAGCCATGCTCTTGTTTCCTTGCCAACGATTGTATAAAATCTTATTAAACCTGCTGCTATAAGGAATTGTTTCCAGAACATTTCAATGCTTTCTTTATCTGTTCTGGCTGCATCTATCTGACAGAAACCAAAATTATAATGAGTTGCGCGGCTTTGCAGTTCTGTTAACATTGTGTTTCCATTGGCAAGTACAAGAAATTTTTTTGATGTGATAAGTCCAAGAGAAGTAAGAAAAACTTTCTCTTGGTGCCGCATCTCCATAGACAAAAGAAATGTTTCCTTTTCAAGATGGCTGAAACATTTTTCAAGAAAATCTTCCTCCTGACTCTTTTTCCTTTTTCCGTGCGATATTTCCTGATGCCGTTTTTCTAAAATTCCCTTTATCCTGTCAGTGTCCCTGTATAAAAGTTCCAGGCACAAAGAATCCAGTTCATTCACAGGATTTCTCCCCTGCGAGGTCGCAGGAATGACAAGTGCGATTGTGTCAGAAAATAGCGCGTGTTCAATAATTTTCTCATCAAAGCCCATGCCTTCTGGAGGTCCTTTTATGTCAATAAATGCAATCTCTGGCTCAGTGGTTTTTTCTGGTTTGACCTTTTCTGCAATTGCCAGCAGTCGCCTATCATGAATTTTCACAGAAATCACCACTGGCTTTTTCGGGTCAAAACTTTCGTACTTTCTCCCTGAAAGGGCAGCCACAATTTCTGTTTTCCCGCTGCCCGAATACCCAAGCAATGCGACTTTCATATTTTCCCTTTTGACTGTGTATTTTACATCAGAACAAACGGAAATCAAGAAAAATTTGCTTTTTTAGAAAAAATGTGGTACAATGAAATATGAGTTCAGATAACTTCTACTATCAATTTTTCAATATACGACAATCGTATCCGCACCAGCAAGCAACATGGGAAGCAGTAAATTCAACCAAGTTTCCATTATTAATAAAAGCTCCTTCTGGTTCAGGAAAAACTGAAGCAATCCTTGCACCCTTTTTATCTCAATTCATAAGCAATCAGTTTGATATCGCTCCCAGATTAATATATGTTTTGCCGATGAGAGTTCTTGTCAATAGCGTTGCAGAAAGAATAGAAAAGTATGCAAAAAGAATTTCTCAGAGCATCTCCGTTAAAGTTCATCATGGCGATGTACCAAATTCACCATTTTTTATCGCAGATATCGTAGTAACCACGCTTGACCAGTTCCTCTATGGATTCGCAAGGGCAAGCAGTCAAGTAGGAAAACATATTGATATGCCCGCTGGTTCTATTGCTTCATCTATGATTGTTTTTGACGAAGCCCATATGTACAGAGATGAGTTTACTTTTTCTATTATGAGAGCTATTTTGGAAATCCTTTATCAGAGCCGCATTCCTTTTGTAGTAATGACTGCAACTATGCCGGAAAGTTTAGAAAAAAGCCTTTTTGAAAACATCAAAGATTATCATCAAATTTCAGGTAACGACGTGATACAATCCACACTCACAATCAATATGCCTGATACTCCACTTTATTCCAGTGGACAAGTAAACATTCCTGATGATGTTTTAGAAAAAGTTAAGACCAAGAAAACTCTTATCGTTCTAAATCAGGTCAAAAGGGCACAAAGGGTTTATGAGGAAATTAAACAACGTTTGGATTTATCGGATGAACAAATTGTTTTACTTCACTCAAGGTTCACTAAAAAAGACCGACAACAGCATGAAAAAAAGGCGCTATCGCTAATTCCTAATAAAGTTGATGGAACCATGAGGATTCCAGACAATATTGGCGTTGTTATTTCCACACAGGTTCTTGAGGCAGGGATAGATTTCTCTGCAGAGCTTCTACTTACAGAACTTGCGCCAGCAGATTGCCTTGTCCAAAGAGCAGGTCGTTGTGCAAGGTATGAAGGTGAAAAAGGAGAGATGATTATTTTCCCTGTCGAAAATGAAAAGGGTTATTTACCATATAAAAAGGAACACCTGTCGAAAACACTGGCTTGGTTGCAATCTCATCCTGATTTTAACATCAAAAATTTTAATGAGGTTTGTTCTTTTGTGAGTCAGACCCTTGATTATCAGGCTAATGATTATGAGGCAAGAGATACTCTGATTGACCTGTATGAGTGCGTTTTGTACGCTGATAGCGAACCGAGAAATATTCAATTGAGGGATGGCAAATCAGCCACTATAGTAGTGTTGGATATTCCAGAAAGTGGAAAAGGAAAAATTGAGGATAAGATTAAGGCCTATGTTTTAAATAATCCATCATTATTAAAAGATAACTTTATCAATGTTGATATTGGTATTGTATGGGCTTTGTTTAATGATGGAAACCGTCCTATTCAATGGGAAATACAATGGAGATATAATGAGAAAAAAGAGAAGGAAATTTTCATTTTCAATTTAATCAAAGGCAAGAAAAAACCAGATGAGAAAGATTCAAGAATAGATCCATTTAGAACTTATATAATTGACAGTAAATACTATAAACAAGATAAGGGGATTTATCCAGATGTCAGCTTTATTATATAGCGCTCCAGGTGAAAATTATTTGGATCACATTTCAAGATGTAAAGAAAAGTTTGATCTTATTTTTCCGATGTTCAAAACTACAATTTCAAGAATACTTGAAACATCTAAATCACAGGAAGACTTATTTGATTTTTTTCTCAAAATGATTCTTTTTCATGATCTTGGAAAGATTACAAGAAGGTGGCAAGAAAGACTTAGTACTGGCAATAGGTTGCCATCTCATTCAACTCTCGGGGCTGCGTATCTCTGGAAAGTTCTGCCGGAAGGAATCAAAGAACCTATAAGTTTTGCTGTTGCAATTCATCATACTGACAGGGGGCTGCTTGGCGATAACATTGAAGAACCTGATGTTCAGGCGATACTGGATGGTATCGTTGATAACAACGGTAATATAATATGGCATGATGAGATAAAGAACTTAACTGAAGATTATTTCCCTAAGAATGCATATGATTTAAATGTGTCTTCTCTGAAAGAAATGGCAAGGGGGTTAAGAGTTTGGGCTAAAGGTTGTGGATTATTGGAACAACATCAAAGGAGATTGCAAGTTTCCCTTGCTCATCATATACTGAAACTATGCGATATTTCTGCTGCTACAGAGAGAAAGGAATATCAAAGGAAGGTTGACCAAGATTACTATGGCGGATGGCTGATGGTGGAGAATATAAAAAATTATGTTGATGCAATCAGAGGAAGAGCGAAGGCATGAGCATATTTCTTTACACACCGGCAACAGGATTTCCTGATTTAGAAGTAAAGATTGCTTATGGATTGGCGAGGGTTGGGGTTGAAGCTTTTGGGATGGAAAAGGTAACTATTCAAGATAGCGGCGGTTTTTATACAGTTTTTTTCGATGTTGTTGAGAATGAATTAGAAAAGCTTGATAAGAGCTTTAATCTGCTTTGTCAAAGGGTTCTTTCCTCATCGTCCATTCCACTTAGTACTCCCGGAATAGCTGGGAGAAGTGCAGAAAGCATTGGTGTGACAGAAGACGAAAAATTTTCAGTAGACATTTATAAATCAATTGTTTCTAATGCCGAAAATAGAAAGTCAGAAAATGTTTGCAGGCATAGGAATAGCTCTATAGGTAATATCATTGGAATTTCAGCGTCCACTTCATATCATCATAAAAGAGATGGAATTGATATCTCTATTCAACAGAATGTCCCGAGAAGACCGACAAATCCCAAAAATATCTGCAAAACATGTGCTCTACTTTCACTTCTTGGAATGTGGTATGCATCTTTTATATTCAATGTTTCATCTAGAGAAATTGTAGTAATGCCAATTCCTAAAGTGAAAATTAACGGTACTAAACTACAAGAAATTTATGCCCTACAACATCAAATAAGAAAGAAATGGATTAATCAAAAAATCCCTCAAGTGCTTATTCCCTTTGTATTCTTGTCTAAAATTCCCTCGTCTGCGGATATTTTGGAAGGCTTTGACTTATTCGTTGCAGTGTTAAGTCGTCAGCAGGTTTATCATGTTGATGGACTTTTTTTAATACCAATTGAAAATTATTTAGACTTCATACGACAGACACCTTATAATATAGCGACAATAGATGGCATGCTCGGAAGAGAGGCTTATGGTTCATTACAGGAATTAAACAATGCCATTTATAATCGGAATAAAGCTTCTCTTCCAAAATTTGCTCGTCTTTATGTTCAGGAGACATCGCCAAAACAGAAAGATTATGTCAACCTCTTATATCCGGAGACAGCAAAATATCTTTTAAGGGAGGTGGCTATGATAGACGAAAAGATTATAAGTAACAAAGCAGTAAGGTCTGTAGCAAAAACCTTAGGTTATTTTGTGTGGAATAAAGACTATCAAAACTATTCTTTTGCAGACGGCTTAAGAAATGCCAAAACATTCAAGGATGTCAGACGGATATTTGAGAAACTGGAAAGGGAAGCAAAATTGAGATACGACCAAGAAAAAAATAAACAAAATGGGAATCCGCCACATCTTCCACATCCAGATGATATTGAACAAATAAATCACTTGATGCAGGTAAACAAGGTGTCTTTTGAACAAATCATAACGACTCTTTATTTACTTGCCTTCAGTTTTGAGTCTTATAAAACAATAAAGATTGAACCCATAGGAGGAGTGCCAAATGAAGAATAAGATAACTGATAAATTAAGAAAACATCTTCAGAAATAAGGTCAAAATTTAAGGTTAAACAAATAGGTGTTTTTGGTTCTCAAATCAAAGGAAAGGCTAAAAGGCACAGCGATATTGATATTCTTGTTGAATTTGAAAAGGGATGTAAAACTTTTGACAACTATATGGAACTTAAGTTTTATCTTGAGGATATATTTAATTGTAAGGTCGATCTTGTGTTAAAGGATGCGTTGAAAGAAGAGATTAGACCAATTATTTTATCAGAGGTTGTTTATGTCTAAACGGAATATCACATTATTTTTGAGCGATATTTTCAAGTGTATTCAAAAAATACAAAGATACACAGAGAATAAAAATTATGAAGATTTTATCATAAATGATCTGTTGATAGATGCAGTTGTTAGAAATCTCGAGGTAATTGGGCAGGCTATCAAAAATATACCTTCATATTTTAGAAAAAAATATCCCCCACTGTTGAATGGGAAAAAATTGCTGGTTTAAGAGATATCCTTATACATGATTTCGGGATAGATTATGAACTTTTATGGGACATAGTGAATAATAAAGTCCCAGAGTTAAAAAACTGGATTGCAAAAATCATAACAGAACACAACAAAAAAATAAGGAGGGGCAAAATGCTTACGTTTGTAACATTTGCGGTTAAGACACAATTGAATGTCCATGACTTGAATAATGAAGCAGTAGCAGGGAATGTAAATGACATAAGAATCATGGAATTTGTTGATGAAGAGGGTAGCCGGCAAGAGGCACCGGCAGTATCTGGAAGAATGCTAAAGCACTGGCATCTTGAGGGGATGAGACATTTGATTTTAAATGGTGGATACAGTTCAATTCCACTATGTGCAGGTTGTAAAATAGGTGAGCCCATCAGACCTGCGGTATTATCAGGAGAAAAATTGGAGCAAATAAAACCTAATAAATTAAAAGAAGAAGAAGACTTTGTCAAAAAATGCGCTATCTGCGATATTCATGGTTATCTGATTGCACATGAGGCAAAAGGAGAGAGTGGAGAAGAAGTTGAGGGGGAAACTAAAGAAGAGAAAAAAGGAAAAAAACAAAAAGGATTAAACCTCCGTCGAACATCCCGAGCTATGTTTTCCTGGCTAATGCCTGTTTTAGGAACAGAAACAGCTCAGAAACAGGTGCTTCATACAAGAGTCTCTCAGCAAGAATCAATCACAGAAGGAGAAGGTGCGGCACAGATGATATTCAATAAATCCTATGCCTCTGGAATTTATGCCTTTGTGGCTGCCCTTGATGTTGATAGAATTGGACTTGTAGAGTTAAATCTTGGAAGCTCACGCCCCTATGCAGTTGATAATAACAGTGGCAGAAAAGAAAGAATCAAGGTTGCAATTGAAGCCTATCGTATGATGCTTTGTGGCAAAATTGGTGCAAGCCTCTCCCACGCTTTGCCACATCAAAATCCTGTTGAGCTTCTTGTAGCATATTCCGAAACAGGACCGCTGCCATTTCCTGTATCACCTATGTATTCGAATTGGCTTAGAAAAACAATTGGACTGATGCCGCAGGGAACACAATTTCTATATTGGGGGGCTGAAAGCATTGAAAATGTAAATAAGAAAAATACTCTGGATGAAATATTTGAAGAACTTTTGAACAAGGTATAAAATGAAGGCGCTCGTCTTTAATATCAGATTGAATTCTTTATATTCAGTTATAATGCCTTTTACGTGGCAGTCAGCTTTAACTTATCCTGTGCTTCCGCCTTCTGCAGTCATAGGAATGCTTGCAAATGCCTTTCAGCGATATAAAAATGCCCAGCATCCTATTGAATATTTGAAAGAGATAGAAAACAAAATCTTCTGGGCTGGTTCACGGCTTCTTACCCCTTGCGTTGTTAAAAGTTACATTACCTCTGCAATCACAAAATGGGGAGACACTATAGGTACAGGCAAATTTACCAATGCTCTTAGCAGACAATTCGCTTATACCAGAAATCTGCAGGTTTCTGCTATTTTCAACAACGATGAGATTGTTTCAGCGATTTCTGATGCTATTGTTTCTTCTCCCTTATTTTGCGGTGATAGCGAATCTCCGATCTCTTTAGATGATAAGGTTATGATAAAGAATGTTATGGATAGTTCTTCAGGAAAAACCATTTACACAGAATATCCTGTTCCTTTTACACCGGATACGAAAATAGAAGAGGGCAATGGTATCGTTTATTTGATGCATGAAAGATGCCTGGTAAAAAGGGACAGTTTCCCGTTACAAGGTTACATTGTCCCGATTCGAGAAGAAGAAAAATTACTAAAGCCGTCTTACCTGCGGGTAAAGATAACTAATGAAAAGGTCTTCCAAATAGAGAACATTGGATATATTATCGTAAGCGATGCGGGTGAACGTTTACAGAAAGAAGCAACAAAGCAAACAAAAAAAAGAGGACTCTTCCCGAAGTGAAAGTTAAGACATTAATTTTTCATTTTACCTGTGACTGCCCTGTAAAAGGGACTCCAGATAAATTAAGGGGATATTTTGCGAATAGATTTACTGATTATCGACTTGTTCATAATCATCTTGGTGATAATAAATTTTTGTATAAGGTACCTCTCATACAATACAAAATTTTAAAACAAAAACCCTTTATTATTGGTATCAATGAAGGCGCTGATGTGTTACAAAATATTCATCAGGACATTGACCTTCTCAAAATTGGAAATGTTGAATATCAGATAAAAGAAAAAACCATTGTTATGAGAACAGATAATTTTGGCATTACAGAGAACAACCTTTGTTACTTTTTCCTTTCTCCATGGCTGGCGCTCAACGAAGAAAATTATAAAAGTTATAGAAATTTAAAATCTATGCCAGAGAAAAGGGAGTTTCTTCAAAAGATTCTTGTAGGAAATATTATTTCTATTTCAAAAAGCATTGGCTATACAGTGCCAGAGCCAATAAAAGCGACGATTGAAAAGATAAAACAGGTCAGAACAACCTTCAAGGGCATTCCGATGCTTGGGTTTCTTGGCTCTTTTTCTATCAATTTTGAAATCCCTGATTACTGGGGAATTGGAAAATCTGTTTCAAGGGGATTTGGTACAATAAAAAGATGCAACTAGTTATAAATACATTTGGCTCATATATTCAGAAAAATGGCGATTGCTTCAGGATAAAAACAGACGATAGGGTTTTTGAGATATCCTGTAAAAAGATTTCTTCTATATTAATTTCCACTGCTGCATACATCACAACAGATGCAATAAAAATGGCTATGGAAAATAACATCGATATTGTTTTTGTTGATGAGTTTGGAGAGCCATATGGAAGGATATGGCACCCCAGGCTTGGCAGCACCACCTTAATCAGAAGAAGACAACTGGAAATTGCTGACACAGAACAAGGATTTAAAATTGCTCTGCAATGGGTAAAAACAAAGTTTAACAACCAGATTGAACTACTAAAAAAATTAAGGCAGACAAGACCCAATAAACATCAGGAAATAACAGAATATATCAACAAAATTGAAAACATCTCAAAAAATTTAGATTCCCTCACAGGAACCATTGAACAGTGTAGGGCAACCATTATGGGAATAGAGGGCAGTATCGGAAAGATATATTTTGAAGCTTTAAACTTTCTAATGCCTGATAGGTTTAAATTCAATGGTAGAAGCCGAAATCCTGCAAAAGATGAGTTTAATGCATTGCTAAACTATACTTACGGCGTACTTTATTCTCTTGTTGAGAAGGCCTGTATCATTGCCGGACTTGACCCCTACATTGGTTTTATTCATACTGATAATTACAGTAAACTTTCTCTGGTCTTTGATTTAATAGAAAATTATAGAATTTGGGCTGAAGAATGTGTAATTAATCTTTTTGCCTCAAGAAAAGTAAAAGTTGAAAATTTTGATAAAATTCCAAACGGCTTGACCCTTAATAAAGAAGGAAAAGCAGTGTTGCTTGCAGATTTCAATGCATTTATGGACCAATCTATCAGGTATAAAGGAAGAAACATTAAAAGAGCACATATTATCCAGTTTGACTGCCATAGCCTGGCAAACAATCTTATCGGAAGATACAATGAAACAGGATGAAAAACTCGTGTGGGTTATCTATGACATAAAGGATGATAAAAAACGCAATCGTGTTGCTAAGGAATGTAAAAACATCGGTCTATACAGGGTTCAAAAATCCGCCTTTCTTGGAAGTTTGAATAAGAATCAGATAGATGAACTAAAACTAATTTGCCAGGATATTATGGACGTTGCAAAAGATTCCATCTACATTTTCCAGATGTGTGAAGAAGATTTCAAAAAAGTAATACTGCTGGGCCAAGCTTTTGACAGACAATTGGTTTCAGACGAAGTGAAGGCATTTTTTGTATAAAAAAATGGCTGACGAAGAAATTTTTGAGGTTCCGGAAGTTATGATGGATACAGAAACAACACCAATGCTTACGCCTAGTGAAATTATTGAATACATTTTCTGCCCAAGGTTTATTTATTTTATGAATTGTTTGAAAATTTCTCAGCATGAAGAATTAAGATATAAAGTAGTGAAAGGAAGAGAAATCCACGAGACAAGAATAAAAAACAATCCAGAGTATTTGCGAAAGTGCCTTGGTTGCATTGATAAAGAATTATCTGTATACCTTGCTTCAAAAGACCTGGGCGTAAGAGGAGTTATTGACGAGGTCTTATATTTATCGGACGGCACTCTCGCTCCACTTGATTATAAATACGCTGAATTTACTGAGTTTATTTTTCAAACTCACAAGATACAGTCCACGCTTTATGCTCTATTAATAATGGAAAACTATAAGAAACCTGTTAAAAAGGGCTTTATATGCTATGTCAGAAATGGCAATGAGGTTAAAGAAATTGTTTACACAGACAGGGATTTCTTGTATACCAAGTTTATAATCAAAGAGGTCTTTGATATAATACTTAAGGGTTATTTTCCAAAAAAGACACAGTGGCAAAATAGATGTATAGATTGTTGCTATAAAAATATTTGCGCTTGAAAATAATATTCTTTGAAAATTTGGGCAGGTTGGCTCTTCCAACATTATGAATATTGGAGACCTTATTCAGACAAATTTATTGCAGTTTCTGCCTGTGAATTTCAAAATCTTTGTGTCTCAACCGTCTTCAGGCGTTAAGCGATGTAAAAACGTAAAGAAACGAAGGTATTTTTGGTTTTTTTATGGCAAACAAATGAAAAATAAGGGTTACAAAAAATTGGGTCAGCCCTTTGAAAATCGCGATTTTGAAGAAAAATTGCTGTTGAAGAGCAAAATCCAATAAAACAAGGATTGAAACCTATGTTATTATATTGACGCCTGTGCATCAAATCCAGTTGAAGAGCAAAATCCAATAAAACAAGGATTGAAACTCATAATCAGCAACCAGGACTCCGCCTGTGATTGTCATGTTGAAGAGCAAAATCCAATAAAACAAGGATTGAAACTCTTCTCTAAACGAAACACCAATCTGGGATGTGTAGTTGAAGAGCAAAATCCAATAAAACAAGGATTGAAACATAATCCCTCCTGGTGTAAATCTTGATAGCTATACAGGTTGAAGAGCAAAATCCAATAAAACAAGGATTGAAACTACAGAAAT
>ERZ795045.4788-NODE-4788-length-10584-cov-10.361573_pt1 | contig 10584 bp, 10 predicted proteins | sample MGYA00375129_ERZ795045 | MGnify/ENA primary metagenome ERZ795045 (study PRJEB30174, sample SAMN05720166) | activated sludge metagenome | isolation source: anaerobic digester from wastewater treatment plant | place: Japan | collected 2015-05-15 ... | reverse complement strand
ATCTATATCAGTTTTTAACCCCTTTGATTCTGCCACATCAAGTTGATTTACAGCAAGAACCAAAGGTCTTTCCATCTCCAGAAGTTGCAGGGTCAGGAAGAGACTCCTCTCCAGAAGGGAGGCATCTATAACATTAATTATCACATCCGGGATTCCGGAGATTATAAACTCTCTGGCTATCAATTCTTCTTCGGTATATGTAGAGAGACTATAAATTCCGGGAAGGTCTACTATCCTTATTCTTCTATCCCTGTATCTAATCCATCCCTCAGTCCTCTCCACTGTCTTACCTGGCCAGTTGCCTATAATCTGATTACCACCAGTAAGCTGATTAAAAACTACGCTCTTGCCAGCATTAGGGTTACCGGCAAGAGCGATTGTTATCTCTTTTTTCGATATATGTGAATCTAAACTTCTACTCGTGGACTTCTTCAACATAGATTTTGTCTGCTATCCCTCTGCCAAGGGCATACACTGCCCCTTTTATCTTTATGGCAACAGGACCTCTGGGTGCAGACCTTATAACTTCAACCTCCTGTTCAGGGACAAATCCCAGGTCAGTCAATCTCTTTATTACCCCCATACCGCCTTCAATCCTGACTATCTTTCCTCTCTCTCCTGTCTTTAACATGGATAGAGGTTTAATCATAAGGGGCTACAATCTTTCCCTCTATACTCGAAGCAGCTGCAACAGCCGGACCACAGAGATAGACTTCACTTTCTGGATGCCCCATCCTTCCTATAAAGTTTCTATTCGTAGTGGCTAAAGCCTTTTCTCCTTTAGCCAGGATCCCCATATGTCCCCCCAAACAGGGACCACAGGTAGGTGTAGAAACGCTGGCACCAGCAGATATAAAGATTTCTATAAGTCCTTCCTTTAAAGCCTGACGATAAATCTCCTGGGTAGCCGGAATAACTATAAGTCTTACATATGGATGTACCTTTCTTCCCTTCAAGATCTGGGCGGCTATCCTGAGATCTTCCATCCTGCCATTGGTACAGGAGCCTATAACAACCTGGTCTATATAAATATCTCCAGCATCCTCCACCGCTTTCACGTTCGATGGTAAATGGGGAAGTGCTACTTCTAAAGGAATAGCCGAAACATCTATCTCCATTACATCTCTATAGTAGGCGTCCTCATCTGGAAGATATATCCTGTACGGTCTCTTATTTCTACCCTTTTCGTATTCTGCCGTAATATCATCAAATGGTATAATGCCATTCTTGGCACCAGCCTCTACAGCCATATTGCACATGGTAAACCTTGAATCCATTGATATATACTTCAGTGCTTCTCCAGAAAATTCCATAGACATATAATTTGCCCCTTCCACACCAATACGACCTATAATGTTTAATATGATATCCTTACCGGTAACCCATCTTCCCGGTCTACCATAAAGGACAAATTTTATACTCTCAGGAACCCTGAGCCAGATGTCACCAGTTGCCCACACATTAGCGATATCTGTACTTCCAACCCCTGTAGAAAAGGCTCCCAAAGCACCATAGGTACAGGTGTGAGAATCTGCGCCAATAAATACATCTCCAGGGACAACAAGTCCCTCTTCAGGAAGAAGAGCGTGCTCAATACCTGTCCGCCCTACCTCATAGTAGTATTTAATATTCATCTTACGTGCAAATTCTCTCAATATTTTACACTGTTCAGCGCTTGCTATATCTTTGTTGGGTGTAAAATGGTCAGGGATAAGAGCAATCCTCTCCTCATCAAAAACTTTATCTACACCTATCTTTTGAAACTCCTTTATAGCTAAAGGGGCTGTAATATCGTTCGCAAGAGAAAAATCTACCTTAGCGACTACAAACTCCCCGCTGTGAACCTCTTCCCTATCAGTATGTGTTGAAATAATCTTTTCAGTAAGTGTCATTCCCATAGTCTTTCCCTCATAATTATATCAATCAAATAAGAATTAGACAAGTGCTCTATTTATAGCATTTATATAAGCAATAGCACTGGCTTCAAGTACATTCTTGCTGGTACCTCTACCGGTGAATATCTCTCCATTCTTCTTAAGTTTCACCAGAGACTCTCCCAGTGCATCCTTTCCTGTGGTAACAGACTTGAGAGAGAAATCTATAAGTTCAAAGTGCATTTCAACTGCCTTCTCTATGGCATTGAACAGGGCTTCAACAGGACCATCACCCTCTGCTTCTCCGTGGAATGTCTTTTCTCCCCTCTCTAGATTCACCACCGCATAGGAAGAGTTATCCGATCTGGTAGTTATTTCCATATTTATCAATCTATAAACAGGAATCTCAAGCTTCTTTTCCTCTAGAAGAGTTATAAGGTCCCTATCAAGTATTTCTCTCTTTTCGTCGGCTAAAACCTTAAATCTTTCAAAAACCTTCATCAATTCTTCCTCTGATAGCGAATAACCCAGCTGTTTCAACCTCTCATTGAGGGCATGTCTTCCAGAATGTTTACCCAGGACTATCTCGGATGAGTCAAGTCCAATATCTTTGGGGTTCATTATCTCATAAGTACTTCTCTCTTTCAGAACCCCATCCTGGTGGATTCCAGCCTCATGAGCAAAGGCATTAATCCCTACTATAGCCTTATTGGGCTGGACAGGTATACCGGTAAAACCACTCACCAGTCTGCTCAGATTTATAATATACTCGGTATTAAGGTTGGTATAGGCATCGAAGGCATCTTTTCTTGTTCTTATAGCCATAACAACCTCTTCAAGGGCTGCGTTTCCCGCCCTCTCTCCAAGTCCGTTCACGGAAACCTCTACTTGGTTTGCACCATTCAATACACCGAGCAGAGAATTGGCGGTGGCAAGTCCCAGGTCGTTGTGACAGTGAATACTTAAGATTATATCCTCAGGCAAATAACTCTTTATCTGGGCTATAAAATTACCAAATTCATTCGGTATACAGTAACCTACAGTATCTGGAACATTTATGACGGTTGCCCCAGCATCTATAACCCCTAAAAATACCTCTTTTAAGAATTCCGGATCAGACCTGGTAGCGTCTTCAGCTGAAAACTCCACATCATCACAGAAAGACCTCGCATATCTGACCGATTCCACCGCCTGCTCTAGTACCTCTTCTTTTGTCTTCTTAAGCTTATACTTCATATGTATCTCGCTGGTAGCTATAAAGACATGTATCCTTGGCTTTCTGGCGTACTGCAGGGCAGACCATGCAACGTCTATATCCTTCTTTACAGACCTGGCAAGTCCGCACACTGTACTGTTCTTTATCTCTTTTGATATGATAGTAACCGCTTCGACATCACCAGGAGAGGCTATTGGAAAACCAGCCTCTATAACATCTACCCCCATCTCTTCGAGCTGTCTGGCTATTCTCAGTTTTTCCTGAGGCTCAAGAGTAACCCTGGGGGTCTGCTCGCCATCCCTGAGAGTAGTATCAAAGATATAAATTCTTCTCATACTATCCCCTCTTTATCCAGGGCATCATATCCCTCAATTCCTTACCAACCTTTTCTATAAGATGATTTTCAGCTGCTTCTACACTGGCTTTGAGAACAGGCTGACCAGACTTATTCTCCAGTACCCATTCCCTGGCAAACTCTCCATTCTGGACCTTCTTAAGTGCTTCTTTCATAAGTTCCTTTACTTCCTCAGTTATAATCTTTGGTCCTACTGTGAGTCCACCATATTTAGCAGTATCACTTACACCTCTCCACATATTTACAATTCCACCCTCATATATCAGGTCAACTATAAGTTTTAACTCGTTAAGACATTCAAAATATGCGATCTCGGGTTGATATCCTGCCTCAACAAGAACCTCAAATCCATACTTTATAAGTTCATTTACCCCACCGCAGAGAACAGCCTGCTCACCGAATAGATCTGTCTCTGTTTCTTCCTTAAATGTGGTCTCTATCACGCCAGCCCTCAACGAACCAATCGCTTTTGCATAGGAAAGGGCGATATCTTTAGCCTTGCCAGAATAATCTCTGTAAATGGCGATAAGGCTTGGTACACCCTTCCCTTCCTCATACATCCTTCTTACCAGAGGTCCAGGACCTTTTGGAGCTACCATAAAAACATCCACACCTTCTGGAGGTACTATCTGATGGTAGTGGATGTTAAATCCGTGAGAGAAACCTAGAGCCTTCCCCTCCTTCAGATATTTCTCTATAGACCTGGCATAAATCTCCTGCTGTATCTGATCAGGAAGCAAGATCTGTATAACATCTCCTGCATTAGCCGCATCCTCTATGCTTACAACATCCATACCCTCTGACTTCGCCAGATTCCATGATTTCCCCCCTTCTCTCAAGCCTACCAAAACCTTTACTCCGCTATCCTTCAGATTTCTTGACTGTGCCCTTCCCTGACTTCCGTATCCTATAACTGATACGGTCTTCCCTGATAATGCATCATACTTTACATCTTTCTCATAGTATACATTTGCCATAATAAAACGCCTCCTTTTTATTTTATCTCCTTCGGGTGCCTTACCATAGCGACCTTGCCCGTACAGGCTATCTCCTTTATACCAAACGGTCTCAATAAGGCTTCAAAAGCATCCAACTTATCTCTGTCCCCGGTAATCTCTATAACTAAAGCCTTCGGACTTACATCCACCACACCAGCACGGAATATATCAACAATCTGAAGTATCTCTGACCTGGTAGATGTATCCGCACTGACCTTTATAAGCATAAGTTCTCTCTCAATCATCTCGTCATGAGTTATATCGCTTACTTTTATCACTTCTATAAGTTTATTCAACTGTTTTGTAACCTGCTCAATGGCAAGCTCATCACCATCGACCTCTAATGTGATTCTGGCAATCCCTTCCCTTTCTGACTTTCCAACTGTAATACTCTCTATATTATAACCACGCCTTCTGAATAAGTTTGATACCCTTGCCAGTACACCAGATTTATTCTCCACCAAAACAGCAATAGTATGCCTCATCTTATTTACCTCCGACTATCCGGTCTATTGGAGCACCTGGAGGAACCATGGGGATAACATTCTCTTCCTGTTCCACTATGACATCCACCACCGCTGGTCCTGGATAATCAATGGCTGAACTCAGTGCAGAAACAAGCTGTTCTTTCTCTGTTACTCTTATCCCTTTTGCCCCAAAAGATTTGGCAATCTCTGCAAAATTAACCTCTTTCAGGATGGTGGATGAATATCTCTTCTTATAGAAGAGCTCCTGCCACTGTCTCACCATACCCAGGGCTCTATTGTTTAAAACTATCACCTTTACAGGTATATTATTCTCCACTGCGGTAGCAATCTCCTGGATATTCATCATAAAACTTCCATCTCCTGCTATATCTATTACCAGGGCATCTGGTCTACCTACCTTTGCCCCAATTGATGCAGGGAAACCAAACCCCATAGTCCCCAAGCCGCCAGAAGAGATAAAGTGTCTGGGCTTCTTATGTGTAAAGAAAAGGGCAGACCACATCTGATTCTGACCTACCTCTGTTACTATAACTGTATTCTCGGACACCATTTCACATATCTTCTCTATCACAAACTGAGGTTTGACTGCAGGTCCATCTGCATAGGTAAGTCTATGTTCCTCTTTAAGCCCCATTATATAATCCAGCCACTCTTCCTCTCTTTTTTCTTCCACATACTCTAAGAGAGAGTTCAAAATAATCTTCGCATCTCCAACTATAGGTATATCAACCACCACATTTTTATTTATCTCGGCAGGGTCTATATCTATATGGATTTTTTTTGCTCTAGTGGCAAACTCATCCGCCTTCCCAGTAGTTCTATCACTGAATCTGCAACCAATAGCTATGAGAAGGTCACATTCTGTAAGGGCATAGTTTGCTGCATAGTTTCCATGCATCCCGGCAGACTTTAATGAGAAAGGATGGTCTTGAGGGAAACTCCCTATCCCCATAAAAGTTGTAGCCACCGGAATATTGGCTTTTGTAGCCAGTTTAAAGAGCTCCTCACTGGCTCCAGAGATTATAACCCCTCCCCCAGCCAGGATACATGGCTTTTTGGATTCATTTATTAATTTCGCCGCCTCTTTTATCTGTTTTATATGCCCGGTTACAGATGGCTTATACCCTCTTATATCTACCTCCATAGAATAGTCAAAATCTGCAGTTGCAATCTGTATATCCTTCGGTATATCTATGAGGACAGGTCCAGGTCTTCCTGTCTTTGCTATATAAAAAGCCTCTTTTATGGTCTTTGCCAGCTCATTCACATCTCTTATCAGGTAATTATGCTTTGTTATTGGAGATGTTATGCCAACTGTATCTGCCTCCTGGAATGCATCTTTCCCTATCAGACCGGTGGCAACCTGACCCGTAATCGCAACTATCGGTACAGAATCCATATAAGCATTGGCTATCCCCGTTGTGAGGTTTGTGGCGCCAGGACCAGAGGTAGCAAAACACACACCTACCTTTCCAGTAGCCCTGGCATAACCATCAGCCATATGCGCTGCCCCCTGTTCATGATGAGCAAGTATATGCCTTATCCCTGAGTCATAGAGAGCATCATATACATCTATTATTGCTCCGCCAGGAATACCAAATATAACATCCACTCCCTCTCTCTTTAACGCTTCTATAACTATCTGTGCACCTGTAAGTTTCATCTCCTATTAACCTCCATTACCGCCCCATAAGAGGCAGAGGATACTAATCTCTGATATCTTCCTAAATATCCTTTCTTCTTATGAGTCTCAGGTAAAGTATATGTCCTTCTGGAAAGTTCTTCTCTATCGACAAGAAGGTTCACTTCTCTCTTATTTAGGTCTATCTCTATAGGGTCTCCATCCTGGACATAGGCTATTGGTCCTCCCTCCCATGCCTCTGGAGATATATGACCTATAGCTAAACCCCTGGTAGCCCCTGAGAATCTTCCATCTGTAATAAGAGCAACATCCAGATCTAACCCCATACCAACAAGTGTAGAGGTTGGTGTGAGCATCTCTTTCATCCCTGGACCGCCTTTTGGTCCTTCATATCTTATGACAACTACATCTCCTTTTTCTATCTTACGATCAAAAATAGCCCTGCTCGCTTCCTCTTCACCATCAAAGACCTTAGCCTTTCCTACAAACCTATAGAGAGATTCAGCCACCCCGGATTTCTTCACCACTGCTCCATCCGGGGCAAGATTGCCCCTGAGTATCGATAATCCCCCGGTACTCCTTACAGGGTTATCAACTGGTCTTATCACATTGTAATCTTCTACCACGGCACTATCCATTAATTCACCAAGCTTCTTCCCACTAACTGTAAGTGTATCTCTATTTATAAGACCTTTCTTATTTAATTCTTTTAATACAGCCATAACTCCGCCAGCTTTATTAAGATCAACCACATAATATGGTCCTACCGGGCTCAGATGACAGAGATACGGTGTCTTATCCGCTATACTGTTTATCTCATCAAAATCCAAACCCATACCCAATTCATTGGCTATAGCGGTAAGATGAAGCACCGTATTGGTTGAACATCCCAGAGCCATATCCAGAGCTATTCCATTTAAAAATGCAGACCTGGTAAGTATCATATCCGGGGTTATACCCTCTCTTACCAATCTTATTATCTCCCTTCCTGCTGACTTGGCCAGTCTTATCCTTTCAGCCTCAACAGCAGGTATTGTCCCATTGCCTGGGAGAGCTATACCAACAGCCTCGGAGAGGCAATTCATGGAGTTTGCCGTAAACATACCGGCACAGGAACCACAGCCAGGACAGACAAGATACTCCAATTCTCTGAGGTACTCCATATCTTTCTTTCCACTGACGACCGCTCCAACAGCTTCAAATATGGTATTCAGATCTGCTCTTTTTCCATCAACTTCTCCAGGCATCATAGGTCCACCACTGACTAAAATAGCAGGGATATTTACCCTTGCTAAACCCATAATCATACCTGGCACAATCTTATCACAGTTTGGGATAACCACAAGACCATCAAATTTGTAAGCCTCAGCAAGAGATTCGACACTATCGGCGATGAGCTCTCTGGAGGGGAGAGAAAAACCCATACCACTGTGATTCATGGCTATTCCATCACATATAGCCATGGTCTCACATTCAAACGGAACCCCGCCTGCCTCCATTATGCCTGCCTTTACCGCCTCAACTACCCTGTCAAGATGTGCATGTCCAGGTATAATCTCTGAATAACTGTTTATCACCCCTATAAATGGTCTTTCAAGCTCTACATCATCTATCCCCAGTGCCTTTAAAAGCGACCTGTGTGGTGCTCTTTCAATACCCTTTTTTATAGCATCGCTACGCATAATATCAACTCCTTTTCAGGTTATAAAAAAGCTTTCCCTCCATAGCAAATCATCTGCTAGGGACGGAAAGCCTCCCGCGGTACCACCCTAATTGGCTTTTTAAGCCCACTCTTTATTCTGTAACGGGAATTCCCGGGATAAACTACTATTGTTTCATCTATCCAGCTCCAAGGCGAGTTCACCTTAAACGGCTACTACTCCTCTTCACAGCCATTTCTATATTCAATTGTTTAGAGATAATATCAGAAGAATTTTTGTAAGTCAAGTAAAATCTGACTGAGTAATTCTACTGAACCATATATCCACCGGAACAAGGTGATATACACCAACACCCTCTACGATTTCTATTTTATTATAGGAATAAGACTTCAATCTCTCTTATCATCTCAAAATCCTTGTCCATTGTGACCAGTTTCAAGCCATAATATTTTGCAGTAGCATATTGGTAAGCATCATCGAAGTCCAAATTAAAGCTTCTCTTAGCATTCACAATCTCCCCATATATCTCCGACGGTAAGGAGAGGAGTTTAACATTAGGTATAACATCTTCAACAAATCTCTGGAAAACATCCTCTTTACTGTATTTAAATAGAATTACTCCGATAGAATGCAAAGAAAAATCTGTTATATTCAGGCTTCCAGTATTGTTCTCTAGAAACTTCTTGCACTTTTCTTTCTTTGTCTGTCGCAAGAGAATTTCTAAGAATACATTTGCATCCATCAAAAACATTATCTCCACTCCAAAGCTTTATGTTGTAGCTCAACAGAGGTAAATTCGTCTCTTATCTCTGATAAGCCACCTTCCCAATCAAAATTAAACTTCTTTTTTTTAGTTTCTTCGCCTTTATACTTCTTCAGTAAAAACTCTACATAATCTAAAACTTCTCTTTTTAAATCTTCATCAAGTTGCTGTATTTTTTGCTCCAATTCCTTTTCATACATGATACTCACCCCCATCTGGACAATATTCTAATATATAATAACCTTTTTACCTATAGCTTTTATTTCAATATCCTCTCCAGGAAAAATTGAATAAACCTGTCACTATCTACATCCACAGAAACATCCACGTTGGAGTCTCCCTTTCTATCTCCGTATGGTGTATCTGTTACCACTGTTACTCCTCTGGTGAACTCTCCCCTGGTTTCTACTTTTATATGCATACTTTCTCTTCTTACCAGAGAAGGATCTATTAAGGTCGCTACTGCCAGTGGGTCATGCAAAATAGGAAACCTGCTCTCATCATCTTCCTGCCATATCCTGATAAGTTCGGAGAGAAAATTTGTCCTCTCACTGTTAAAGTCAAAAATCTTATCAAGCGATTTCTTACCCAGCTTACACTTAAGCGTAACATCCAGCCCTACCATAGTTATAGGAATTCCAGAGTCAAATACCACCCTTCCCGCCTCCGGGTCGCAGTATATATTCCATTCTGGAAACGCCTGAGAATACATACCACCCATCATATAGATCCGGGTCTTATCTTTTAATCCCGGCTCTTTGATTATAGCCCCGGCTATATTTGTCAGTGGACCAATCGTTATAAGTGTTACCGGTTCCGCTGAATTCATTATCTTCTCTACTATAAAGTCCACCGCATTAATGTTTTCGTTTACCTCGATCTCTTCCCTAACCGCCCTGACCTGTGGAGGTATAAGACTTCTATCCCAGTCATTTATAATGGGCTTTTCTACCCCTTTAATCACAGGTATGTCTGATCTATTAAATACCTGTAATAACTTTTTAGCCAGTTTTGCCCTTAACAGTGTATTTTCAAATACGGTGGTGATACCAATAACATCAAGCTCAGGTGAATTTAAAGCCAGTGCAACCGCCAGGGCATCGTCTATATCACCCCCTATATCGGTATCTATTATCACCTTTTTCATAGCTCTATCATCTCCTCTCTGATAAATTGATCAACCTCTTCCATCGTTGGTATGGAATCCTGTGCTCCTCTTCTGGTAACTGATATTCCAGCAGAGACAACCGCATACTTCAAGGCTCTTTCCACCGGGTCCCCATCGGCTAATCTTACCGCCAATGCCCCATTGAAGACATCCCCGGCACCTGTAGTATCCACTGCCGATACCTTTATAGCAGGGACGTAAAGCTCTGAATCCCTCTCTATCATCATAGCCCCCTTTGACCCCAGAGTTACCACCACTATCTCAACCCCGTACTCAAGCAGTTTCCTTCCAGCTCTTATAACATCTCTCTCTTCTCTGGGCTCAATCCCGGTTAAAGTCTTCAGCTCTGACTCATTGGGGGTAACTATATCTGCCAGTGAAAGTATATGGGGGTCTATCTCCTTTGCCGGCGCTGGATT
>ERZ795045.4787-NODE-4787-length-10586-cov-10.392460_pt1 | contig 10586 bp, 8 predicted proteins | sample MGYA00375129_ERZ795045 | MGnify/ENA primary metagenome ERZ795045 (study PRJEB30174, sample SAMN05720166) | activated sludge metagenome | isolation source: anaerobic digester from wastewater treatment plant | place: Japan | collected 2015-05-15 ... | reverse complement strand
CTGCGAAGGGTTTCAACTACAGATCACTTGTCTACTCACCCTTCGATGGTCTTGAGATAGCCTACGAAGAAAGTGTTTTGTATTTGAACAGATTCTTCGATCCGTATTATTTCTTCATACCGATACCCGCACCTGGAATACAGGAATTCTGGCATCTGAATGCACCTTGGGGATATCCAACATCTCTGCTGGATGACAACTCAATGATCGGTGGCTGGGTGAGATATTCAGCAAAAAACTATTCGGTGTACTCTGAGTTTCTCATTGACGATATCAACATGAACAGATTCCTGAATCCTGAGGGCTTTCAAAACCCAGACAAAATGGCTTTCTTGTTTGGTTTTTGTGGACAGAGTGGGCCGTATACACTGACATTTGAAGTAGCCGGTGCGACTGCCTTCACTTTTCAAAGGACTACCAAGATCAGACCATATGAATATGTGCATTTTGAAGATTCAAATCTCTCCATTGAGCAAAACATGATCGGTTACAAACACGGTGAGAACAATATAGCCTGTGCGATCAGTCTGCAGTATTCAAAGGACAGTTGGTCGATCAAAACGATTTACGAAGGACTGATCTATGGTACAAGAACACCCGACAAACCATGGCACGGTGGGAGCATTCCATCAGGTACTCACTGGCTGGTTGGAGATGTGAAATCTCAGTATTCATTCATGACCAGAATTGCTTACAACTTCACCAGTTTTCTACCGTGGTTTGAAGATCTCACAACGGGTGTGAGATTTGGTTTCGTCGGCGATAAACCATTTGTCGGTTTCGATCTTTCTTCTGCTGTTCTGATAAATCAATGAGGAGGTGATACCATGAAGGGGCTTGTGCTGTGCGCTGGAAAAGGTACCAGGCTCAGACCTTTGACCTACACAACAGCGAAGCATCTGATACCGGTGGCGAATAAACCCGTTATCGAGTATACACTGGATTTCATGAAAGATGCCGGTGTTACAGAGATAGCAATAGTTGTGAGTCCAGAGAACAAAGATCTGTTCAAGGAAGTTTTGAAAGACGGAAGTGAGTTTGGCTTGTCAATCGAGTATGTTGTTCAGGAACAACCAAAGGGCATAGCACACGCGGTTTATCAGGCGAAGAATTTCATACAAGATGAACCTTTCCTGATGGTCTTGGGTGACAATTTGATTTTCGAAGATATAAGATCTGTTGTTCAAAGCTTTGTGGAGACTGAGACAAATGCCGTGGTACTGCTTTCACACGTCGGTGATCCACGAGCCTACGGTGTGGCTGTTCTGGAGAATGAAAGAATAAAATACGTCGTCGAGAAACCAAAAGAACCACCAAGTGATCTTGCAATAGTAGGTGTGTATATGTTCCGCAAGGATATCTTTGAAGCGATAGAGAATATCAGACCATCGTGGCGAGGAGAGCTTGAAATAACCGACGCCATTGGGTATCTTGTGCAAAACGGTTATTCAGTCAAGGCACACATAATAACAGGTTGGTGGAAGGATACGGGTAAACCCGAAGATCTGCTTGAGGCAAATAGAAAGATTCTGGACAACATGAAAAAGGAGTACTGCTATGGCAAGATCGACGAAGGCAGTACTATACAAGGTAGGGTTTGTATTGGAAAGGGATCAATTATCGCAAACTCACTCATCCGTGGCCCAGTTGTTATAGGCGAAAACTGCAAAATCATCAACAGTTATATCGGACCATATACAGCGGTAGGTAACAACGTCTTGCTTGAGAACTGTGAGATCGAGAACTCCATTCTAATGGATCAGAGTAATATCGCAAATGTCGCTACACGTATAGATTCATCCATACTTGGTAAAGGTGTGAAGGTCTTCCAGAACGGAGCAATGCCAAAAGCAGCTCGTTTAGTCGTGGGAGATTTGAGTTCTATACAACTTTGAAAAAAGCCCCCATAAGGGGGCTTTCTTATCTGTTTTTGACCCAGCGTATTACCATTGGACTTGCAATATAGATCGAGGAGTATGTTCCAACCACCGTGCCGACGGTCATGCCAAAGGCAAATGGTTTGATTGCATTCCCAGCGAAGAGCAAGAGCACAAAAACCACGAAGAAGGTTGTCAAAGACGTGTTTACTGTTCTTCGAAATACCTGGTTTATGCTGTCATTCACGATAGACGCTATTTGCTTTCCTTTAAACTTCTTCATATTTTCTCTTACCCTATCGTATACGATTATTGTGTTGTTCAAAGAATAACCTATCAATGTCAAGAATGCAGCCACTGCAGGGACGTTCAGTTCATAATTGAAGAACGAGAAAAATCCCATTGTCACAACAACATCATGTACAAGTGCAAGTGTTGCACCTACACCAAAAACAAAGTTGAACCTCAACGTGATATAAACCAGTATCGCAACCAATGTTATGATTACAGCACGCCATGTGAGTCTTCTGATTTCTTCAGCGGCAGATCCACCTGTTTCGTTGAAAGAAATCACCTGACCTTTTATATTCTTTTCAGAGATCTTTGATTCTATCTGTGCTTGAAGATCAGCTTTTTCTTCGGCCATGAACGTCTTGGTGAGAGTCAATGAGAATTTGAGTATATTCTCTGGATCACCAATGGACCGAACTCTTGTGACCCTCGCTGATGCAAAGTCGCTCGATATTTCACCCAGAACCTTTCTGACATCGGCTTCGGTGAAGTTAGATGACTCAACTCGCAGAATTAGTTCAGAACCACCCAAAAATTCAACACCGAAATTGAAGCCTCTTGTGAAGATAAAGATTAGGCTTATTGCGACTAATACCACGGAAATTGATATGAAGATTCTCCTTTTTCCAACAAAATCAAAGTATTTCATGACTGAGCTCCCCCTTCTTCAGTGACTGTTGGCTTACGAATCAAAGAGCTGAAGGCTTCGGTCAGAAGTCGTGAAAGAACTATGTTCACAAAAAAGCTTCCAAGGACTCCTATGATCAATGTAATAGCGAATCCCTTAACAGTTCCTGTACCAAAGTAATACAAGACCAAACCAGCGATAATGGTAGTGAGATTCGCATCGAACAGTGTAATGAAGCACCTGCCAAATCCAGAACTTATTGCTGCCTTTATTGATTTTCCTGCTCTCAATTCCTCTTTGATTCTCTCGGCAATGATGATATTTCCGTCCACCGTCGTACCAATGGTGAAGATGATACCGGCGATGCCGAGGAGCGTCAAAATTGAACCGGTTGCTGCAAGCACACCCAACAGCAGAATAGTGTTGTAGATGAGTGCAATATCGGCGATAACGCCTTGTATTCCGTAAACGATAACCATATAGATGAATACTATTATCAATCCAACAATACCCGCCCAGAGAGAAGTTCTAACGATATCCGAACCAAGCAACGGTGCTACCCATCCAGCTGAAACCTTTTCGAGTCTTGCTGGCAAGGCACCGCTCCTGAGTATTGCCGCAAGTTGTTTTGCCTCTTCGATCGAGAAATTACCAGTTATCTCAGCCTTCCCATCGGGTATAACAGACACAACATAACCAGCAAACTGCACCACGTTATCCAGAACAATTGCAAGTCGTTTTTCTTTCGCGGCGGCACTCCCAACAGAAGATTCTGGGACTACCAGTTGTTGTGTGATCTTCTTGAAGAGTTCGGCATCTTTGCTTGCCAATTCAAAGGTGACTTTGTACCCGAATCTCCCTGCCCGTGTTTCAGGAACCGGGCTTGCTGAAACTATCTGAGGCGAAACCAGTTTCATATCCTTTATGAGCATTATTTCTTCTCTCACAAGATACCAGATCTTCCCATCCCTTGTAGGTAGCCATTCGGCTTTCTTTATTCTGGCTAAATCTTTCAATCTTGGATCGGTCTGTGGATCGATTTGACTTTCTTCCAGAACCTGTCCGAAATACATCACGCCAGTCGAACCGAGTAGTTTTTCAGCCCTTGTTGTATCGGTTGCGGCAGGGATTTCAATCACTATGAAAGAATTGTTCTCTCTGAAAGTTTTTCTCACGGTTGCTTCTGTATACCCTGCTGCGTCCAATCTGTTTCTTAGAACCGTCCACACATTGTCAACAACCTCACTTGGATTTTCAACCCCTTGTTCCACATCGACCCTGTACTCCAAACGTGCTCCACCCTTGATATCAAGTCCCAAAGGTATCCGCTGAAAGATCATCGCCAATCCCTTATATGACTGCCCTTTGCTCGGCCATAACAGAGCAAGAAAGGCGGCAAAAATAACAGCTATTACAACTATGAGCCTCACTCTGTTTGCTCTCATGATCATGTCCCCTCCTCAGTTCTGTTCCTTGTCTTTTTCCTCCTGTTCCTTTGTTTCTTCTTTTTCCTTCACTTCTTCCTTCAAGACACTTGCTATCGCTCTTTTGGTTATCTCAAGCTCTGTCGACATCGCGCTCTTGATCTTGATCGTGTCTTTCCTGATGTCTATGATCTTCCCAACGATTCCACCAACGGTTATGACCGTGTCGCCGCGTTTCATGTTTGAAATCATACCGCGGAACTGTTTTTCTCTTCTGCGCTGCGGCAGGATCATCAGAAAATAGAACATCGCAAAGAGAATCACCAGCAAGAAAATAAAACTAAAACCTGATCCTGTTGCTGTAGTAGTTGGAGCACTCCCTGTAGCTCCTGGAGCAGCACTGTAGATTATCTCCACCTTAAATACCTCCTTTTTGCTTTTCGATCTTAAATGATTTTACCAGAATTTTGTAAACCATCGGAATAAAAATCAGTTGAAATCCCAAACCAACCAGTCCCGAAAGAATATCAACTCGCACCTTCACATCCGATTTGCCCAAGTACACTGCCAGTATCCAGACAATTTTAGCCGAAACAAAATCAAATACGCATGTCAAATAGAGATTTCTGAATTTTCCTTGAAATACTGGCGCTAGCAGTCCAACCGTTACAGACTCAAGAACCATAGGCAAAAGAAGATCCACCTGCGGAAGACCTGTCGCAAGAAAACTCGCTGTGGGAGCGAAAAATCCTACAAGCACCGAAGTCGTTGTACCGTGCAAGAGTGCGACCAGAATCGATATGAAGGACACTGGCAGAATGGCTCTGGCAATTGTTTGCGAACCTGTTATGTGTAGAAAGTACAATACTGCCGTTGCTAACGACGTCCATAGTAAGAAAAACACCGTTTTTTTGGTCAAAGACATTTCCTCCTACACCACGTTCTTCTCACGAACGACGCCTTTTTCGAACCTGTCAAGGTTCAATTCAGTTATGTCCACATGAAGCGTCCTGCCATAGATTATCATCTGAGCAAGAGCTTCTCCAACCGCTGGTGCGAGCATAAAACCATGACCGCTGAAACCGATGGCATAGTAAAAACTGGGTACCGATGTGGATTCTCCTATGATTGGCTGTGCATCGGGCGACATGTTGTAGTGCCCTGACCAATGGCGAACGATTCTCAACTTCGACAGAAATGGAAAGATCGCGCACATTTTCTCTGCCATTTCTCTTTCAAATCTGTATGTCACATTGTTGTTTATGCCCGGCTTCTCCTCTGGATCACCCTGACCCATGATGAACTGTCCATGTTTGGTTTGCCTCATGTAGAAATTCCCAGAGAAACTTATCGCCATCGGGTTGAAAAAGTTTTTCACAGCCTCCGTTACCATTATCTGGTGCCTGTAACTCTCGGTTGGAAGATCCACACCAACCATATTTCCAATCTCTCTTGAATGAGGACCGGCTGCATTTATCAGTATCTTTGCTCCAATCTTTCCCCTATTGGTGAAGAGTTCGAACCCATTTGGAAGTACCTCAACTGCCATGACCTTGGTATGTGTCATAATGTGTACACCGAGTTTCTGCGCAGCTCTTGCGTATGCGAAATTCGCGAGATGCGGGTTTGCATGGCCATCTTTCTGGCAGAAGGTTGCCATTTTGACTCCACTGACATCGATATATGGGTACCTCTGCTTAACATCCTTTGGTGTGAGAATCTCAACATCCAGCCCAAGTTCTCTTTGCATCTGAACATTTTTCTCAAACTGCGCTGCCTCCTGATCGTCATACGAGAGAACCAGATAACCGCCTTGTTTGTACTCTATGTCGACACCAGTCTCTTGCGAGAGTTTTTCAAAGAGTGACACGCTTCTCATGGCAAGTAACACATTGTGTGGTGAACTCCATTGCTGTCTTATACCACCCGCACATCTACCTGTAGAACCCGAGCTCAGATAATCCTTCTCGAAAACCACCACATCATTTTCGCCGAACTTTGCAAGATGATAGGCGATCGAACAACCGACTATTCCGCCACCTATGATAGCCACCTTGTATTCATTTTTCATTATCGATCTCTCCTTTGACAATCGAATCAAATTTCACCGGCATCGAAGGGGGTCTGAATGTGCCACAGCCTATTTCTTGAATACTCTTTTTTGTCTTTCTTGCGAGAATCGAAAGCGTTATCACCCTGCAAGTTCTTCCTCCACACGGTCCCATTCCAATCCTCAAATACCTTCTGAGTTCCTCATAGTCTGTATAACCTTCATCTATTGCCCTTTCGATTTCTTCAACAGTTATTTCTTCACATCTACAGACGATGGAATCAGATTTCTGTGGTATGCGAAAACTTCTAACAACCTGCGCCAATCCAGCTGGTACGGACAGGTGAACCAGATGCGTTTTGTTTGAAGATTTGACAACTTTGACAATTTCCGCTTGTCCCACTTCTCTACCTTCGCGATCAAGTGCAATAACCTTTTGACCTTTTTCTGGTAAGGGAAGAAATTCATAAGGTAGGACGATCAAATCTCTACCGGGTTGATGATTTTCTTGAACCATGAAGATCGCAAGACCTGGGCATTTCATAGCACAAATACCACAACCTGTACACTTTGAATAATCAATGAGTGGCAAACTGTTGATGTTACCAGGCACAGTGATCGCACCAGAAGGACAGGAAGTCTGGCATGGGTTACATGGTATATTTTCGAAACACTCTATTATAGGCCTGAGTTTTCCAGTTGGTCCCAAATCTTGCTGCGCATCCTTTGAATAACTGTGCGCAGACTGTGGAAAGAATCTTTCCAGTCCCTTTCGAACTTTGTCTGAGAACGGTCCTGATCTAAACTCAACCAGTTCCTTTTGCATCTTCTCAAGGTCTTCTTGAAGATCGATGCCAGTCAGGTCTCTTGCAACGGCAACTCCTACTATCTTGCCCTCTATCATGGCTGTTGTTGCTTCCTCGATTCCAGCAAGATCACCTGCGACAAAGATGTTTTTGATATTTGTTCTCATTTCTCTGTCTCTGAAAGGAACAAATCCTCCAAGCTCGGGGATGTATTCGATCTTCACACCAGCCATCTGTGCAAGCTCAATTGAAGGGACGAGTCCCACAGCTATACATATCACATCTACGGCGAGTTCTCTTTCAGTCCCTGGGATTACATTGAATTTCTCATCGACTTGTGCTATTACAGCGCCCTCGACTTTTTCGTCTCCGATTGCTTTCACAATCGTATGCCGCAACAGAATCGGAACACCAAGCCTTTTCACCTTTGCAGCGTGAACTTGGTAACCTCCTACTTTTTCTGTTATCTCCACGATTGCCTTAACCTGTGCTCCGGCCTGTAAGAGCTGATATGAAACGATCAAGCCTATGTTTCCCGATCCAATCATCAAGACCCTTTTGCCAGGAAGGACTTTGAACTGGTTCATCAATGTCTGCACTGCTCCGGCACCATAGATACCCGGAAGATGGTTATTCTCAAAAGGGATAAAACGTTCACTTGCACCAACAGAAATGAGAATATACTTAGGTTCTATCTCAACGATCAGATCATTCTCTCTATCGTAGGCGGTAATAATATCTTCATATATACCAGTCACCGTCGTTTGATTCATGATTGTGACATTCTCGTTCAACTGTGAGATCAAGCGTTTCGCTATCTCAAAACCTCTAACAGAGGCATAGAATCCCTCGTGCCCAAAAAACTTGTGTGTCTGTTTGACCAGCTGGCCACCGAGCTCCACACCTTCATCGACAATCAAAGTTTTTAGGCCTCGTTTGCTCGTCTCGATCGCGGCGCTCAGACCCGCCGGTCCACCTCCAATTATTAGAAAGTCTGTCTTTACCATGTTATTTCACCTCGACCAACCTGCCGTTCCACCTGCATCCCATCTTTGACAAGTGTGATACAACTCCGTACATTGGAGACTCCATCGACAATCATCAAACACGATGAGCATTTACCTATCGCGCAGTAAAAACCTCTTGGTCGTGAATGCTCTGTCTGTCCAAAAACATCGATGCCATTAGCAACCAATGCTGCAGCAATGGTTTCTCCCTCAAAGGCTTCGAGTTCGCGACCCTCAAAGAAGAATTTGATTGTCTTGGGTTTCTCGATCTCGAGAATTGGGTGAAAGGCTATTCTTCGCAAAATCACCACCTCCCTAAAGTTATAAAGGGGGCTTAAGCCCCCTTATATATTATAAATGTATTGGCATCTCAACGACACCTTCTATGGCACCAAGGATCGTCTCGGTAAGTGTTGGATGTGGGTGAATAGATTCTTCTAAATCCTTTGCATTCAAACCATTTCGAACTGCGACCACACCTTCCATCATCATATCTGTTGCAGAAGGACCAACTATCGTCATACCAAGCACCTTCAAAGTGTTTTTATCGGCTATCACCTTTGCGAAACCTTCCCTCTCAAGGATCGTTCTTGCTCTTCCGTTGGCGCTCAATGGGAAAGAGAAGATCTTAACCTGTGAAGGGTCAGCATCTTTTTCGTGCAAACCAACACTTGCAACCTCGGGATTTGAGAAAATAACACTTGGTACAGCCGAATAATCCATGTGCGATTCTTCCCCGCAGATATTCTTTGCGGCAACGACTCCTTCAAACATGGCGACGTGTGCTAACATTATCTGGCCTCTCACATCTCCGACTGCGTAGATATTTGGGATGTTTGTCTGCATCTTTGTGTTTGTCTTTATTCCTCTTTGTATTTCAAGACCGAGAGCCTTCACATCTTCACCAATCTTTGGTCTTCTTCCAACGGAGACAAGAATCTTCTGTGCAGTTTTTTCAATTTTTCCTTCTTTACTCTCTATGAGACATCTAAAACCATCGTCGATCGGTTCAACGCCAACAACCTTTGAAGATTCATAGATCTGTACTCCCTTCTTCTTGAGAGACTTGGTTATGACTTCTGCAACATCTTTATCTTCTGTTGGCAGTATGTGATCCATGACTTCGACGATGGTGACTGGTATCTTCAAAGTGGAGAAAAAGGTTGCAAACTCGACTCCTATCACTCCACCACCGACTATCAAAATACTTTCAGGGAGCTTTTCCATCTTGAAGACATCATCGCTCGTCCAAACACCAGGTACTCTGTCGAATGGTGGAATCAATGAAGGGTATGAGCCTGTCGCGATAATTATGTTCTTTGTTTCAAGAGTTGTCGCTCCTGCTTTCACAAGATTGTTGGACTCAATCACTGCCTCAGCACTTACCAGTTCAACGTTGTACTTCTTGAGCAGATATTCTATCCCCTTTCGGGACATAGTCACGACTTTATTCATGTGACTTCTCACAGCGGGAAAATCACACTGCACGTTTTCAACAGTGACTCCCAACTGTCTGGACTTTTCAACGATCTCTGAATAAAGATGAACACTGCTCAACAGTGCCTTCGTCGGTATACAACCCCAGTTTGTACAAGTACCACCGACAAATGACTTTTCCACCAAAGCAACCTTTTTGCCTCTCTGTCCCAGCTTTATCGCAGCGACATATCCACCAGGACCCGCTCCAATCACAACTGCATCGTACAACACAATCACCTCCTGAAATGGTGTCAATTCCTTCTATTGTAATGGCAAAAAAATTGTACCATTCAGATCTGACTTGTTCAAAGGTTCAAGATGTTTTTAACAAATAGGAAAACAAAGCGGAGTTTAACAGCGGAAAACTGCATCTTTATCATCGTTGCGCAAGCGATTATTTCGGCTGACTGATCTTGAATAATCCAGATATCAATCAAAGCTGTGGATCGACAAAGACTGCTATGTACTGTCCTTTGAATGCGTCGTTACTGATCTTGATCAGTTCCATCAATTTGTTCGTTGCATTCTGATATGCTTCCTCGGCAAACTGCGAAGGTATATCGGTCACAAAATACTTCCACAGAAAGACTATCGCACTTCCAGGGCTTTGACAAACCCTGTAAGCCAAATCCTTCCCAAAGATCCACGAATATATCTGCATCTCGATGGCCCAGGTTATCTGCACAACCTTCACTGGTGGATAGAGCTCACTGAACACCGAAATCACTGTGTCTATGGTGTCAGCTGCTATTTTTTCACCGTAGGCCGATTTGAGTATGGGATCGTCGGTCGATGAGTACTTGTAAAGATCGTAGCCAACCTCGATCACGCCGGTGGCTATGGCGAGCGCTACCTGCCCCTTTTTCGAAGCGATCACTCCCAGTTTGGTCGCTTTACCACTGTAACCCAACGTCGTTTTGGCGAGGTTCACCATCTCAGGAGCCGCTGCCACAGCCGAAGAAACCGATTTGAGCGCGTAATAGCTGACATTCACGTAGTCTCCCTGCTTGAAGGCGAGCCACGC
>ERZ795045.4780-NODE-4780-length-10596-cov-2.716441_pt1 | contig 10596 bp, 7 predicted proteins | sample MGYA00375129_ERZ795045 | MGnify/ENA primary metagenome ERZ795045 (study PRJEB30174, sample SAMN05720166) | activated sludge metagenome | isolation source: anaerobic digester from wastewater treatment plant | place: Japan | collected 2015-05-15 ... | reverse complement strand
CAATTGCAGGACAGCCTGGGCCGCGCCAATGATGCCTATATCGCCACCCGGCTGCTGGAGGACATGCGTCACAGGAACATGGCGCTGGCCTATGACGCGGGGCGTATCAGCGGCGTCGTGACCGACAGGGTCACCCATCATGGCATGGCCTCCGATTCGCTCTGGCGGCGCATGGCCAAGTCGCGGGTGTTCTGGCGTTGATGCGGGAGGGGCGCTCAAAGCCCACGCTCAGGCCCGATTGAGCAGGCGCCGCGCCGCGAGGATCACTTCGGAGGCCATCAAACCCACAGGCCCGGCGCCCGCCGCCACCGCCGCATCCGCTGCCGCGCCGTGGAGCCAGACGCCCGTTTGCGCCGCTGGTCCAGCCGTCATGCCCTGGGCCAGCAGGGCGGCGATGATGCCGGATAGCACGTCGCCCATGCCTGGCGCGGCCATGCCGGGGTTGCCCGTGGAGTTGCGCCAGCGCGTTGCGCCGGGATGTTTGACCAGAGTGCCGGCGCCTTTCAGCACCACCGTCGCGCCGGTAAGTTGCGCCAGACGCTCGATGGCTCCTTCCCGGTCGGCCTGCACCGATGCCGTGGATTCACCCAGCAGGCGGCCGGCTTCACCGGGGTGGGGGGTGATCAGGGTCGGGCTGGTCCGGGCACGGATCAGATTCAGCAAGGCCTTATCCTGTGCGATCAGATTGAGGGCGTCGGCATCCAGCAACAGTGCGTGTTCCAGGGGCAGGGCGGCTTCAAGCCATTCCCGTGCGGCGGACGAGGAGCCCAGGCCCGGACCCGCCACCAGGCAGGCGGGAGAGGGTAGCTTCAGTATCCGGTCGGGGCTGCCGATCATCAATTCAGGTGTGGTCGGATCCAGGGCCATGCGTTCGTCCAACACGCCCAGATAGACCCGGCCGGCGCCGCAGGCCAAAGCTGCGCGTCCCGCCAGCAGCACGGCTCCAGCCATGCCGGGAGCTCCACCCAGAACGCCAACCGCGCCGAAATTCCCTTTATGACAATCGACAGTTCTTGGCGGCAGTCTGGCGGGCATGGGATTCAAACTTGTTTGCAGCATGGTTTTCTTTTCAAATCAGTCCCCTATAAAGGCATTACAGCCCAAATTAAGGAGGTTGTCATGGATACCCCGATCACGCCTGCCGGTGGCAAGTTGCTTTCCTGCGATCTGGACGATGCCTGCCCGATCCTTGACTGCGAAACCGATATTGATGGCTATGCCCCCTCTCTTCTGGAAACGGCCGATGGCGCCGACTTCGTCGCCCACTATTGTGGTCTGGAATACCTGGGCAAATGGTCTTTGCCGTCAGCAGAGGAAGACTAGGCAGCCACTGATTGAATCCCGCGCGGTCACGGCGCGGGCTTTGCGGATGTGAATGCAATCCGCGGTGTGCAGGCGATGGCTGCTTGAGGAGGAATCAATGCGATCGCTGGGCTGGCCTTCATGACAGCATGGCTGCGGCTGCGGCTTTCGTCCCCCGCTTTGCAATCACCCCGATTCCTCCTCAACGGGATCCGTACGGGAATAAATCAGTGCTCCCTTGGGCCATGCCGTATATCTAAAGTTATTTCCGGCGGTGCCGATAAGCCAGTTTCTAGCCGGCTTATTAATTGAATAGAACCATGGAAAATTCGACCCGAGTCCTGGTTGTGGATGACGATACCTTGATGCGGGAAGTGCTTAAGGCGCTGTTGCGCGACGAAGGTTTTGTCGTGGCTGGCGAGGCGAAGGATGGTCAGAGCGCCTTGGCCCAGATTGATCGCACCCAGCCTGATCTGGTTTGCCTGGACGTGAACATGCCCGGCATGTCGGGCCTGGATGTGCTCAAGGCCATCAAGGCAAAATGCAAGGATTGCCGGGTGGTGATGATCTCCGGCGATTCCAGCATGGCCACCGTGCGGGAAGCCGTGGGTTTCGGCGCCGTGGGGTTTATCGTGAAACCGTTCAAGGCAGGTCGGGTGGGCGCCGCCCTGCGCGCGGCCATGAAAGCGCCGGCGGACGCCTTCGGCTAAAATCACGGGCTTCCCAACCCTCTTGGGCAAGCTCATGTCCCGCGTCATCCATCTGAAGGGCGGCCCCGCCCTCTCTGATTTCCGTATCGAAAAACTGCTGGCCGGACTGAAAGCCCACGGCATCGCCGACCTCGCGGCAGAGTTTCGTTATTTCGTCGAGTTGAGGGATGAGCTGGACCCGGCCGAACTGGCCTTTCTGGGAGAGTTGCTGCACGCCGTTCCCCACGCGCCCGAGGCCGAGGTGGTGCTGGTCATTCCCCGTCTGGGCACGGTTTCCCCCTGGTCCTCCAAGGCCACGGACATCGCCGCCAACTGCGGCCTTGGCAAGGTGATCCGCATCGAACACGGTGTCCGCTGGACACTGGCCGGCAAGAAGGGTCGGCGTCTGCCGTCAGAGGCTATCCAGACGGCTTTGCCTCAACTTCACGACCGCATGACGGAAAGCGTGCTGTTCGACGAAGCCGGCGCGGACCAGTTGTTCCATCACGTGGAGCCTCCGCCCTTCAACAGCGTGGACATCCTCAAGGGCGGCAGGAAGGCCCTGGAGAAGGCCAACGGCGAATGGGGCCTGGCCCTGTCCCCGGACGAGATCGATTATCTGGTGGACAACTTCAGGAAGGTGAAGCGCAATCCCACCGATGTGGAATTGATGATGTTCGCCCAGGCCAATTCGGAGCATTGCCGCCACAAGATCTTCAACGCCGACTGGGTCATCGACGGCAAGAAGCAGACCGAATCCCTGTTCGGCATGATCCGCCACACCCACGCCGTGCGCCCCGAGGGCACCCTGTCGGCCTATTCCGACAACGCTTCCGTGATCGAGGGCGCCACCATCGGCCGTTTCTACCCCGGCCAGGACAAGGTCTACCGCTTCCACACCGAGCCCACCCACATCCTGATGAAGGTGGAGACCCACAACCATCCCACCGCCATCGCCCCCTTCCCCGGCGCGGCCACCGGCTCCGGCGGCGAGATCCGCGACGAGGGCGCGGTGGGCCAGGGTTCCAAGCCCAAGGCCGGTTTATGTGGATTCACCGTCTCCAACCTGAACATCCCCGGCTTCGAGCAGCCCTGGGAAAAGGACCACGGCCGGCCGGGCCGCATCGTTTCTCCCCTCCAGATCATGCTGGAAGGCCCCATCGGCGCGGCCGCCTTCAACAACGAATTCGGCCGGCCCAACCTGACCGGCTACTTCCGGGCTTTCGAGATGGACACCCCAGACGGCCAGGTGCGCGGCTACCACAAGCCCATCATGCTGGCGGGGGGCGTGGGCAACATCCAGGAACGCCACATCTTCAAGAAGAACTTCCGTGCCGGCACCCTGCTGATCCAGTTGGGTGGCCCCGGTCTGCTCATCGGCCTGGGCGGCGGCGCAGCTTCCAGCATGGGCGCCGGCAGCAACGCCGAAGCCCTGGACTTCGATTCCGTGCAGCGCGGCAATCCGGAAATCCAGCGCCGCGCCCAGGAAGTCATCGACCGTTGCTGGCAGATGGGCGAGGACAACCCCGTCCTGTCGGTCCACGACGTGGGGGCCGGCGGCCTCTCCAACGCCATGCCGGAACTGGCTCATGGCGCGGGCCTGGGAGCCAGGTTCGAGCTGCGCGACGTGCCCAGCCTGGAGCCGGGCATGGCGCCCCGGGAAATCTGGTGCAACGAGGCCCAGGAACGCTACGTGCTGGCCATCGCCGCCAAGGACCTGCCCCTGTTCCAGGCCCTGTGCGAGCGCGAGCGCTGCCCCTTCTCCGTGGTGGGCAAGGCGACGAAGGACGGCCAACTGACTGTTGCCGACCGCCACTTCAAGAACAATCCGGTGGACATGCCCATGGAGGTGCTGCTGGGCAAGCCGCCGCGCATGACGCGCAAGGTGGCCCACGTGGCGCCGGTGCTCAAGCATTTCGCCGCCGAGGGCCTGGACCTGGTGGAGGCGGCCTACCGCGTGCTGCGCCATCCCACCGTGGCCAACAAGAGTTTCCTCATCACCATTGGCGACCGCACCGTGGGCGGCTTTACCGCCCGCGACCAGTTCGTCGGCCCCTGGCAGATGCCGGTGGCGGATGTGGCGGTCACCGCCATGGGCTATGACACGAACCTGGGCGAGGCCATGGCCATGGGCGAGCGCAGCCCCATCGCCCTCATCGATCCGGCTGCCTCCGGCCGCATGGCGGTGGGCGAGGCCATCACCAACCTGGCCGCCGCCGCGGTGAACGACATTTCCGACATCCGCCTGTCCGCCAACTGGATGGCCGCCGCCGGCCACCCCGGCGAGGACGCCGCCCTGTTCGACACGGTGCGGGCCGTGGGCAAGGAGTTGTGCCCGGCCCTGGACGTCAGCATCCCGGTGGGCAAGGACTCCATGTCCATGCGCACCCTATGGGAGGACAACGGGGAAAAGAAGGCCGTGGTCTCGCCCCTCTCCCTCATCATCACCGCCTTCGCCCCCAGCCCGGACGCGCGCCGCACCCTGACGCCGCAACTGCGCACCGACGCGGGCGAGACGGATCTGATCCTGTTCGACCTGGGCCGTGGCCAGAACCGCCTGGGCGGCAGCGTGCTGGGCCAGGTCTACGGGGAACTGGGCGATGCCTGCCCGGACCTGGAAGAGCCGGTACGGCTGAAGACCTTCTTCGCCCTGATCCAGAAACTGAATGCCCAAGGCAAGCTGCTGGCCTACCACGACCGGGCCGATGGCGGCCTCTTCGCCACGGTCTGCGAGATGGCCTTCGCCGGCCGCTGCGGCGTCGACCTGGATGTGGACGAGCTGCGCTACCACCGCATCCACGACGACATCATGCTGGACGTGGAAGACGCCCCCGATCCCCACGAACCCTATACCAGCCGCCTGTTCGGCATCCTCTTCAACGAGGAACTGGGCGCGGTGGTCCAGGTGCGCCGGAGCGATACCCGCGCGATCATGGACGCCATCCTCGATGCTGGTTTGCGCGACGAGTTCTACATCATTGGCGCCACCAACAGGAAAGACCGCATCCGCATCCTGCGCGAGGGCGTGGCGGTGTTCGACGAGTCCCGCGCCGACCTGCTGGAAGCCTGGTCCGAGACCAGTTACCGCATGCAGGCCCTGCGCGACAACCCGGACTGCGCCAAGGAAGAGTTCCAAGGCCTGACGGCGAAGAAGAACCCGGGCCTGCACGCGAAGCTCGGCTTCGACCTGAACGAAGACGTGGCCGCGCCCTATGTGAAGAAGAAACGGGCCCAGCCCAAGGTGGCCATCCTGCGCGAGCAGGGCGTCAACGGCGAGGTGGAGATGGCGGCGGCCTTCGCCCGTGCCGGCTTCACGCCGGTGGACGTGCACATGAGCGACATCATCGCCGGTCGCGTCAAGCTGAAGGGCTTCAAGGGCCTGGTCGCCTGCGGCGGCTTCTCCTACGGCGACGTGCTGGGGGCGGGCGGCGGCTGGGCCGCGTCCATCCTGCACAACGAGCGCGCCAGGAACGAATTCGAGGCCTTCTTCCAGCGCGCCGACAGTTTCGCCCTGGGTGTCTGCAACGGCTGCCAGATGATGAGCCGCCTGAAGGAGATCATTCCCGGCGCCGAGCACTGGCCGCGTTTCGAGCGCAACCTGTCGGAGCAGTTCGAAGCTCGCTTCGTCATGGTGGAAGTGCCGGAAACCCCCTCCATCCTGTTCGAGGGCATGGCCGGTTCGCGCATGCCCATCGTCGTCGCCCACGGCGAGGGCCGGGCGGTGTTCGACGGCAAGCAGCAACGCAAAGCGGCGGAAGTCTGCCTGCGCTACGTGGACAACCGGGGCCGCAGGACCGAAACCTACCCGCTCAATCCCAACGGCTCGCCCAAGGGCATCACCGGCCTGACCACCCCGGACGGCCGCTTCACCATCATGATGCCGCACCCAGAACGGGTGTTCCGCGCCGCGCAGCATTCCTGGCGGCCGGAAGAATGGCGCGAGGACGGACCGTGGTTGCGGTTGTTCCGCAATGCGCGCAAGTGGGTGGGGTGATAGGGGGGCGGTGGCTCAGAACAGTTCCACCGATCCGCTGACATCCGGTACTTCAATCTCGCCGGCCTGGATCAGTGCCTGGAATTCCCGTACCTGGTCGCGGCCGTGGCCCTTGGCGTAATACAGGGCGCGGTCGGCTTCCTCGATGATCTGGGGCGGCAGTTGCTGGTGCTCCACCAGGGTAACGCCGATGCTGACGGTGATATGTCCCACCTGGGGAAAGATATGGCTGGCGACCTTGGCGCGCAGCCGTTCCAGTACCATCAGGGCCTGGTCCCGGTTGATCTCCCGCAGCAGGACGATGAACTCCTCGCCGCCATAACGGTAGCAGCGGTCTTCGTCCCGGAGTGACTGGCGCATGACGTTGGCGAACAGCAAGAGCACCTCGTCGCCGATGAGATGGCCGAAGTTGTCGTTGACGGCCTTGAAGCGGTCGATGTCCAGAACCGCCAGATAATCCTGGCGCTGGGTGTCGTAGTCGCGGCGGCCCAAGCGCCGGGCAGCCAGGAGTTCGACCAGGTGCTTTTCCAGACGCCTGCGATTCATCAGGCCCGTCAGGGTGTCCTTCTCGCTGTCGTTCAGCAATTGCGTGAAGTTCTGATAGACCCGCAGCATGCCGCGCGCCATGCGCAAATCGTTCTGGCTCCAGCCGGACAAGCCCAGGATCAGTACCCGGCGCCCGTTCTCCACCATGGCTTCGATGCCCAGCAACAGCCAGTCGAGGCCTTCGCGCATGCCCAAGTGCCGAAAGTCGCCACTGAGTCCATGGGCCGCTTCCAGAACGGATGCGGGTGGCTGCGGTAGCGAAGGGCTTTCGTGTACCACCTGATATTCGTCGCGTTGGCCGGGCCATTCCACAGCCAGCAATGCGGCAGGCTCGAGGATGTCCTCCAGGGCCAGGAACAGGCTGTATTCCAGAGAGAGCTGGTCGCGCTGTTCGGTGAGGGTGATGATGTTGGTCAGCAGCGCGTCGGATGCCGGAGATAGTTCGTTCGGAATACTCATGGTGTTCGCTTCATATCAATGTCTGACGCGGACACCCCCTTGGATGCCGCTTCCCGCACCGGATCAGAGTGCCGGTATCAGGAACAGCAGCAGCCACCAGGGCGTGTCCCGCTCCACTTTAACCGCCAAGGGCGCGGTGGCCGGGCTTTCCACCCCATCCACACCGATGGCGATGACACGCATCCAGTATTCGCCGGGTTCCGGTTTCTGGATGCCAAGCTTGCTATCGCTGGAGGACTGTTTGAGCAGCGTCTGTGTGAAGCGCTCATCTTTCGCCAGTTCCAGTCGGTAGCCGGACCCATTTCCTTTCCAGCTTGCCAGTATTCGATCGCCCTCCAGCTTGGCCATTAGTTCCGTAGGGCGGGCCGGCGGCATGACCACAGGGCTGGGTTCACTCCATGCCCCGGCTTGACCGTCGGCTTCCAGCCCTCTTGCACGCCAATAGTACTTGCCGGGTTGCAGTTCAGCATTGATGGCGGTCTTGTCCGTTTCCTTGCGCAAAAGCTGTTCCTTCATTTCGGTATTGGTGCCTACCTCGAAACCGTAACGCGCCGCGCCTTTTGCTTGACCCCAGGCGAAGCTGGCCTTGCCATCATCCACCTGGGCCTCTCCTCCTTTGGGAGCGCCCGGCAGAGGCTGGATGCGGAATGCCCTGTGCGGACCCCAGAGATGAGTTTGGCCAGTCTCGTCCAGACTGGCCGCACGCCAATGCCATTCGCCGTCCGGCAGGGTTTCCCCGTGACGCAGAATCGCGGCGAGCCGGCGTTCCAGCACGCCATTGGCGAATTCCGGAGTGGGGGATATCTGGACCAGATATCCCTGGGCGCCGATCGCTGCCGCCCAGCTCAGGACCACATCGTTCTGGTAAAGGCGCTCGCCCAGGGCGGGGGATGTGAGGAGGGGGGGCAGGGGGCGGGCATCCAGTTCGAAAGCGTGATCCCTGTTATGTCCTTCCAGGCCCGCATCGTCGATGGCGCGCAGGCGCAGGACATAGTGGCCATCCGGCAACTCGTCACCCCATTTCACGTTTGGCACGGCGATCTTGTCATCCAGCAGGATTTCCGCGAAATCCGCGTTGCGCGCCACTTGAGCGCGGTACCCCTTGGCACCCGCTACGGTTGTCCAGGCGAATTCCACAGGCAGGCGCTGTATTTTGGCCGGCAGGCCATCGATGGCGGGGGCCGGCAGCAATGCACGGGGCGGGGCCGGTGGCTTGCCCTTTTCGGCGTAGGTGCCGTAGCCGCCCTCCACGCGCACTTCCTTGCCCTGGGCGGAAACCGCCACGGCACCTTCCAGAACCTCGTTGCGCAGGGTTTTGCCTTCCTCGTCCACGTTCAGGCGGAAGCCGGTGCCGCGCAGGCCGGCCACGGCCACGGGAGTTCTGACACTGAAGCCGCCGGCGGGGGAGTGTTGTTTGGCCGCGCTGGCTTCCAGGCGGCCACTGTCGAGGGACAGCTCGGTGGAAACCATGCCGGTCTTGCCGTAGGACACCAAGCGTCCAAAGGACAGCTTGCTGGATTCCTGCTGGGTCAGGGTGGTGTTGTCGGCGAAGCGGAAGGTGGAACTGCTGCGAGGACCAGTGAGCACGGTTTCGCCACCGGTGAGCTGGCTACCCACAGCAAGGGGTTTGAAGGGGCCATCGGCAGATTTGAAGCGGGTATTGCCGTTGACCGCCGTGACCGTGACCGGGGCCGGCGTCACCTTGAGCAGATCAACGGGTATCTTGATACGGGTATTGACCGGCAGGTGCTCGGGGATGGGCACGCCGTTGGCGGATTGCACCTTGGGCCAATCTCCAGGCTTCTTCAGGTACTGCTGGCCGATGCCGGTCAGGGTGTCGCCAGGCATGGTGAGGTAGAGCCAGTCGGCGGCGTGAATCGAAGGGACCAGGCTGGCGCAGAGAAGCGCGGCGGTGATGAGATGGAAAGGGGCGGGATGGGAACGCATGGGGCGGCTCTTACGTTAAGCTTCGCATGCAACTATAAGCCGCGAAACACTGGTTTGGTTTACGAGAGGAGAAGACCAAGATGCATATCGGCACACCGCTGTCGCCGTCCGCCACCCGCGTCATGCTGCTGGGTGCGGGGGAATTAGGGAAGGAAGTCATCATCGCCCTGCAACGACTGGGTGTGGAAGTCATCGCCGTGGACCGCTACGACGGCGCTCCGGGCCATCAGGTGGCGCACCGGCCGCAAACCATCGACATGACCGACGGCAATGTGCTGGCGCGCCTGATCGATTCGGAAAAACCCGCCATCGTCGTGCCCGAGATAGAAGCCATTGCCACGGAAACCCTGCTGGAACTGGAGAAAGCGGGCGTGTGCAAGGTCATCCCTACCGCCCGTGCCGCCAACCTGACCATGAATCGGGAAGGTATCCGCCGTTTGGCCGCCGAAGAGCTCAATCTGCCCACTTCCCGCTACGCCTTTGCCGATTCCCTCAAGGACCTGCGCGCCGCCGTCGAAGGCAAGGACGGTATCGGCTATCCCTGCATCATCAAGCCCGTGATGTCCTCCTCCGGCAAGGGCCAGAGCAGGGTGGACGGGTCTGCTGAATTGACCAAGGCCTGGGACTATGCCAACGCTGGCGGGCGGGTGAACAAGGGGCGGGTGATCGCCGAGGGCGTGGTGGATTTCGATTACGAGATCACCCAGCTCACGGTGCGTGCCATCGGTTCGGAAGGCAAGGTGGAAACCCACTTCTGCGAGCCCATCGGTCACATCCAGGTAAAGGGGGATTACGTGGAGAGCTGGCAACCCCAGGCCATGAGCGGCAAGGCCCTGGCCAGGTCGCGGGAGATCGCCAAAGCGGTGACGGACAACCTGGGCGGCCTCGGTCTTTTCGGTGTCGAGTGTTTCGTGAAGGGGGACGAGGTGTGGTTTTCCGAAGTCAGCCCACGCCCCCACGACACCGGCATGGTGACCATGATCAGCCAGCGGCAGAGTGAGTTCGACCTGCATGCCCGTGCCATCCTGGGCTTGCCGGTGGATGTCTCTCTGCGGAGCCCCGGCGCGTCGGCGGTGATTTATGGCGGCGTGGATGCCGAGGGCATCCGTTTCGAGGGGGTGGATGCGGCCTTGCGGGTTCCGGGTTCGGATCTGCGTCTTTTCGGCAAGCCGGTTGCCTTCGAACGGCGGCGCATGGGTGTGGCCCTGGCGGAGGGCAAGGATGTGGAAGAGGCCCGCGCCCGTGCAAAGGAGGCGGCATCACGGGTTCATCCTGTTAGCGACACGAAAGGATAAGTTCGCATTGTAAATCTGGTGAAGCGCAATCCGGACATGGCACCGGTGTACAATATTCGGCTTTGCTAATAAGAAGTTACCTCCATGTCCCGCGCTCTCCGCAACATCGCCATCATCGCCCACGTCGACCACGGCAAGACCACCCTGGTCGACGCCATGCTCCAGCAGGCCGGCGCCTTCCGCGAGGGGGCCGAGACCGTGGATCGGGTCATGGACTCCATGGACCTGGAGCGCGAGAAGGGCATCACGATCCTGGCCAAGAACACCGCGGTGCGCTGGACCGGCGAGGGTCGCGACGAGGTGAAGATCAACATCGTCGACACCCCCGGCCACGCCGACTTCGGTGGCGAGGTGGAACGCGCCC
>ERZ795045.4766-NODE-4766-length-10620-cov-7.568954_pt1 | contig 10620 bp, 11 predicted proteins | sample MGYA00375129_ERZ795045 | MGnify/ENA primary metagenome ERZ795045 (study PRJEB30174, sample SAMN05720166) | activated sludge metagenome | isolation source: anaerobic digester from wastewater treatment plant | place: Japan | collected 2015-05-15 ... | reverse complement strand
GCTGTAGGAATTCTTTAAGATTATCGACCGTAGCTTTCTTGAATCGTTTTACCTTAGTACCACTGAGTTCGATAACACGGATCTTTCAGGCACACATACGAGTCTCCTTTACTAAAAGAGTCCTTGGAACGATTAATCACAGTTACTGTTATTGGAAATCAGGGCCGTACTGTGGTCGGCATCGACGATATTTGTGCTGAAGAGGAGGGGGAGAGATATGTGCTGTCTCCCCTGGATGTTGATTCCACTCCAGGTGACCAGGATGCCGTTATCCAGGATATAGACGTGACAACTTGTTGCCTTGGTGCTATGCCGTAATTTGGGTTTTATCTTACGGTATTCATATTTGATGATGGCCGAACGTCGGAGTCGTTGTTCAACTTCCGGCGGTAGGCTGTTAACAAAAAAGGCATCTTCCGCGGGATATTCGACGTGGAAGATGCCATATTTTTCACGTAGTTCACGGAAGAGCTGTTCGTTGATGATGGGCTTGCTTCCGGGGGCTAAGATGAGATATTTGAAAGAGCTGATGAGGCCGTCTTTAGCTGTGCAGTTTGTGATGATGCAGTATTTGCTCGATTTGGACCAGCTGCTGATATAATTGCTGACCTTTTTCCAGGACAAATTCGTCGATTTGTTTTGCCTCGTCCTCGTCATGGGGTAGGTCCTTCACGGCTAATTCCGGTATTATTTCCGTGACATCTGTGCTTTCGTTGCTTTCCAGCAGACTACGGTAATCGTTATATGGGATGATGCGCTTGAGTGATTCTGGGACTTTTGGAACTCCGAATTGTTTAAGTGTTACGGCTGTGAAACGTTTTACTTCCATAGAGATAGCCTGATCCGTCGATTCATCCGGTGGATAGAGAATCTGCGCCTCCGTGGTTCCCCATGCCAGGTCATATGGCGTTGCCGGGATAAACATTGTAAATGAGGCGGGAGAATTATTCAAGATCCTTGACAGTAAGTTATATTCATTCCAGCGGTTCCAGAAGCCATCGGAAATCAGGATCCGCTGGGCTGCGCATATTTTGTCAAAAGTAGTTGATGGAAGTTCGGCGATATCGAAGTCATCCTTGATTTCCAGGACAATAGTGGCGGGGAGCCAGTTGATCCATTCGTTGTGGTAGGCTGCGGTGAGGATTCGTACCAGTGGTGTGGCAAAGACATCCTCGTCCAGAAAGTATCGCGCTAAGGTTTTGTAGTCGTATTTGCTGAGTGTGGGCATTAGAGAATCTTACCTTCAAATGAACCGTACTTGGGGAGTATGATGGTTTTCGCATTGAGGAGCGTTTTCAGCTCCTGGAGTCTCTCTGGGGGAAGGTTGGTGATGGCTCTGTAAATCTTTTCGAAGTCGGGTTCGATTCGGGTGTAGGATTTACCACAACAGCGTTTTTGGACGACCTGTTTTTTCAGGGTGCAGATATCGGGAAAATGCTGCTGAAATGTTTTATTGGAGACGAATCGAATCGTCTCATAACTGTTAAAGGTGAAAACATCAGCCATAAGTGATGTGCTCTTCCAAGATTATGGGATGTCAGCTGATTTCGCCTTCTCCACTGACGCTGATCATGACGGATGTGTGCGCACTGCCGGTGATGTCCTCTGGGATGTTTTCTTCGTTTGCATTGGTCGTGATGTGGATGAGAAATCGTCCGGATCCGTAGAATTGCTGTCCGGTGTTGATGGCGTGCTGGAAGACCTCGGCGATGGACAGATGCCCCAATCTCTTGATTTCTTCGATAAGGAAGGTGGTGCGGGTGATGATCTGCTGCCAAGCATCTTCCAGCTCTTCGGCTGTTCGGGTGATGATGTCGGCCTGCCAGTGCCGGAAGAATCGTGTTTCCAGCTTTGTGAAATTTTCTGTTGCCGGATCGACGGCAGGATATTTGAGGAGGTCGATGGGCAGACAGACACTGACGAATTCATAAGTTGTCTTGGAGTTTTTCTGGAAAAGAAAGATTTCCGGGGGAAGGCCAATGGCCTGCTGGACTTTGATCAACATCCTGTAATTATGGTTGATCAGGAGGTTGTCTTCAGGTTCTGATGTCGGGGAATAGCGAAGGAGTTTTATGGAGTAGTTCATTGTTTGTTACTGCTGTGGGCTTGTGGGAATTTTTGGCACTGGCCAAAAATGATGCGATTTTTCCATTTTTCAAGTCTGTTACAGCAGCCGGAAATGGGACAATTACCGGAGGGGCTGCATTGTCGGCAAATCGCAATGCGTTCTTCTATTTTATTTTTATCTAATTGAGATGTAAGACCAAGTTTATCACATGCGGTAAGCACCTTCTCCAGAATATTATGCCATATTTGTTCGTTATATTTATCTGATTCCGTGTTTTTGGTGGTCTGGTTGCGCTCTATTTGCGGGTGATTTGTCCTGAGAAGGCTGTTTCTGAAAATAATTAGCCTGTTTACTTCTTCTGGGCTGGCAGTGATGATTTCCCGGTAATTGCTGTCACAGCAATGAATAATTTTTGTGTTTTCGTTGTGGGATATAACACGGAGTGAATGGATACAGATGATTTCTCCGGTTTCTTTAATAAAGCGCAGACATTGGGATCCGATCATAGGCCTTGGATGGTGGCTGTGGAATTGGAGGTGTCGTAATAATAATTATCCAGTTCGTCAGTAAATGGTAAATGTTTGTTGAGGGTGGTGTTTCTTTCCGAAAGGGTTGTGTCCGTGCTGTAGGTTAAGATGGTTGTCCCGGATCCTCCCAGGATCCTTGGGAGGTGAAGCTGGACTGAGATGGTTCGGTAGCCGTTTTGGTGTTCTGGGTCATTCACGATGCTGATGAAATTGGCAAGAATGCGGATGTAGATTGTTTCATTTGTGCCGTCATTGTTGATATCAACAGATATGGGGACGGGGGCGGTGGTGAAGAGCTGGGGAAACGCGGAGGGTCTGAGGGTGTAGGTGACGTTGTTGATTTGGGAGACGATCTGAGCGTATTTGCTGTTGGGGTCCTTGGCGGCCAGATTGTTGATGGTGACAGAGACGGCCAAGGTCCCAAAGCGGCTTCCGTTTTCCCAGGAGATGTTGGTGGGGAAGACGCAGGTCGGCCCGCTGATACAATCCATGTATTTTTGGTGGAGGGGTTTGTATGCCTCTCCCTGGTCAGAGCTGTAGATGAGCTGATTATTGCTTTGGGTTGTGATCTTCCACTTGGTGGCATTCTGACCCCCCGGGACGAGGAAGCGCGTTTGCGTCAGGTAGGCGGTGTATTCCTCGTCGGGATTCTCGGCGGGTGAGGTGAGCGGTGGATCGACGAGATGAGAATAGGTGTAGTTGATCCCGACGGCCACTCCGGATGTCGTCTTGCAGATGAGGACGTTGGGGTGGACGTTGGGTGGGAAGAAGTAAGACCAGATGGGCATGTAGGCGATAATCTCACCATTCTGTTTGGCGGCCAGGGTGCTGATGGAGCTTCCGCTCCAGGGGACTGTGAAAATGCCGATCTGGATGTCATCAATGTAAATTGTGGTCCCTCCCATGAGGCAAGGTACGTAGAGCATCCACTCTTCATCGTTTTCAATGAGGCTTCCAACCTCTGAATTGGGGGTGATGACGTGCCCGCAGGGTGAATATGGGTACTGGGGATTTCCTTGGCCGGGGGCAATGGAGCCTTGAGTGATATCGAAGACCTTGTCCAAGAGATTGGTCGTGTAGAGGATGGGATTGTAGTAGAAGATGTGGCAGCTAAAGGGACATCCCAGACAGTTGTCAAAGTCGGGATCATACTTGGTGTGGTGTAGATTGGCCTTTGTGATACCCAGGTCGCAGTTGTCCGGGTCAAAGATGACCTTGAGTGAATCTCCACTGATGTGTGTGTACCAGTTGAAGATGCTGGTGTCGTCAATCAGGCGATATTTTGTATCCGGTACACAGTCAGGTTGGGTGTTAGGATCACATATCTTGGGGGTGAGGGTATGATCCATCAGAAAGCGGGACAGGGGTGCTCCGAACGTGCTTCTGTCATTACTGGCGCAGGCGAAATAGCACGTTCCTGTGTGGCAGATGATTCCGCGGATAAGCCCATTTTCAATAATGCGGTTGACGATTCCGGTGTAATAGCCGCTTTCTTTTCTCCAGATATCCTGGTAGATCTCACCGTTGCCGAGGATGACCTGCCAGTGGCCTGTACCGGTCCCCTGTTTCCAAAGGCATACGGCCCCTAAGGCGTACCTGGCGACGCCTTCTTCGACTTCCAGGGAGCTGTTGGCCTGGTTGGTGTAGGTGACCCCGCTGGTGTGGGTGAATTCACCCGTGGCAAGCCAGTGTTTTGAGATGCACTCGGCAAACGGGTCGTAGAAATAACTGCAACAGCAGCAGGGTCGAAAGTTATTGCCGCTCATAATAGTCCCGGATTGCACCTCATCTGGATGATCATCCCGACGCCGACAACATAGTCATCATTAGTTCCCTGGACTCCTTGCCACTCCGGAGGGATGTTGCTTGAGTTGTTGGGTCCCCAGTAGGCAACCCAGGACCCGATGCCGTGTGTCCCCGCTGTTCCGGAGAATCCGATTTCGGCTAGGTCGGCGACCATGACGTAATAATCGGAGTCCAGGAAGGGAGAACAGGGCTGTTGGGCGGGTGTATTTTTGAGCCAGGCCCTGACACAGGCCCCGGAGTCTGTCCCCAGGTCTTCCCAGAGTGTGAAGGCAAAGCAGCCCCCACCTTCAGACGACTGTTGGGATTGACCTGGGGGTCCTTGGGGTCCCTGGGGTCCGGCAGCGCCAGTATCACCTTTAGGTCCGGTTGATCCTTGTGGTCCTTTCGGGCCTTCCGGGCCGTCGATGCCTTGGGGACCCTGTGGGCCGTCGAGACCCTGGGGACCTTGTGGTCCTTGCGGTCCTTGGGGTCCTTGGGGACCTTGGGGTCCCGGGACTTGTGGTGTGGCGGTGGGAATGCGGAGGGGATTGGGCGGATCGATGCAATCCAGAATGGGCGTCTGCGGGAGGGTGATCTGGGGTAAGGATGTATCAATCTCTTCGATGGAAAGCGGGGGAAATTCAATTGGTGGGCATACGGAGAGAAGGTCCTCTATGGTATTGGATTGCAGGCCCAGTTGGATGTAGAAATTGAGGTCTGACATGATCAGCAGATATCAAGTTCGCCTTTGTCTATGGAAATGACGATGGTATGTTCGCTGGGGTGGTTGGTGATTTTGACCCCGTTTTTTCCGATGATGGTGATTTCGCTTTCCGTGAGACCGTTGATGTGCTGGATGGCGTCGTCAAAACGTGTGGCAAATGTTTCTGGTTTTCCCTCTTCGTTAAGGGGTTCGGTAATGGGTGTTGACTGACTGAGGTCCACTAATGTTGTTAGAGATCCCAAGGTTTGTTTGTCTTCTGATACGACTTGGAAGATGATTTCGTTGAGATTCTTGTTGACGTAAATATTGCGTCCGGCTTTGATGCTGATGATCCCTGTTAATGGGATGTGGTGGGGTTTGTAGTATTCTGGTTCTGTTTCATAAGGGATGTAGCAATCACTGTTTGGGGATGGTGGTGTGAGTTTTGTTCTCTTTTTATTTAAAATGGTGAGGCTGCGGATGCCAAAACCGTCGATTTTATGCAGACAGTTAAGGAGTAATTTGGCTGGTGGGTTGAGATTGATTGTATTTCCTGTGGGAAGTTCTGCTTGATAGGTTGCTACGGGACCTGTGATTATTTTTCCGTGAAGGGTTTCGCTGCTGATGGGGATGGTTTGGAAATTGGCTGTTCGCGGGATTGTGATTTGGGCTGTGTCTGTCTTGTTTGTGATGGTTAAATAAATGTTGTTTGTATCTGTCTCAAGGGTATCAATGGTGATAGCATCCTGACTGAAGAGGAATGAGGGGTCCTGAATGAGGATGTGGGCATCGGCGATCAGCCAGCGCGGAAGATCGGAGGGATAGCCTTGGGAAGCAAAGGGATAACAGCGAAGTGCGTTTTCGGCAAGGAATTCACTGTTCATATCTAGCTGAATTACTCATGATCTGAATGGTGATGGCTTTTCCTTCCTTGAAGACCCTAAGGGCCGGGACCTTGATGGGTGTTTCATTATAGCTTGGTTTGTTGGTGATGATGACACCTTTATGGATGCTGTCAGGTGTCAGGTAGTAATCCTTTTCCGGTTCTTGCGTGTTGAGGATGTGGAGTTGCTTGAGGGGGATGTCTGTATTGACTTCATCACTGCTGAGCGGGTCTCCGTCGGCATGAATGGTGATTTCATTATTTTGTACTTCGAAATAAATGCCATTCTGTCCTGTCAGGATCAGATCACCGTCTATAAGTTGTTTATTGATGCTTAGGAAGTTGACAAGCGTGTTGGTGGTAGGCAGCACGCATTTTGCTACAAAAGTTGTTGCACCAGGGCTAAAAGTGAGCGCCTGTGGGTTGAGGTATTGGAGGACGGTGGTGCTCAGAGGATTTATTTTGATGGCCCCCAGGACTTTATGTGTCGGTCCGTAGAGGTCAATGACATCCTGATTGATGTTGTCGATGGTGATCGTGCCATGCAGTTCATAAGTTGACTGGGAATCTCCAATGGTGAGGATGAGACTGCCTTCTTGTTTGCTGATTTGTTTGAGATAGGCAACACCCTGGAAAATGCCGGTGATGCTGGCATCCAGGATCCAGTCTTCGGGAAGGTAGATTTTTTCGTTGCTGTAGAGAGTGCATGTTTCCAGAAAGGGATATTTTGTGTTTCGTGTGTAGTCTTCCCATTCGAAGGGGGTGATTTGATTTGTGTTCTCTGCAATCATGGATCTGTCCAGGGACTTTCAAGTCTGTTGAAAATAAGGTGGGGTGCTGACCACGGACCATAATGTTGGAGCAGATGAGTGTAGGTTTGCTCAATGAGGACCGGTGGTTGGAGGAAGGCTGTTAGGTAGTTTTCGTCGATGTATGATGTGTAAACGCTGATGGGTGTGCGGAGGGCATACAGATTGCCGTATCCTTTGATGATCCCCAGTCGTGTGAGTTTATTGGTTAGCAAGGTATTTCCATGTGTTATCTGGCCGACTTTGGCCAGGAGGGTATTGAGTGGCGCCAGAAATGAGGTGAAGCAAAGGCTGAGCTTGTCACGGTATAACATCCCTTCACAGATGAGAATGTTTCCAATATTTTGCGATTGTGGCGGGTAATTGGTGCTTCCTTCGGCAAAGTATTTGAGAATGTTTTGTTCTCGCTGATTGAGGGGTGTGGCCCATCCGGGGAGCTGGAGGGTAACGGTGGCTGTTGCGAGGGTTAGTCCGTTGCCACCGTTGATGACCTGCACATTGAGAATGTCTGCGTAGGAGCGGCGAAAGAGGATGTAGAGGAGGTCCCTGGGTAGGGTATTGATGCCTTGAGGGGAGCAGAGACTCTCGGGCTGTTGGGATGGGTCAAAAACGGCCAGGGCAAAACCGTGCCAGCTGGGTGGTTCCACCTCGGGAATGAGTTTCCAGATTGTCCGGAAATAGACCCCGAGGCAGGTGGAAAAGACATGGGGTTGGCCATTGTCTCCAGTATGGTTGATGCCATCGGCACCAATCCAGTAAATGCCCTGACCACCCAATCGTGTCCCAATCTGGATGATGTCCGGATAGGTGATATCTCCAATCGTTGTTTCAACGACGACTGTTGTAAAATATGGGGCGATTGTCTCGTGATATGCGATCTCCTGTTGTGTTCGGAGATAGCGATAATCTGGGCTGATGAGGGGTGTTTCTACCGGATACCATTCTGCCAGGCAGGACGGTGTGTCGGGACAGTTTTCCCAGGGGTTGATGGTGGGGGGTGTTGACCCTGCTCCTGTGCTTTCATCGGGACGGCCAATAATTGTGATGGGATAACCCTCGCTGCCCAAGGTTGAGCTGAGCCAGAGGTTGTAATTGTCCTGTTTGCAGACATCCTGTTGCGACAGCTCGGTATCTAGCATGAGCATCGAAGGGGCGACATACGTGTAGAGATCATTGAAGACGAGGTGGATGACGCCACATTCGTCTGGTTTGACGGTGTTTAACCGGTAGATGGCCTTTGTCCCGGGGTAACTTTCAATGAAATTTAAATCAGGATGGGCAACGGCGGCTTGATTATTGGTTTTGGTATCCAGGGCGAAAATGATGGCGGGCTGTTTTTCACTTTCGTAGGATATTTCGTCTGTTGTAATTTGAAGAGGAATGGCCCCCTGGCTGCTGAATGTGATGGTTTTCCCTGTGCTGAGATTGATGTTCTGCTTGTTGAGGATGTGGATATCTTCTACGCCAGGGATGTTGATCTGATCGATGCAGGTTTCCACAAATTGACTTTGCTCCGGGGTTGAGAAATGCCCGAATAGCATTTCGTTATTATTGACAATGTTCCCGATAACGGCGGACCCAGCAATGCCGGTGAGCAGCGGTTTCAGGGGTATGCAGCAGAAGGGGTCGGCCTTTTTCTCTTCGATGACAGCAATGGGAAAACTGTCTTCTTCTGTTTTGGCAGCGAGAGTGATGAGGACTTGTTTTTTGCTGACCTTATAGGAGGCAAGGAAGATTTTTGCGCTGGAAAGTGCTGTGTTTCGGATAAAGATCCGCAGGTCGCAGAGGAGCTGATCAGGAAGTGGCTTCCCGTTATCATCCTTGCGGGTGGCGGTTTCTGCGATGGGATAGGCCCGGGCATTGTTTTCAGCGAGCCAGGACCGGTGGATGTAGGCTACCATGCGACATCTCCCGCTTCTTCTTCACCGATGATCCAGCCCTTGAAGGCCTTGCAGCGTCTTGTTTCGCCGATGGTGTCGTTGAGTTGGGGGCATTCGGGGATTGTCAAGGGTCCGTAGTCTTTCTGGAGTGTGCGGTCTTCGGTTTCACTCTGTTTTGTGTAAATGATTAAACTTTTTATCTTGAAGTCGCCCATGTTGGCGCTCTCCCAGCCGCTGATTTCTTGCTCCAGTTCTGGATGGAGTTCAGCTGACATGACGACGAGCCGACAGTCGGCGGTGGCATTGAACATGCCGCCTGGGGGAAGGGTTTGTTCGGGATAGGCCCCTATTCCGATCATGGTTATCTTATAACCAAATTTAACTTTATTGTTCTGTACGTCATACCAGATGTCGGCAACCGGCTTGTAGGGTGTCCAGTAGGGGTCTGTTTTGGCTTTTATGCTGGTATGGATGAAGCCGGGGACGCAGAAGAAGGTGACGGTTGCTGCGGAGAGGATGCCGGTGTAGTAGTTGAGGATGTTGATCAGTTCGGCGTCGTTGGCGTAAGCTATTTCATCCTGTCCACTGAGGGCTTTGGTGGTGTCGATGATGACACTGGCGTCTTTGATGGTCCAGCATTCTGTGTCGTTGTTGCACATGCTGAGCATTGTCCCCAGGCCCCCTTCGGGACAGATGGGGTAAGTTGAGAGACGGCTTGTGTTTTCAATGACACAGAGGTAGTGTTCGGTGGCTGTCTTGCTGTTGGTGGCCAATCTGTTCTTGATGTTGTTGATCTTGCCGATCAGGATTTCTGCTTTTTCGTAGAGTGTCCTGAGATAGCTGTAGAACAGATAGTAGGTGTCACAGTCACAGCAGACCTTACAGGTGTTCGTCAGTTGGAGGATGCCGGGTGTGATCTCTTGAGGAGTAAGCTGTTGTGGATTCTCAGTGTTCAGGACATTTCGGGGAAGGAAACATTTCCCGTCATAAAGGAAAAAGGCCCCATTTGCTGTGGGGGGAATGCCGTTGATGCTTGTGATGTAGTAGGTTTCGGTGGTGTTATCATATTGACCGGTGCCTGCACCGACCTCAAAGTTGATCTGCCATGAGTTGGGTTGTTCTGAACAGAGAAATTCCGTGTTGGTCCCGTAAAGGAGTGTTGGGGTCTTGAGATTGTTGATGGTGTCGATGTATCCGTTGATTTCCAGGATTGTCCGTTCGTTGAGCTGGGCATTAGGGTAATAGACTTCTTCGGTGATGTAGTCCCGATTGGCGGTTAGATCTTCTTTGATGAATAGTGTTGGGAGAGAAACGTTAGCCGAGCTGGCTTTCCAGAGGTGGTAAGCGAAATTTCCGTTGATTTCTTTGGTATAGGTGTAACCTTCATTGCTGGTTGAGAGGACGGTTGTTCCGGCGTCGTCCTTGATGACGATGTGATTTAGATTTCCCGGAATGTTGAGGTCGTGGATCTCTGAAATGTAATAGGGGTGTTTGAATGTCTTGCTGTGGTTGATCTGGAGATCAACAATGCAGGATGAGATGATGGCATCAGCAATGGTGAATGGATAGGCGGCATATGGCAAAGGACGCCCCAGACTGTCATAGTACTGAGGCGTTTCCTGCTGCTCTGAGATTTTTCGTCGTAAGAGGAGGCTATTAAGGAGGGGGTTCATGTCTGGGGTTTAATGGCTTTGATGGGATATCCATTGGGATCGTATTCGACGGCCCGTGTTGTGATCGTTGTGTTTCCCCCATTCTTGATGTACATGTATGCGCCATTGATTTCGAAATTCAAAGATCCATAGATAATGGTGGCCAGACTGTAGGTGGGGACGGTGCCGAGCTGTGTGATGTCGCTGCTCAGGACGGCCTCGGCTGTTTCCTGGACGATATCCTGGAGGGTTGGAGGTGCGGTGTACTCAGTGTAGCTGAGGGCGTTCTTCGCTCGATCGTAGGCCGATGTGA
>ERZ795045.4756-NODE-4756-length-10637-cov-2.758552_pt1 | contig 10637 bp, 9 predicted proteins | sample MGYA00375129_ERZ795045 | MGnify/ENA primary metagenome ERZ795045 (study PRJEB30174, sample SAMN05720166) | activated sludge metagenome | isolation source: anaerobic digester from wastewater treatment plant | place: Japan | collected 2015-05-15 ... | reverse complement strand
CCGATCGTACAGGAAACCGTCGCCAACCTGTTCCGACTGGGACCGGTTCACGCCCTGACCGGTCCGATCGCCCGCGGCGATGTCTCGGTGGTCGAGCGAGAAATCAACGCCCTGGACGCATGGGTCCCAGAGTACGGACGGCTGTATCGGGCGTTAGGTCGAATAGCCTGGCAATTGGCCCAATCGGCCGGCCATGCCGCCCCAGAATCCCTCCAGAAAATCCGCTCGTTGCTCGAAACGGATGGATAGGCGTCGCCCGCCGGCCTCTCTGCGTGGAAAAATTCTTTCCTGAGCGCCGACTTTATACGCCTTCCAACAGGGAAAGCAGTTCCAGGGGATGGTTCAGGAGCCGTTGGGCCCCGTGGGCCAGCAATTCCTCGGCGGTGCGGAAACCCCACAAGGCCCCGACGGCGAACATCCCGGCTGCTTGGGCGGTCTGCATATCGGTTTTCGTATCGCCCAGATAAACAGTTGCTTCCGGCGGGGTTCCCAACGCCTCGGCCATCTGGAGTGCTCCGGTAGGGTCTGGCTTTCGGGGCTGGCCCGGACGATCGCCTTGCACCATGCGGAACGGCCAGCGGCTCAGAAACCGCCGCACGCATTGTTGGGTAAATTCATCTGGTTTATTCGACAGGACGGCCATCGGGATTTGCTGGGCGGTCAACGTCTCCAAAAGCTCTGGGATGCCGGGGTACGGCTGGGTGGAGTGCGTCCAGCGCCGGCCATATTCCTCTCGAAATAATTGGCCGAATTGCTGGAGCATCCCCGGTTCGTGCTGCTCAGCCGGCATGATCCGGCGCGCCAGGTTCTCCACCCCGTCGCCAATGAAATTCCGATACGCCTCCACCGGCCAGCCAGGCAACCCAAGCCGGTCTAATGCCGCATTGGCCGACTCGGCTATGTCGCCCAACGTGTCCAGCAATGTACCGTCCAGATCAAAAAGAACCGCGCGAAAGTGTTTCCTCATATCGTTGTAGTCTCTTGCCTTATTTTCCAGGATCACAGGATGGGATTTGTTTTTTAGAAAAGATATTTCGCAAGATAGGCCCCGGAAGGGTTTCGTGCAACACAAGCCACCCGGCAAACACCGCCGCTCCCAGCGGCAGCAAGGCAGTCCCCCAAGGAGTGATCTTCAGCACAAGCCGTTCAAAGGCGCCCATACAGAATAGAGTGATCAACACCCATGCACCGACCGCCCACACCCGATACCGGCCGGACTGAAAACTGGCCAGCACCGCCCAGGAGGACATCGGAGCAATCAAGATGTACGTAAGTCGTTCCGTGCCGGGGCCGAAAAGCAATTGCCAGCTTGCCCAGGCGCCCAACAGCGACATCGCCATCCGATCTAAACCCTCGGCGGAATCCCCGCCAGAAAGAAACCGTTGACTCGAGCTTTGGGCGTAGAGGGCAAGGCGTTCGGCGGCGAACTGTTCGTCCGAATGAAAATCGGGTTGAACAGAGGAAGGGTTTCCCTCCGCAGTCTCTGGGCGAATCTGGCGCCGTTGCCACAGGCACCACGCCAACACCGCCAAAGCAGTTTCGCATTGGACCAGTTCATAAACGTCCTTGGGTACGGGGAATCGGATCAACTCCCAGATGGTCCAGGCGTCTCGATAGCCGCCCCATCGGTAAATCTCGGTGCTATGGAGCATCCGGAACCACTCCCCGTATTGCCAGAGGACGGTCTCCGGTGGACGGGTCAAAAACGGAATGGCCGACCAAAAAACAATCGAGACCAATATCCGGAGCCCCAATCGCCTCGGCCAACAAGCGCCGGCCAACAAGGCCAAGGCCCACGGCCAAACCTTGATGAACCCGCCGCCGGTAAGCAACAAGGCGGCCGTCCACCACCATCCCCGACGAATCGCCAACATGGCGCCAATGGCCCCGGCCAATATCAAGCTGTTGCTTTGCCCAGCCCACAAACTCCGCGCCGATCCCGCCAAGGGCAATATCAACCAAATCGCGTCCCGCTCCGGATGGTCGAGGCCGGGAAACACTTCCCCAGCGGCCCAATGCAACACAAAAAAGAGCATCCCCACATTCAACCCGACCCATAAAACCCCGCCCAACCAGTCTGGCAATAGACCAAACGGCGTCATCAATACGGCAAAGGTAGGACTATATCGAAACAGGTCCAGGTCCGGTGTGGGTTCATAGAGAGAAATGTCCTGCCACCAATTTCTGGCCCCCTCGGCAAACACCGGATAGACGGTATGCGCCGTGGGTTGGACCAAAACTTTGACGGCCGCTGCTACCGTAAAGCCGACCCATACGCCCACTGCCCACTGTTGCCAACTCGGTTTTCGCTTTGCCAGCAGTGGAAGCCTCATCAAAGAAAGATTTCCCTAAAAAACAACAATAGTCTTGCCCCCGCTTGGAACCCGCTCTGTTGGAGTGGATTCCTCCGTCAGACCGACTTTGAGCACCGTCTCCAAGACGGCGCCGCCGGGAGGTCATCTTCTCAAGGCGTTTTACCCGCAAAACGGCCCTTTGAGAAGTGCCTCTGGCGCCGACAAAACCAGAGTCCGCCAGTCTGGAAACAGGCCGAGAAAAGAGCACATTCCTGCTACAACAGCTCCAACACCCAGGCAGAGGCTTCCCAATCCCGCCGAAAAGACGCAACGCGAATTACGTTACTACCTGGGGCCGAAAGAATTGATAGTAGGCACGGGAAGAATCTCGATGTACCACCAGCATATAAAGCAGCCCGTTTTCCTGCCAGGCTGCCGCACAGTACCCTCCGGTCCGTGCGGTCTGGTCGTATCGAGGAGGTTCTGTAAATAGTCCTTCTTCCACCGCGACAGCGCCGGCCTGATGTAACGGTACTACATAGAGAGTGGCCCGGACGCCTTCCGAACTGTGCAGATCATAGGCCAGGCCTTCTCGGCCCAATAGGCCGGAGACCTTCCGGACCCGTATTTCCCCTTGGAACCAAATGGCCCGGCTAAAGGCCAGTGGACCAACCCCCGGTTGGCCTTCCCACCGTTGACCGGAACCGAACACTCCTTCTGCTTCCCCCATGGCAAACTGGAGGGCCTCCGCCTGAATCTGAGCGGGAGAAAACGGAGGCGGGGAATCGGCAGGCCAGAAAACCACTAGCAAACCCGCCGCGGCAGCCGCTCCTACCAACCCCCAAGCCAAAACCCATCGGCGAGGCTTCTTCCCTCCAGAGATGGAACCGGACGTTCGTACCGATACTTCTTCAGCCGCCGCATATCCTTTATTTTCTCTTTCTTGCCCAGATTGCCCAGCTTCAGGTTCTCCTTCCTCTCTTCCCGGAGATCGAATCGCTTCCTTAACCCCCTCTTCAGAGGCATCCGTAAAATCAGCCTGGGCTGGTACCCCACCGGCCAAGCCCTCGGCAGCCAGGTTCTCCACTGCCAAACTGATCTCTTCCAACGAGCCAATCGCGGCTGTTTCCGCTTGCTGTTGGCTCGACAGAGCGGTTCGGAGTGTTTCCAGAATCCGGTCGCCTAAACCGTCAGGGACGGCCACGTCGGCAAAGGCTGCTCCTATCTGCCGATCGACCGTCTGCGACCACTGATACCGGAATGCCAGGGTGGTATCCTCACCCAGGGCGTCGGCCAAAAATGCCAGCCCTGGATCGGCCAAATCTCGGCCCCCCGGCCGACAGGCTTCGATCGCTTCATAAAAGGGCTGTTTGTCCGGCACAGAGGCCATGCGAAGTCCTCGAAAAAAGGCTCGGCTAATTCATCTTGTCTTTCCTTCGAGTGGCCCCTTGGCACTGCCTCCCCCCAAGGAAAGGTTCCTCAGGGGAGGCATTGGGGAATCCTTCTATTTTACTGGGGAGTAAAATTACCGCTCTAGAGCAATTTTGGGAAACAATTCTTCCGTTTTATGCTTTTCTTTCGGTTTTTCCCTTTTGGCTATCCCGACTGGGTTTACGCTCCTTAGGGACGTACAGGAAGTTTCTTTTCTAACGGAGTCGGTACCCTGGAGGGATGCTCTGGTGGAGAGGCCGGCACTTGCTGGGCCCAATGCGGGAACAGTTGTCCCCGCAGACGCGCCTTGGCACGCGCCAGCCGACTCATCACCGTCCCTATGGGTATCTGCAAACTTTCGGCAATCTCCCGATAGGAGAGGTTTTCAAAGTAAAACATGCCCAGAATCATTCGATCCTGCGGCGACAATCGGTCCAGAGCATATTGGAGTTGTTCTGGATCAATCGCCGGCGGAGGACTCTCTTGCTGAGGAATATTTTCTAGTGGGATTTCCAAGGTCCCCGCCGGAGTAGGGACCAGTTTCGATCGGGACTTCAAAAAACAGTTTCTCAAAATAGCAAATAGCCAAGAGCGAACCGAATCGGCCTGCCGCAGTTGGCCTCCCTTCTGACAGGCAATTAAAAAGACCTGTTGGGTCAGGTCTTCCGCATCCGTTTCGGTGCCGCTCAGGCGATAGGCGTACCGATAGACGGCCTCGTGATGCTCGGCCACCAGCCGGGCTATGTCCAACGGATTGCCTTCGGCGGCCATGGCGGCCTCCTACCTTCCTAGACTCTCCTGGGCCGGGAATTATTCCCCGATTTTTGACAGCCCCCTCTAAAGGGCTATGTATCAATTGCCCTTAGAGAGGGCGATTCAACCCTTCTTTAGAGGGGACTCAGACACCTAACTATTTCGGCCCTGAAATCACCCTCCGCTTCCCAGCTCAAAATAGTAACCTAAAATTTATCAAATCCTGGAATAAAAACCCAGTATCCAGGATCAAATCTTGGTAGATAGGTAGGAATTTGGTTTCCTGCCGGGTTCACAAGTGTCTTTTCTTTTTTTGAGGAGGTCGAGTGATGGTGAAGAGGATTGGTTTGTTGCTGTGCGTGTTGGCGTTGGGGATGTTCCTGATCGGCTGCGGCGGCGAAGCGAAAAAGCCCGCCCCCAAGGCGCCGGAAAAGCCCGCTGCCGGTCCTGCCGAAAAACCGGCTGAAGCCCCCGCCGAAAAACCGGCTGAAAAACCGGCCGAAAAACCCGCCGAAAAACCGGCCGAAAAATCCTAACGAAATTGCCCGCCGTTTGGCGAATGAATCTGGGTTTTCTCAGGAGACGCCCATCAAAAGATGGGCGTCTTTTTTTATTGCTTGGTTGGCGACTCGGAATGTATCTTGAGGATTCGCTATCTGGAATCAAAAAGATACGGTCAAAATCATTTTGATTGCGCTTCGAGCCGATCTTGTTAAAATTGCGTTTCCGATGCTCTCCTAACTACCTAAAATATAAAAGGTTAAGAAAAAAATTTTCTCTAGGGGCTTTTGGCGCACTTCGTGCATCATTGCCTCAGGAGAGCCGAAATATATTTCTCTGCCTACCACCCTCAGGAGGGCATCCGCCATGAAAAGGGGGCCTTTCCTCACCCAACAGAGAGGCATTTGGGAAAAGGGGAACTTCCGGTTTCTAAGCCTACAAAAATTGTTTCCTTGGGCTTGGACTTCTTTATCGGAAGAATCGTTCTCCGCGGCTTGGTTCCCCGCGAACGTAGCTTTTTATTCCCCTTACTTCCCAAGGATTCGTTTCCTGGCCGCTGGGTTTGCGGGGTTGGTTCTCCTGACCGGTTTGTCGCTGGCAGGGGCCGCTGAGGGCCAACCCAGTAAGCCCCCCGCCAAAGATTCTCCCCAGATTACCGGCCCCGGACATATCGACTTCATTAAACCTACCAGCCCCCCCAAGCCTTCTAAAGATGCTCAAGATTTCCGTGAAAGACATGGTCCTACTGGCGACCGATCGCCTCGACCTCCCTATCGCTATTACTACTATTACTACGGGCCGTATTGGCCGGGCTATCCCTGGCCATATCCGCCGCCCCCGCCGCCGGTGTATATCCCCTATGGGCCGATCTTTGTGGATCCGGATGCAGCTGGGTATGGTCCCCGGTCGGTGCTTCGCCTGATGGGGGTGGAGCATTGGTTTTCGGCGCCTCCGTCCAGTCAGCAAGACAGTAGTTCTCGGCCACTTGCCCCGAACCGAGTTGGCAATCTAGGGGCGGGGCCCCTTGGCGACCAAGCGCCGGCACCGAAGGCCCCGAACCAGCCGAATCTCAATCCGCCGCTCGTTCTGGAAGGACGCGAAAAGGAAGGCCCCCCTGGAGGGAATAACGTCCCAGATGCCGGGCAAAATCCCCAGCGGGCCATGCTTCTGGTGGATTTCGGCGACGCTCATTTCGCCAATAAAAAATACGCCGACGCCCTCGGACGCTACCGGGAAGCTGCTCGGTTGGACCCCCAACTTCCGGAAGCCCATCTGCACATGGGGTTTGCTTTGGCGGCCCTGGGCAAGTATGCAGAGGCTGCGCAGGCGTTCAAACAGGCTTTGCGACTGGACCCGAATTGGCCGGCCAGCGGATTTCGGCTTTCTGTGCTTTATGGACCGCAGGAGGCCGAGCGGGTGGCCCATCGAAACGCCTTGGCCGGCGCAGCAGCGGCCAAACCGAACGATCCTGACCTGTTGTTTCTCTTGGGGATCATGTTTTATTTCGACCAGATGCGGGACCAGGCGCGGCGTTCGTTTCTGGAAGCGGCCCGGCTAGCCGCCCCCAATACCGCCCACATTGACCCCTTCTTACGCCGACTGTAAAACAGACGATGAAAACGGTAGCGGATCGGCTCAAAGGGTTTCTCGTGTGGGAGGTTTGAATGAACATCTATCCAAAAAGCCGGCGAGTTGGTGAATCTCTCTTTTTCTGGAAAACCAGGCTGTTTCTGCCTGGCTGGCAAACTCTCCCAGCCCCACGGGTGGTTTGGGTTCTTTTGCTTTTGGCTGCCAGCAGTAACCCCGATCTTTTGAGGGCCGACGGCTTTCCAGCATCGGATATTCAGGCAGTTTCGGCTGATTTGATCGGGCCGAAGGATGCCTCCGGAGCGGCCCCACCGGCAGCTGGCCGACTGGAATGCCGAAGCGATTTCGAGAACGGCTCCGGCCTGGTGGAGGCGATCGACCAGGAGCGGGGGCTGATTCGAATTCGGCCCACCGAGCACAAAGACCACGGCTGGACATGTTGGTGGTTCGTACATGTTACCGGCATCCAGCCCGGCCAGGTAATTACCCTGGAAGTAACCGGCGGGCTGGGCGATTGGGGAAAACCGGACCGGGCCAGTTTTTCTCTGGACGGCAAAACCTGGCAACATACCGCTCCAGGAGAGCGACACAAAGACCGGATCGTCTATCAGCAGAAGATCAACGGCCCGGAAGCCTATTTTGCCTGGGGGCCGCCGTTTCGGCTTTCGGATGCGGAGCGGTTGCTGACCGAAGCAGCCCAGAAAGCCCCCTGGGTCCAAAAGTTCGAGCTTTGCCGGTCTCGGGAGGGTCGATCTGTGCCTGCCCTTCGGATTGCCGAACCCGGTTTGCCAGACTCGGAGCGGTTTGGCGTCTGGGTGATTGCCCGGCAACACGCCTGGGAAACCGGCAGCAGTTGGGTGGCCTGGGGACTGATCGACTGGCTCCTTTCTGACGAACCTGCCGCTGGGGAGCTTCGCAAAAAAGCCGCCCTGAATATCGTGCCGATCATGGATGTGGATAATGTCTGCCGCGGCGCCGGCGGCAAAGAGCAAAAGCCGCAGGATCATAACCGGGATTGGTCCTCCCAGCCTCATTGGGCAGAGGTTCAGGCCGTGCAATCGGCCATCCGCCAATGGGATGAGCAGGGTCGGATGGACCTACTTTTAGACCTACACAATCCAGGCCGGGGAGATCGGCAACCGTTCTTTTTCATTCCGCCGGAGGAAGTGCTCAAGGAGCCGGGCCGACGGAACATTGTGCGATTTTTAGAGGCGGCCAAGGCCGAAATCACCCAGCCGATGCGCCTGGCCGAAAAACCCCGCACCGCCGGCGTCAAGTATGATCCTCGCTGGGACCGGATGAGCAAGAGTTGGGTGGTGCTGCATTGCCGGCCCCATGTAGCCGCCCTGTGCCTGGAAACCCCCTGGGAGACGCCAGAGAGCACCATCGACGGCTATATGGCCGTCGGCCGCTCGCTGGGCCGAGCAATCGCCCGCTACTTCCAACAAAACCCCCGCACCGGCCCATAGAATTCCCCGGAAATCCATGAGGTAAGAGAGGGAGGCCGCTGTTCGGGAGGGATGCGGTTTACAGCGCTTGTTTGCTTCGCAGGAGGAGCCAGAGGAAGAAGGGGCCGCCGCTTAGCGCGGTCAGTATCCCTACGGGCAGTTCCGTTGGGGCTAGCAGGGTGCGGGCCAGCGTGTCGGCCAGCACCAGAAACAGGCCGCCAAAGCAAATCGAAGCCACTAGCAATCGGCCATGCCGGGGACCGACCAACAGTCGGCAAATATGCGGGGCGATCAGGCCGACAAAGCCGATCGGCCCACACACGGCCACCACGCCGGCCACCAAGAGCGACGCCGCTGCGAACAGGAGCTGTTTGACCTGTACCACCTCAACGCCCCGGGCGATGGCCAATTCTTCGCCGGTAAGCAACAGGTCCAGTTCATATCGCCGAAACAGGATGAGGAGCGTCCCGGCCAGGGCAAACGGCGCCATGGCCAGCAGGTCGTCGTACCCGACGATCCGGTCCAATCCGCCCATGACCCAGCGGATCATGTGGAAGGTGCGGGTCGGGTCGCACACATACTGTAGAAAAAGCACCATACTGGAGAAGAAGAAGCTGACGGCCACGCCGGCCAAGAGCAGGGTGGTGCTGGAAAAGCCGCTCCGAAGCCGGGTCAGCCCATAGACCAGCCCGATGGCCGCCAGCGCCCCGGCCAGCGCACACCACGGCAGGGTGGGGATATTCCAGGTGGTCCCCATCAGATGAAGGATCAGGGCAGGCGGCAGGGCCAGATACATGGCCAGGGCCGCCCCCAACGCTGCTCCGCTGGAAACACCCAAGGTGAACGGCTCAGCCAGAGGATTGCGGAACACGGCCTGCAAGGCGGCGCCGCTAACGGCCAGCACCGCCCCGGCCAAAAACGCCGCCAGCACGCGCGGCAAGCGAATCTTCCAAAAAATCGCGGCCAAAGGGCTGGCCGGTTCGTTCCACAGCGTCTGCGGCCAGATTGTCTCCATACCCACAAACGGGGCCGTCAGAAGCACCACGAGGGCCAACCCGGCCAAGATGTACAAAAAAGCTCGCTCTTTACTCATGGGAATTCAATGGGAATCAAACGTTGACGTTGCCGGGGCGTCCGGCACGATGATCGGCTGACCGGTGCTCGGATGCGGCGTCAAGACCAACTCGGCGTTGTAAATACTCCGAAGGACCTCCGGTTGCATCAGTTCGTCCGGCGGTCCGCAAAACACGATGCGACCTTCCCGGAGGGCCAACAGACGGCGGCTATCCAGGACGGCTGGGTTTACGTCATGGGTAACCGCCAGGATGGTTCGTCCAGTCCCGTTTAGCCGTCGCAAAAGTTGCCGAATCTCCGCCTGACACCGATAGTCTAAAAACGTGGTCGGCTCGTCCAGCAGAAGCACATCCGCGCCTTGAGCCAAGGCGGCGGCCAGAAACACCTTCTGCCGTCCCCCGCCGCTTAGGGTTTCTAATAATCGGTCGGCAAACTGCATGACTTGGGCGGCTTCCATCGCCTGGCGGGCTGCCTGCAGGTCTTCCGGTTGAATCGTCGTAAACGGGCTCAGATACGGATACCGTCCCAACAACACAAACTCTTCGACGGTAAAAGGTGGCAGACGGCCGTCGGCCTGCGGCACATAGCTAATCCGCCGGGCCAATTCCTTCTGCTTATATTCTCCAAGCGGTCGGCCAAACCAGCGGATCACGCCTTGGCCGCCCGGGTAAATGCCGGTGAGGCATTTTAATAATGTGGTTTTCCCCGCACCGTTCGGCCCGATGATCGACACATATTCGCCCCGCCGGACCTGGAAAGAAATGTCCTCCAAGATCACCTTCTGCCCGAATCGGAAGGAAAATTTTGCTACTTCTAAGGCGATTTCGACCGGCGGACAACTCATACGGTTCCCTCCAGGAGATGAAACCAATTCCGAACTTAAGTGGTCGTTTTGTCGCTCGGGAGGCACTGCTGGCTTGTCCAGCAGTGCAGGGATCCCGGGTGGAGCCGAACCCTCCAGGTTTTGGAGATAACCGTCCACCTCACCTGGTCAGGCAAACGCCTGCCCCCTTTCTCCCGCGACGGGGAGCGGCGGGTTCATGGGACGCTGCCCCCGCTAGGGGGCGGGGCTTTCCGCTTCCTCGGCAAATGCCTCTGGATGCAACAGCCGGGCCAGTTTCTCCACCAGCAGGATAAACCGCGGCCCGGGCCGAAACACAAAATCCTCATCCAATACATACACCCGACCTTGCCGGACGGCGCGAAGCCCGCCGAGCGACTGCCAATCCGCCAGGATTTGCTCCCGAGGAATATGAGCCGAACAAAACCCCGGAACCAAGTCCAAAATCACATCCGGATCGAGTACGAGCAGACTCTCGGCCGACACGATCGGAAAGGCCGCCCACGCAGCCGGGGCGGCATTGTCGCCGCCGGCCAACTGGACAATTCGGCCTAGATGGCCTTCCCGCCCAGCAATGTACATATTCTCAATTCGGCCTGCACCAACCGTCCGTTGTACGCTCACCAGCACCTTGGGCCGAGGCCGACCCGATACCCGCCGGGCAACCACCTCCAAACGCCGCTGGATATCCTGCAGCAGCCTTTTCGC
>ERZ795045.4755-NODE-4755-length-10637-cov-10.395010_pt1 | contig 10637 bp, 9 predicted proteins | sample MGYA00375129_ERZ795045 | MGnify/ENA primary metagenome ERZ795045 (study PRJEB30174, sample SAMN05720166) | activated sludge metagenome | isolation source: anaerobic digester from wastewater treatment plant | place: Japan | collected 2015-05-15 ... | reverse complement strand
TATTATATACATAAATTTGCTTATTGACAAAAAATCTATATTAATTATAATTTAAAAAAGTTTGTAAAAAGGAGCTATTTTTGCCCTAAGGTTTTGTGGCAGTTGAAAAAATTTTTGGTAGAAAAATTTTTTCAATTTTTGAAATTCACTCGTTTACAGGGAAAGGGCAAAAATATTTTTTAGGAGGAAACAATGCGCCTTGCTACAAAAGTATATGAAGTTTTTAAGGATGATGAGGCTAAAGCAAGGGCTCTTGCTGAACTTTTTGACGAGATAGAAGAGGCAATAAATAGCAATGATGCTGCAACATCTCATGATCTATATAAGGCTGAGTTAACTTTAGTTAAAGAGATTGAACAAAATAGAGCTAATTTTTCAATTGAAATAGAAAAGGTCCGTGGGGAGATAAAAGAAACAGAGCTAAGGCTAAAGAAAGAGATAGACTTACTTAGGGCTGAGCTTAAGGTTGAAATAGAAAAAGTCCGAGGTGAAATAAAAGAAACAGAGCTAAGATTAAAGAAAGAGATAGATCAGGTCAAAGCAGATCTTACAAAGGAAATAGAACAGGTTCGAGCTGATTTATCAAAGGAAATAGAACAGGTCCGAGCCGATTTATCGAAGGAAATAGAACAGGTCCGAGCCGATTTATCAAAGGAAATAGAGCAGGTCCGAGCTGATTTATCAAGGGAAATAGAACAGGTCCGCTTTGATCTTACCCTTGCAATTCATAGTAATAATGTCTCTGCCATACGCTGGCTTGTAGGCCTCATGTTTGCTCAATTGCTTGCTGTGAGCGGTCTTATTGTCGGGTTATTCCAGTATTTTTTGAAGTAACAACAATTAGGAGCGATGAAATGAAGAGGTGTATTTTTCTGGTTATTTTATTGCTTTTTTCATGCCTTTTGTTTTCCGATGATGCACCTGTCTTACCAGTGCAAAGCGGAAATGTTATCCCTGTAAATAATGATGATATACAATTGAAGGATGAGCAGATAGATATTTATCTAAATCGCAAAAGCTATGATGTCGAGGTTAATTATACTTTTGTCAATAGAGGGAATAAGCAGGAAGTTATAATGGGATTTCCTAATAAAACAAGTAGTGCTTATACTAAAACTATCCAAGGCTTTAGGGCTTATGATGGATCAAGGGAGCTAAAGATTTTTAGAAAAGATAAAGAAACCTCACAAAATAGTGAAAATGAACAGTGGGTTGGTAAAGAATTTTATGAGTGTTTTAAAATTACCTTCAATAAAGGTGAAGTGAAAAAAATAAAAAATAGATATAGCCAGGAATATGGAACTAATTATTATGGTTCTTTTCGCCTTGTGGAATATATTCTAAAAACAGGAGCCCTGTGGAAAGATAAAATAGAAGATATTAAAGTTGTTATTCATGTTAATATCCCTCAGCATGAACTGGAAAAGAAAACTTTTTATTTTTATAATAGTGAAACAGCTAAGTGGGAACCTTCTGTCTTTGAATTAAAGATTTATCCCAATGAGTATCAATGGAATGGGAAAGAAATTTTTATGAATTTTAAAAATATTGAGCCAGATTTTGATATAAGATTGGAGTTACAACCAGAGTTAATTCGACTATCGGCAAGCTCTCAATTAAAATCAAATAATCCAAAAATTAATTACCTGCCAGAAAATGTTCTTGATGGACGTCCAGAAACAGCATGGGTTGAGGGTAAAAAAGATAGTGGTATTGGCGAATATATTGACCTATATATGTCCCCAACATCCCGTGGTGAAGGGGATGGTTGCCTTCTTGTGGAAAAAATTGGCATAATAAATGGATATGGCGCAAATTCAGATTTATTTATGAAAAACAACAGAGTAAAAAAGATAAAGCTCAGCTATAGTTATTATATGGGTGAAGAGTTAAAAGAGGGTAAAGATATGTTCTTTGACTTGAAGGATTCAATTGAGATGCAATATATTGTTTTCCCTAAGCCTCTGTATATGACGCAATGTAGACTCACAATCCTTGACGTTTATAAAGGTTCAAAGTATAATGATACTTGCATATCTGAGATTAAACTTTTTTCAGTTCCAGAGGAATGATTTATGGGTTTATGATTTTTTAAAATATAGTTTTCTGGAGATACTTTGAGTGAAGCTTAAAAGAGTTATTTTATATGTTCTAACGCTTATATTATTTTTTAATCTCCCTGACAAAATATTTGGCCAGAATCGTGCTTTTACAAAAGATGATATTCGTATTCTTGAGAGCAAAGGCCTTATAATAAGAGAAAGACCTGATACATGGAAAACAAAAGAGGGGCTCATTATCTCTGGATATGATTCTGATGGGAAAACGAGGCTTGAGCATATAATGAAACATGCTGTGGACGTTAAAGGTAAGAACAGGCATGGAGTCTTTACGGTGGAATATGAAAATATCATAATACTCATGGATGAGTTATGGATCTCTATAAAAAAGGGGGAGCTTTTGCCGTCACATGATGGAGCAAGGAGAGTTTATGTTTATGACACTAAAAAGAAGATTGGCTATCTTGGCGGCAGGGAAGGCCAAAAGCAAGGATTCCCCTCCTTAAAAAAAGTAAGACTTGTTCTTGAGGGTAAAACCCCAAGAGTTGTAACCTTTTATCCTGTCAAGTAGGATTGATTTAGTTGGCTAAGAGAAGAATAAATATATGCAAACCAGGTTTTGGCGCATCCTGTGCTCTCTGTTGTGGAAGCCATAATTTTAATTTGCCTTTAGAGAAAATCGAAATTCTTTTACAAGGCCGCATGAGGGATTCCTCCGCCCTTTATTATAAACATCCCCACGAATCTTTATTTGAGAAGAGATTTTCTGATGGTATGCAGTGTCCAAATGTTGCAATGGATGAAGAAAATGAACTTTTTTGCCTTATCTATAATGCTCCTTTCAAAAACGCTGAGGTTAACTCTTTTTTTAATGGAACATGCAAAAACTTTTATTGCCCTGCATGGGATTATTTATCAGATGAAGAGGTGATTTTTGCTGCTAAGCTTATGTCTGATTGGTACTATTATGGTCTTCTTATAAATAACATTGAAGGGCTTAAGGAACTCTTTGCTCAATACATTGATCCTGCGATGGTTCCATATGAAGAATTGGAAAATATAAAACAGGAACTTCATGATATGGTTTTTGATTTTTAAAAATATTTAAAAAGATCTTGACAAAAAATTCACGGAATGAATGCTCATTCTTACGAGGAAGCAAAAATCCCTTTTGTATAAGCCAGTGCAGGCTTTCAGTTGGGTAGCTTAACTTTTTAATATTAATTGCTCATCAAAAACTACGTTACACATTCCTGCATTGTTCCCCCATGCAGGAATGTTTTTTTAAAAATTTTTTTAATCCTACTATTTTTTCTTTCCAGTTTAAAAAACATCTCTTATTCTGTCCATAGTTGTAAATTATCTAATTAAAATAACTTATAATTGCTAAGTAGAAATTTATGAGAGATTTAAAGATTTTGCTCTTACAATCAGACATTATCTGGCATAGCCCTGATAAAAATATTGCAAAGATTGATGATTTTTTATCAAAACAAAGGCTTGAGGCAGATCTTTTTCTTTTGCCAGAAATGTTTACAACTGGATTTACTATGAAGCCAGAGGGCATCTCTGAAAATTTTAAAGGTGATGCTGTAGAGGCAATGATTAAATGGAGTAAAAGCACTGGAGCCTATGTGGCTGGAACTGTACCTTTTTTTGATAATGGATTTCATTATAATCGCCTGCTGCTTGTATCATCCTCAGGTGTAGCCTCTTTTTATGATAAGCGACATTTATTTTCTATCGCAGGTGAAGATAAGATATATACCTCAGGGAGTAAAAAATTAATCTTTGATATCTTTGGCTGGAAAGTAGCTTTTTTTATATGCTATGACTTGCGTTTTCCTGTGTGGATAAGAAATAGAGATAATGACTTTGATGTAGCTGTTTTTCTGGCTAACTGGCCCTATGCAAGGAGAGAGCACTGGAATGCTTTACTTCGTGCTCGTGCTATAGAAAATCTTTCCTATGTAGTGGGAGTCAATAGAGTGGGGATTGATGGCAATGGTATTGTCTATTCAGGTGATTCCCAGGTTATTAATTTTAAGGGGGATATTTTATTGGGTTGTGGTGATGTGGAAAAATTTTTTTCAATTGAATTATCTTATAAGGAGCTTGCTTCTTACAGAGAAAGTTTTCCTGCATGGTTAGATGCTGATAAGTTTATGTTAGTTTAGATTATAATTTCCAGAAGCTTCTTGTAAATATGATAAGGACTGTGTAAAGCTCAAGCCTGCCTGTGAGCATAGCAAAGCTGAAGAACCATTTAACATAGTCTTTGAAAAAAGCAAAATTTTCGCTTGGACCAACAAGACCAAATCCTGGTCCAATGTTGCCCACTGTTGCCAGAGCAGAGGTAAAAGATGTTATTATGTCAACTCCAGATGATGAAGATATAAAGGTTGTTGCAAGGAGCATAAATATATACAAAAAGAAAAATCCTGATATGGCATATATAATATCTTTTTTTACAGGTTCTCTGTTGATTCTCAGAGTAAAAACCCCCTTAGGGTGAAGCAGGTATTTCATCTCATTCAGTGCTTGTTTGAGCAGCGTAATTATTCTTATGACTTTAATACCTCCCCCTGTTGAGCCTGCACATCCGCCAATAAACATAAGAATAAATAGCACAGCCTGGCTTAAGGCAGGCCAGCTTTCATAATCCGCTGTTGCAAAGCCTGTTGTTGTTAGAATTGAAGCAGCTTGAAATCCTGCGTATCTGAATGAGTCAGAAAGAGTCTTATAATGAGTTCCATAAATGTTTATGGCTATAATTAATACTGCAGATATAAATATCGCAATATAGGCTTTAAACTCTGAATCCCTCAGCAAGAATTTAAATTTTCCAGAAAGGAATCTAAAGTGCAGAGAAAAGTTAATCCCAGCAAGAACCATAAAAGTTGTAATGACCCAGTCAATATATGTAGAGTTATAATAAGCAATGCTTGTATTTTTTGTAGAAAAACCCCCTGTTGCAAGAGTTGCGAAAGTATGGGTGAGGGCATCAAAAAGGGTCATGCCTCCAAGCATCAAAAGAAGAGTTTCTGCTATTGTAAGGCCTGTGTATATCATCCATAATATTTTTGCAGTTTCTGCAATCTTTGGAGTAATTTTGTCCACTGTAGGGCCAGGCGCTTCTGCTTTTATAAGCTGCATACCTCCAATCCCAAGTAAAGGGAGAACAGCAACAGTGAGGACAACAATACCCATCCCCCCAAGCCAGTGAGTAAGAGATCTCCAAAATAGCATTGATGCAGGTAGACCTTCTATGTTTGTTAAGATAGATGCACCTGTTGTTGTAAATCCAGACATGGTTTCAAAATATGAATCTGTAAAAGAAGGGATTGATCCAGATATGTAAAAAGGTAGAGCTCCAAGTAGTGAAGCAAAAACCCAGCTTAGGGTTACAAATAAAAATCCATCCTTAAGAGAAAGTGAATTGTTTTTATTATCTTTTGTAATTATATACATTGCTATAAAATTGATACATGCAATTGATATGGCAATTATAAAGGCTTGCAGACATTGATATTCTTCTATATACAGAGCAATAGCTGCAGGTATAAGCATAAAAGCAGATATAATGAGAAGAAGATAGGATATTATTTTATAAATAGTGAGGGGATTCATATAATTCCTCTGATATCACGAGTTTAGAAAAACTTCTTCCAATTCTTTTATTGAATCAAGCTTTGCAATTGTAATCACATCATCCCCTTGTTCAAGAGTAAAGTTCCCATCTGGTATTTTGTTTACCTGATCTCGTATAACAGTGAGAATCAGAGAGTCCTTGGGTAATTCTATATCTTTCAGGGATTTCCCAATTAGTGGACTTTTTTCTTTTATTGTAAATTCAATCACCTCAGCTTTGCCATTAAATAGTGAATAGATATTTTTAATATCTCCGCGTCTTATGTATTTCATAATTGCGCTTACTGTGCTATTGCGTGGGCTCACTGTTACATCAATGCCAAGCTTTGTTGAAATAGGTATATAGTTCGGAGAATTTACAACTGCAATAGCTCTTTTTACTCCTAAATTTTTGGCATAAGCTGCACTTAAGATGTTAAGCTCTTCGTTGCTTGTAGTGGTGATAATCAAGTCATAAGAGTAAAGCTGCTCATCTTCAAATATATTTTCATCAGAAATATCCGAGTGAATGACAAGAGCATCTGGAAATTTTTCTGAAATATTTTTGCATGTCTCATAGTCTGACTCAATTACTGTAATCTTTCGTCCTGTTCTTATAAGATATCTTGTTACAAGGCTTCCAATCCTGCCGCCGCCTACTATTATTATTTTTTCAATTTTTTCTCTCTTTTTTCCTGTTTCTATAAAAATTTTTGTCAAGGTATCCTTTGTTGCAAGAAGATATACATTGTCGTTTTCCAGAATTTCTGTATCCCCTGTTGGAATTATGAAATCCATACCTCTGACAATGCCAGCTATAAGGAATTTTTCTTTTATATTAACAGCGGACTTTATGTTTTTGATTAACTTATTTTTGAAGAAGGAATTGCTATCAATAACATAATTGCGAATTTGCATGTCTGAGTTCTCAAAAAGCATAACATCGCTTGTTGCCCCAAGTGCAACTGTATTTGCAATTAATCTTGATGTCTCAACCTCAGGATTAACTATAAAATTTATTCCAAGAAAGGATTTTTGAAATATTTTTGCTTTTGAGTAGTCAAGGTTGCGCACTCTGGCAATTTTTATTGGAACGTTAAATTCGCTTTCTACGATTCCACAGGCAATCATGTTGACTTCATCAGAATCAACAACGCTTAAAAAGAAGTCGGCGTTTTCTATGCCTGCACGCCTCAGCGTCTGGCTGTTGTTCCCTTCGTCGTTTATTACCATACAGTCAATATGATTTGCAATGTGTTTCGCCCTTTCGGCGCTCTTTTCTATTATGACAACATCATGGCCTTCTTTAACAAGCTGTGAGGCAATCTGAAAGCCAACAACCCCTGCCCCTAAAATAACTACTTTCATTTAGATTTACCTTAAAATATTTTAAGCAATTCTTTGTAAAGTACTTAATATGAAATTTTTTCTTGCCTGTAATTTAATCAAATAAGATTTCTCTGGCTAACTAAAAATTATCTATGGTTAGTAATATTCCTGAAAATACCTTTTTGTAAAGTAATGAATTATATCAAATCTGGTAATAGAGCATTTATTTTCTGAAAAAATTAAGGAATAACTATTGATTCATAGATGTTTTATCTAATTTTAATATTAGAAGTATTTTTATTTGTGGTATAAAAATAGTCAAGAATTATAGAAAAATCTCTTAATAATGTTTGACTCCATATTGATGAAAAATAACCTGAGTAAAGGTGCGATTTTATGAAAACTATAGAGTTGCTTGCTCCTGCAAGGGATATTTCGGTTGCTATTGCAGCAATAAATTGTGGCGCTGATGCTGTTTATATTGGAGCACAAAGATTTGGAGCTCGCAAAGGTGCCAGCAATACTTTGCAGGATATAGAAAAGCTTGTTTTATATGCTCATAAATTCCATGCCCGTGTATATGCAACAGTTAATACAATTCTCTTTGACTCGGAACTTAAAGCGGCAAGAGATCTAATTGTAGATCTATACAATATAGGTATTGATGCTATAATATTTCAGGATATGGCTATACTTGAAATGGACCTCCCTCCAGTTCCTCTTCATGCAAGCACTCAGTGTGATAATTACGATATTGAGAAGATCAAATTTCTGGATAAGATTGGAATTTCTCGTATAGTTCTTGCCAGAGAACTTTCTCTGGAAGAGATAAAAATGATACGGCAGGAGGTTTCCTGTGAACTGGAATGCTTCGTCCATGGGTCTTTGTGTGTCAGTTTAAGTGGGCGCTGTTACATGAGTGCATCCCTTGGTGGACGAAGTGCAAACAGAGGGGAGTGTGCTCAGGTTTGCAGAAAATCTTATGTGCTCACAGATGCAAAGGGGAAAGTTATTTCTGATGGAAAGCATATTCTTTCATTAAAAGATATGAACAGAAGTGATTATCTGCCGGAGCTTATTGAGTCAGGAATAACTTCTTTTAAGATTGAAGGTAGATTAAAAGATAAGGCATATGTAAAAAACATTGTGTCTTATTATAGAAGAAAAATTGATGACTTTCTTGCTGGCAACTGTGAATTTGTCAGATCTTCATCTGGAAAATCTTATATATCTTTTACACCAGATCCAGAGAGAACTTTTAATAGAGGATTCACAGATTATCTTTTAAAGGGATACAGAGAAAAGCTTCTGTCTCCATTAACACCCAAATCACAAGGGAAGTATATCGGAAAGATTATTGCTGTTGAATCAAAGAGATTTTCTACGGAGAATATGGAGCTTTTAAATAACGGAGATGGGCTTCTTATTATTTCAAAGGATTGTATTGTCTCAGGACTCAGGGTTAACAAAATAGAGGATGGCTATGTTTATCCTTTTAATTTTATTCCATTGAGCAAGGGAGATCTGGTTTACAGAAATAGCGATATTGTTTTTGAGAAAGACCTTTTAATTGATGAGGAAGAAAGACTTATTGATGTTTCAATGGAGTTTAAGGATGTGGACTCTGGCTTTGAATTATCTGTTGCAGATTGTGATAAAAATACCGTAACAGTTCATGAAAATTTACCGAAGATTTTATCCCAAAAAGATATTTCTGAAACCATAAATTTAATTAAGACTCAGTTATCCAAAACAGGAAATAGTATATTTAAGGCAGAATCGATTTCTGTTGTTTTAAGCAATAGCTTCTTCCTTCGTTTAAGCATTATCAATAATATGAGGCGCAAAGCTCTTGAAGAACTGGAGGCTATGAGAATTCAAAATTACAAAAGAGAAGTTCAAGGGCCATTAAATGGCGCTGTTGTCTATCCTTACAAGGAAATTGATTACAGATGGAATGTGAGCAATAAAATGGCAGAGAATTTTTATAGAAAGCATGGGGTGGAATATATTAAGCCAGCCTTTGAGATAAAATCTTCTGGTGATGAAAATCTTATGACAAGTAGAATGTGTCTTAGATATGAAAATGATTTATGTAAAAGAGTAAATACTGGTGCTGTTTTTGCAGATCCATTTATTCTTTTTGATGGAATAAATTACTTTACAGTAAGTTTTGATTGCGATAGATGTTTAATGATCATTAAAAAGCGAGAGTAATATGAATTCTTTGTCCTCTTCTAATATAAAAGGAATTTTTAGATCCCTTAGAAATAAGAATTATAGACTATTCTTTTATGGTCAGGGAATATCTTTGATCGGGACATGGATGCAGTCGGTTGCATTGAACTGGCTCTTATTCAGGCTTACAGGTTCTTCTCTTATGCTTGGGCTTGTAACTTTCGCTGGGCAATTCCCTATTTTTTTACTTGCTCCACTGGCTGGTGTAATTGGAGACAGATTTGACAGGCGAAAGATATTGCTTGTTGTGCAAATTGCTGCCATGCTGCAGGCCTTTCTCCTTGCCTTTGTTACATTTGGGGAGATTATAAAGGCCTGGCATATTATATGTCTTGCCTTTATACTTGGGGTGATAAATTCTTTTGAAATGCCTGTGCGTCATGCAATAGTATTTGATCTCCTTGATGATAAAAGAGATTTGGCCAATGCCATTGCACTTAACTCATCTCTGTTTAATGGGGCAAGATTGATTGGACCAGCTCTGGCAGGTATAATTGTTGCTTTTAAAGGAGAGGCTATTTGTTTTTTTGTAAATGCGCTGAGCTATTTTGCTACTATATTGGCTTTTTCTCTTATGAAATTGATAAACGGAAATTCAGATCGTAATAAATCAGATTTAATAATTGAGATTAGAGATGGTTTTAATTATGCAAGAGGTCAAAGCCCTGTGAGAGAGTTGCTCCTTCTGGTATCTCTTATAAGTTTTTTTGCTCTTACATTCCCTGTATTGCTGCCTGTTTTTGCCTCTGATATTTTACATGGTAGTTCCCATACCTTTGGCTTTTTAGTCTCTTCAGCTGGAGCTGGTGCCTTTGTTGCTACTTTGTATCTTGCATCCAGAAAAAATATCAATGGCCTTGTCTCTGTCATAAAGTATTCCCTCTTTGTCTTAAGCTTTGCTTTTGTGGTATTTTCTTTTTCAAGAGTGATGATTCTTTCAATGGCTGCTCTCTTTGTTGTGGGCTTTACCAGTATAGTTGTCATAGCCTCATGTAATACAATACTTCAAAGTGTTGTTGATGGCGAAAAAAGGAGCAGGGTAATGAGCTTATATGTAATGGCTTTTACTGCCACTGCACCTCTTGGTGGATTTTTGAGCGGCACTCTCTCAGAATACATTACTGCCCCATGGACAATTTTTGCCTCTGGTATTTGTTGTTTTTTTATAGCTATCTTTTTTCTTTCATTTTTGCCAGATGTCTCATGTGATGGCAGCTCGCCTGTGCGTTTTGGATCAGGATGCGAAAGTTGAAATAAAAAAGCCTGCTTTTGGCAGGCTTTTTCTTAGTTATATGTCTCTGAACCGAGATTGGTTATGGGTTCTACATCCATAAGCCATCGCAAGGTATTTTTAAGTCTCATAAGCTGAACAAAGAGATC
>ERZ795045.4754-NODE-4754-length-10638-cov-4.050364_pt1 | contig 10638 bp, 10 predicted proteins | sample MGYA00375129_ERZ795045 | MGnify/ENA primary metagenome ERZ795045 (study PRJEB30174, sample SAMN05720166) | activated sludge metagenome | isolation source: anaerobic digester from wastewater treatment plant | place: Japan | collected 2015-05-15 ... | reverse complement strand
CCCGCCGACGGCCGGCCCTGCGTGCGCGCCTACGGCCTGGTGCAGAAGACCTACAACCCGCACCGCGTGCTCACGCCGATGAAGCGCACCAACCCGAAGAAGGGGCGCGACGAGGACCCGCAGTTCGTTGCGATCAGCTGGGACGAAGCGCTCGACACCATCGGCGCGAAGCTGCGCGACATCCGCGCGCGTGGCCTGCTCGACGAGCAGGGGCTGCCGCGCGTGGCCGCCAGCTTCGGCCACGGCGGCACGCCGGCCAGCTACATGGGCAGCTTCCCGGCCTTCCTTGCCGCCTGGGGCCAGATCGACTACAGCCTGGGCTCGGGGCAGGGCGTGAAGTGCGTGCACTCCGAGCACCTGTACGGCGAGTTCTGGCACCGCGGCTTCACCGTGTGCGCCGACACGCCGCATACGCAGTTCGTGCTGTCCTTCGGCGCCAACGTCGAGGTCTCGGGCGGCGCCTGCGCGGTGCGCCGCCATGCCGACGCGCGCGTGCGCGGCGTCAAGCGCGTCAACGTCGAGCCGCACCTGTCGGTGACGGCAGCGTGCTCGGCCGAATGGGTGCCGATCCGCCCCAAGACCGACGCGGCGTTCATGTTCGCGCTGCTGCACGTGCTGACGCACGAGGTGCCGCTGGAGCGGCTGGATGTGGGCTTTCTGCGCGACCGCACCGCCTCGCCGTACCTGGTCGGCCCCGACGGCTACTACCTGCGCGATGCGGCCAGCGGCAAGCCGCTGCTGTGGGACACGCTGACGCAAAGCGCCGTGCCCTACGACACGCCGGGCACGGTGCCGGCGGTGGTGGGGCGCTACAGCGTCGCGCATGCGGTCAGCCACCTGGCCGACGGCGAAGTCGCGGTGCATCACGATGCTTCGGCGCAGACCGCCTTCGGCGAGATGGTCGACATGCTGCGCGCCTACAGCCCCGAATGGGCCGCGCAGGTGTGCGACGTGCCGGCGGCGACGATGCGCCGCGTCGCGCTCGAGTTCCTGGACGCCGCCTGCGTCGGCCAGACGACCGTGGTCGAAGGCCGCACGCTGCCGTACCGCCCGGTGGCGGTGACCTTGGGCAAGACCGTCAACAACGGCTGGGGCGCTTTCGAGTGCTGCTGGGGCCGCACCATGCTGGCCACCGTGGTCGGCGCGCTCGAAGTGCCCGGCGGCACCCTGGGCTCCACCGTGCGCCTGAACAAGCCGCACGACAACCGGCTGGCCAGCGCGGTGCCGGGCGACGACGGCTTCATGGCCTGCAACTTCAACCCCACCACCGAGAAGGGCTGGTCGGCCAAGCCCACCGGGCGCAACGCGCACCGCACGCTGATCCCGCACGTCGGCAACTCGCCGTGGAGCCAGGCGCTGGGCCCCACGCACCTGGCGTGGATGTTCATGAACGAGGCGCCCGAGAACTGGCCGCAGCCCAGCCTGCCCGAGCTGTGGTTCGCCTACCGCACCAACCCGGCGGTCTCGTTCTTCCACAACGAGCGCCAGGCGCAGACCATCGCCAAGCTGCCGTTCATCGTGGCCTTTGCCTACACGCCCGATGAAACCAACCACATGGCCGACATCCTGCTGCCCGAGGCCACCGACCTGGAAAGCACGCAGCTGATCCGCTGCGGCGGCACCAAGTTCGTCGAGCAGGCCTGGCACTACCGCGGCGTGGTGCTGCGCCAGCCGGCGGTGGCGCCGCGCGGCGAGACACGCGACTTCAGCTGGATCGCCACTGAACTGGCGCGGCGCAGCGGGCTGCTGGCCGAGTATGTCGACCGCATCAACCGCGGCAACGCGCTGGTGCCGCTGAAGACGCCGCGCAACGACTTCACATTGCCCAGCGACCGCGCGCCGACGGTGCACGAGATCTGGGACGCGATCTGCAAGGCCGCCACCGACGATCTGAGCGACGGCAAGGAGATCCGCGACCTGGCCTGGATGAGCGAGCACGGCTTCTACGTGGTGCCGTTCCAGCGCGTCGACTGGTACCTGACGCCCACGCTCGAAGACCAGGGCCTGCGCTACGAGCTGCCCTACCAGGAGCGGCTGCAGCGCCTGGGCGTGGAACTGGGCCGGCGGCTGCACGGCCAGGGCGTGAAGTGGTGGGACCGCCAGTTGTCCGAGTACAGCGCCTTGCCGGCGTGGCACGACTTCCCCGGCCTGTGGCGCGACGCGGTCAGCGCCGACGGCCAGAACCCCGACGACTACCCGTTCTGGGGGCTGACCACCAAGGTCATGGCCTACAGCGCCGGGGCCAACGTCGGCATCCCGCTGATGAACGAGGTCGGCGCCAACGTGCGCGGCCACGGCCGCGTCATCATGAACACCGGCGCTGCGACCCGGCTCGGCATCGCCAGCGACGACTGGGTCGAGGTCAGCTCGACCACAGGGCGCACGCGCGGGCGCGCCGAGCTGGTGCAGGGCTGCCGCCCGGACACCATCGTCATTCCGGGGCAGTTCGAGCACTGGAAGATGCCCTACGCGAAGGACCTGAACTTCCCGTCGCTGAACATGGTCACGCCGATGACACACCGCGCGCTCGAGCTGACCGACGCCACCGGTTCGGGCGCCGACATCGTGCGCGTACGCGTGCGGCGAGTCGACGGGCCCAGATCGGCGGCAGCGGCAGGGGGCGGCGGATGATCGCGATCGACGACAGCGTGCGGCGCGTGGAGGGCATGGCTGCGCCGGACGAACCCCTGACCGGCGCGCTGGTGCCGGTGAGCGTGCAGCGCTTCAGCGGCGAGCGGCTGGAGCCGGCCGTCGACTGGGCGGCCGAGGAGGTGGCGGTCAGCTTCGAATACAACGGCGTCGGCCACGCGGTGATGATGGCCTCGCCCGAGGCGCTGGCCGACCTGGGCCTGGGCTTCAGCCTCAGCGAAGGCATCGTCGAACGCGCCGACGAGTTACTGGACCTGGAACTGCACGCGCACGAACACGGCCTGCGCATCGCGATGCGCATCACCGCCAAACGCTTCGCGGCGCTGAAGCAGCGCCGGCGCAACCTGGCCGGGCGCACCGGCTGCGGGCTGTGCGGCGTCGACACGCTCGAACAGGCGGTGCGCCCGCTGCCAGCGCTGCCGCCGCGTCTGCCTGGCGCCGCCGCGCTGCTCGAGCCGGCTCGGCTGAACGCGGCGATGGCCGCGCTCGACGACGCGCAGCCGCTGCGCGCGGCCAGCGGCGCCACGCATGCCGCGGGCTGGCTCGCCTTCGACAACGCGGCGCCGCTGCTGCAGATGGTGCGCGAGGACGTGGGACGCCACAACGCGCTGGACAAGACGCTGGGCGCGCTGCGGCGCGCCGGCGCCGACACCACGCAAGGCGCGGTGCTGCTGACCTGCCGCGCCAGCGTCGAGATGGTGCAAAAGGCGGTGGCCTGCGGCGTGCCGGTGCTGGTGGCGCGCTCGGCGCCCACCGCGCTGGCGGTGCGCCGCGCGCAGGCGCTGGGCCTGACGCTGCTGGGCTTCGCGCGGCGCGGCAGCTTCGTGGTCTATGCCAACGCCTGGCGGCTGCGTACCGCACCGCACCAAGGAGAAACGCGATGACGCGCTGGGCGATGGTGGCCGACCTGCGCCGCTGCGTCGGCTGCCAGACCTGCACCGCGGCGTGCAAGCACGCCAACGCCACGCCGCCGGGCGTGCAGTGGCGCCGCGTGCTCGACATGGAGTTCGGCGAATACCCGAACGTGCAGCGCGCCTTCGTGCCGGTCAGCTGCCAGCACTGCGACGACCCGCCGTGCCTCGAGGTGTGCCCGACCACCGCCACCAAGAAGCGCGCCGACGGCATCGTGACGATGGACTACGACTTGTGCATCGGCTGCGCCTACTGCGCGGTGGCCTGCCCGTACCAGGCGCGCTTCAAGACCGAGCACTTCAGCTACGCCTTCGGCGAGGCCAATGAACAGGAGCAGAAGCGCCAGGTCGACGCGCGCCGCGCCGTGGCCACCAAGTGCACCTTCTGCGTCGATCGCATCGACGACGGGCTGGCGCGCGGCTTGACTCCCGGCGTCGACCCGGAAGCCTCACCGGCCTGCGTCAACTCGTGCATCGCCGACGCACTCGCCTTCGGCGACCTGGATGACCCGAACAGCAATGTGTCGCAGCTGCTGGCCGAGAACCAGCATTTCCGCATGCACGAGGAGCTGGGCACCGGGCCCGGCTTCTTCTACCTGTGGGACCACGCCGACACCGCCGAGGAGCCGAACCGATGAACACCGCCGTCGTGCAGCAGCGCGCGTGGGATGGCCGCGCCGCCGCCAACTTCATGGCCGGCGGCGCCGGCAGCGGGCTGGTGGTGGCCACCGCCTGCGGCGCGGCGCTGGCCGGCACGCCGCGCTGGCCCTTCGTGCTGGCCGCCGTGCTGGTCGCCGTCGGGCTGGTGTCCGTCTGGGCCGAGATCGGCAGGCCGTGGCGCGCGCTGAACGTGGTGCTGCATGCGCGCAGCTCGTGGATGACGCGCGAGGCGCTGCTCGCCCCGGCGCTGCTGTTGCTGGCGCTGGCTGCCGCGCTGCTGCCCGCCGCCGCGGCCGCCGCGGCCGCCCCGTTGGCGGCGCTGAGCGCGCTGGCCTTTGTCTACTGCCAGGGCCGCATGCTGCGCGCCGCGCGCGGCATCCCCACCTGGCGCGAGCCGGCGATCGTGCCGCTGATCGTCGCCACCGCGCTGGCCGAGGGCGCGGCGCTGTGGCTGATCGTCATCAGCCGGCCGGTGGGCGCGCTGGTGTGGCTGGTGTTCGGCGCCTTGCTGCTGGCGCGGCAGGGTTTGTGGCTGCGCTGGCGCGCGCGGCTGCGTGCCGCCGCACCGGCGCTGCGCGCGGTCGACGACGCAGGGCGGCTGCTGCGGCTGGGCTCGCTGGGCGCCCTGGCCGTGGTGGTGGTGCTGCTGCTCGCGCCGCTGCCGCCGATCGGCGCGGCGCCGCTGCAGCTTGCCGCCGCGTTGGCGGCGCTGGCCGGCGGGCTGTGGTTCAAGTTCACGCTGATCACGCGCGCCGCCTTCACGCAAGGTTTCACGATCCCGCAGCGGCCGGTGCGCGGCGTGCGTGCGCAGGAGCGATGACATGGGTGCACCGACCGAAGCCGCGGCCTTCCACACCCGCGGCCTGCATTGGGCCAGCGAGACGATGTCGCGCGACGAGCTGCACGCGCTGCAGCTCGGCCGGCTGCGCAAGACGCTGGCCAACGCACACCGCCACGTCGCGTGGCAGCGTGAACGCATGGACGCGGCCGGCCTGCAACCCGACGCGCTGCGCGAGCTGTCCGAGCTGCGGCGGCTGCCCTTCACGCTGAAGAGCGACCTGCGCGAGCACTACCCCTTCGGCCTGTTCGCGCGCCCGTTGGCGGGCCTGGCGCGGCTGCATGCGTCGTCGGGCACCACCGGCCGGCCGACGGTGGTCGGCTACACCAGCGGCGACCTGCAGCGCTGGGCCGACCTGGTGGCGCGGTCGTTCTACTGCGCCGGCGTGCGCCCGGGCGACCTCGTGCACAACGCCTACGGCTACGGCCTGTTCACCGGCGGCCTGGGCGCGCACGACGGCGCGGCGCGGCTGGGCTGCCCGGTGGTGCCGCTGTCGGGCGGCGGCAGCGAGCGGCAGATCGCGCTGATCATGGACTTCCACCCGCGCGTGTTGTGCGCGACGCCGTCGTATGCGCTGGTGCTGGCCGAGGTCGCGGCGCAGCAAGGCGTCGATCTGCGCGACAGCGGGCTGGCGATCGGCATGTTCGGCGCCGAGCCCTGGAGCGCGGCGATGCGCGAGGAGATCGAAGCACGCATCGGCCTGCGCGCGGTCGACATCTACGGCCTGTCGGAGATCATGGGCCCGGGCGTGGCCTGCGAATGTGCGTGCCGCAACGGCCTGCACGGCTGGGAGGACCACTTCCTGTTCGAGGTCATCGACCCCGACACCGGCGCGGTGCTGGACGACGGCGAGGTCGGCGAGCTGGTGATCACCACGCTGACCAAGGAAGCGCTGCCGATGCTGCGCTACCGCACGCGCGACATGACGCGGCTGTGCCGCCAGCGCTGCGACTGCGGGCGCACGCACACCCGCATCCTGCGTGTCACGGGGCGCAGCGACGACATGCTGATCATCCGCGGCGTCAACGTCTATCCGTCGCAGATCGAAGCGGTGCTGGTCGGCCGCCCGGGCTTGTCGCCGAACTACCAGATCGTGGTCAGCCGCGAAGGGGTGCTGGACCAGCTGCGCGTCGAGGTCGAGGCCGAGCCGGGCGTGCCGCCCGACGGCTGGGAGGCCTTGGCGGCGGACGCGGTGCGCCACATCAAGTCGATGATCGGGGTGACGGCCGAAGTGGTGCTGCGCGCGCCCGGCGGCTTGCCGCGATCGCAGGGCAAGGCGGTGCGTGTGCGCGACTTGCGTGCGAAGGCGGTGGCGACGGCGTAGAACGGCGCCTCGCGGCGGGGTCGCTCACGGCGAATGGCTGACATTGACCGCGCGACGATCGGCTCACGATTCCGACCCGGAAGAGACATTCGCTGTCCCGATCTCGCCGCCCAAAAGCTGCCGCTCCAACCCGGACACAGGCACCCGTTGGAGGCCCCGCAGCAGCGGGCAAACATCGGCAGGCGGCACTCAGGGCGATTGTGGCGCGGCGCTCGGCTTGGGCCGCTGTGGCAAACCGTGTCGCTGTTCAACCCAGGGGCCTACCTCATCAGCGGACTGCGCTGGGCCTTCTACGGCGCGGCCGATGTGGACATTGCCGTGAGTACCGGCATGACGCTCGCCCGCCTGCCTGACGGTGGTGTGGTGGGTGTTCAAGACCGGATGGCGGGTCCGGCGTTGAGCCTGCACGCTTGGACCGGCGCTAATCCTGGTCCGGGCCACCCTTTTGCTTCTTGTAGGTGTGGATGAAGCGACCGAACGCCTTGTCCTTGTTGCGCCGTTCGCTCAGCGACAGGTCGTGAAATGCCGACTCCTTGCGCAGCTTTTGGTAGTTCCTCAGGTGCCTTTCGCTGATCTCGTTCCTTTCAACCGCCGCACGCACCGCACAACCCGGTTCGCTGCCATGGGTGCAGTCGGGGAAACGGCACTGACTTGCAAGCGCGGCAATGTCGGCAAAAGTCTCTTCGATCCCAACGCCGGCGCCCAGCATGCCCAGTTCGCGCATACCGGGCATGTCGATCAGCAGCGCCCCGTGCGCCAAGACGATCAGGTGGCGCCGCGTGGTGGTGTGGCGGCCCTCCCCGGTGTGGCTGACCTCGCGGGTTTCCAGGTCCCCGTCGCCCAGCAGCCGGTTGATCAGGGTCGTCTTGCCCACGCCCGATGAGCCCAGCAGGCAGTAGGTCTTGCCCGGGGCCATGAGCGCTCGAACCTGGTCCACGCCCTCGCCAGTCACGTTGCTCACGCAGACCGCCTGGGCATCCACACCCACGAGCCGTATCTGCCCGATCAGGCGCTCCAGCGCTTCCGGGCTGATCAGGTCCGTCTTCGTCAGCAGCACCACGGGCTCGATATGGCCGTCCCGCGCCATCACAAGGTAGCGCTCGAGCCGGGGAACGTTGAAGTCGAAGTGGCACGACTGCACGATGAACGCCGCGTCGATGTTGGCGGCGATCATCTGGAACTCGACGTCCCGCCCCGCAGCCTTGCGCCGCAGGAAAGAGCGCCGCGGCAGCACGCTGTGGATGCTCGCCTGGCTGCCGGCATCGCGGTAGCGCACGCCCACCCAGTCGCCCACACAAGGCAGGTCGACCGAAGACTCGGCCAGGTGCAGCAGCTTGCCCGTCAGCTCGGCGGGTACCTCGCCCTTCTCGTTGCGCACGAGGTAGCGACCGCGGTCGACCGCGGTGACCCGGGCAGCAGACAGTTCCAGCGGCACCAGTTCGCTGGCTTGGCCCGCCAGCCAGGGATCGAGACCCAGCTCACTCAGCATCATGGTGACAGTGTCGCAGAGGGCGTGGTGCCATCCCAGGTGGTGGGCGCCCATCTACAGCCGCCGGTGCGGGGAGGGCGTACCGACTTCGAGGCACCGACCGCCGCGCTGCCCTGCGCCACCGCCCGCGCGCCGGTCGCCTGGGCGGCGGCCGCGGCTCCAGACCCTGGCGGGTGAGGTCCTCTCAATCGCCGACCGCTATGGGATGCCCGCGACAAGCTTCAGACTGCACAGAAGCTGCCAACCGCAGGCGGGTGCTCATGGCCGTCAGTGAGATATCGCCCGACGATCTCGCCGTCAGCTGATGAAGTGCAGCAACGCGCCGACAGTTGCCGCAGCTTGTACCCGCCCTCGAGCGCGAGCCGGGCTCAATCCCGCGGCAGCACCGCCGTGGCTTCGAGTTCGATCTTGCCCGGGTCGTCGAGCAGGTCGGACACGAAGATCATGCTCATCGCCGGGAAGTGCTTGCCCATCAACGCGCGCCAGATCGCACCGAGCTGCGCGCGCGCCGCCAGGCAGCCGGTCTTGTCGCAGCCGTAGGCGGTGATGCGGCAGATGTGCCTCGGCTCGCCGCCGGCTTGTGCCAGCACCTGCGGCACGTTCTTCAGCGCCTGCTTCGTGCACGCGAGCCATGGCGGACCACGCTGGCAGCGCTGCGTTGGCGCGGCTTGCCCGCTACAGCAGATGCAGATGCCGCGCGCTTGCGCCGCGCACGCTGGACAGCGAGATCGCCTGATCGAAGGTGACGAGCCGGCCGCCGTGTCGCACGGCCAGTGCCAGAAGGTACAGGTCGGTGATCTGGTTGTGCCCCTGGACGCGCGAGAAGTCGGCGACTTCGTCATCGCGCAGCGACACATCGTCCGGCCAGAAGACGTGGTCGAGTGCCGTGCAAGCTTCGCGCAGCCGCTCTCGCACCCGCTGCACGGCCAGGCCGCCGCGCCGCCCGTAGCCAGGCAGGCTCATCACCCGGATGACACCGTTCTCGACCAGCGGGCAGGTTGCGATCTTCGCGCCGCGCGCGTCGATGAACGCGTTCGCCCGGCCCGAGAACTGGTGCGCGTCGTCGAACAGCGCGATCCAGACATTCACGTCGAGCAGGGCGCGCACGGCACGTGTGTCGCTGTCAGATGCCTTCACGTTCCATCAATTCGCGCACGTGCCGCGTGGTGACGACTTCGTCGCGCGCCGGCAGCAGCGCGAAGCGCCCGCGCAACGGCGCCGACTTGCGGGCGCCTTCATCACCGCCGCCGGCGGACGCGCCGCGTCGCACGAGCAGGGAGATCGCATCGCCGAGCGACATGTGCTCACGCTGAGCCAGGTGGCGCGCGGCGAGCAAGACATCCTCGGCAAGGTTGACGGTGGTGCGCATGGCGGTCGACACGGGAAGCGATGGGCCTGAGCATCGTAGCATCATAGGCGCATCAACGCATCACGGACGCCTCAGGCAACGCAGCGAACCTTGGCTGCGCGTGACAGCCCCCTCGAGACAACCCGACACCGCGGTGCGGATGCTGAGAACGAGCCCTTCAACGCGATCGTCTCGTCCCGTGCCGGCCATCGGTCTGGGCATCGCGACGCTCACGGTCGTTGCATCCGTCGCTGCATCCCTTCAAGCGCGCGGCAGCACCGCCGTCGCCTCCAGTTCGATCTTGCCCGGGTCGTCGAGCAGGTCGGACACGAAGATCATGCTCATCGCCGGGAAGTGCTTGCCCATCAACGCGCGCCAGGTCTTGCCGATCTGCGCGCGCGCCGCCAGGTAGCCGGGCTTGTCGCAGCAGTAAGCGGTCATGCGGCAGATGTGCTGCGGCTGGCCGCCGGCTTGCGCCAGCACCGCCAGCACGTTCTTCAGCGCCTGCTCGAACTGCGGCGCGATGTCTTCGGACTCGAACTTCTGCTGCGCGTTCCAGCCGACCTGGCCGGCGATGAAGACGATGCGTCCGGCGTCCACGGCGATGCCGTTGGCGTAGCCGATCGGCGCGTCCCAGCCGGCGGGCATCAGCACTTGCATCGTGGTTCTCCTCGGGTGGTCCGCCACGCTGGCGCCCAGCGCGCGGGGGTGGCTTGTACGCTATCGAGCGAACGCCGCGGAACCGGTTTTGCCGGGCCGCTGGCGTTGCCCCGGGGGGAGCGCCGCAGGCGCTTCGGGGGGGCATTCAGTCGGTGTAGCGCGGCGGGTCCGGGTCGATGGCCCAGTCGGCATCCGGCTCGGGCACCTTGTTCAGCCAGGCGCGTACCAGTTCGACGTGCTCGCGCTCCTCTTCCTGCAATTCGAGTGCGGCGCGCTTGACCGCGTCGTCGGTCGCCAGTTCGGCCAGCCGGCCGAAGAAGTCCTGCGCACGCTGTTCGGCGCCCAGCGCCAGTTGCAGCGCGTGCCACGGCTGCATCAGGTAGTGCACCTCGTCGATCGGCACCGTCTCGGGCGGTTCCAGGTCGGGCCAGCCGTAGCCGCCCGGTGGCGGCGGTGGGTCGCTGGTCCAGCCCATCTGCGCCATGACCTGCGCCGCGTGCTTGGCCTCGTAGCCGGCCATGGTGCGGAACATCGCCGCGACCTCGAGGTTGTTGTGCATCTCCATCGAGTCGGCGAATTCGGTGTAGCGCGCCACCGCCTCGCGCTCCATCGCCAGCGCCTGCGCCATGAAGTCCTGCAGCGTGCGCGGCGTGCCGACCTTCATCGCGGCGCTCATACACAACCTCCGTGCTGTGCACTGCGGTGTTCGCCCTTCGGGCGGCCGTGCGGGGTGAACAGGAAGCCTCCGTGCTGCGCACT
>ERZ795045.4749-NODE-4749-length-10659-cov-17.514523_pt1 | contig 10659 bp, 9 predicted proteins | sample MGYA00375129_ERZ795045 | MGnify/ENA primary metagenome ERZ795045 (study PRJEB30174, sample SAMN05720166) | activated sludge metagenome | isolation source: anaerobic digester from wastewater treatment plant | place: Japan | collected 2015-05-15 ... | reverse complement strand
ATTGTGCCTGAGTCCACTGAAAAACAGACCCTGACGCTTGTAACGAGGTCAGGGTCTGTTTCGTAACGCTATGTTAAGGGCTTAACCGGATCAATTTTATGAGGTTTTATATTTTGGTCGGGGCGAAAGGATTTGAACCTTCGACCCCCTGCTCCCAAAGCAGGTGCGCTAACCAGGCTGCGCTACGCCCCGACGTTTGTTTTTTTTGGTGGAGCTGGGGGGACTCGAACCCCCGGCCTTTTCCGTGCGAAGGAAACGCGCTCCCTCTGCGCTACAGCCCCTTTGGCGATCTTCATTGTAAGCGCCCCTTTGGTCGCTTGTCAAGTGTGATGCCACGTGATATGGTATATTGTCGCGCTGGAAGACAAAAATCGGGCTTACTAAAGTGCAACGGGAGGTCACATTTAAGGTGAAGGTGCGTTACCGTGGTGAAGTTTTTGAGTTCAATGAACCGATGTCCGTAAATAAACTGCTCAAAAAATTTTCTCTGACAAGAGGCGAAGCCGTCGTAGTGAGAAACGGCACCATAACGACGGAAGACGAACTGCTTTTGCCTGACGACGACGTTCGCATCATAAATACCGTCAGCGGAGGATAGGTTGGATGAAATGCAGGATCTGCAGGGCTAAGGCGATAATTTCGTTGCCTCAGCACAATTTGGCGTTATGCGCAGAACACTTTGACGCCTGGATGTTAAAGCGCGTCACCAAGGCCATCGAGGAGTTTGGCATGTTCTCAAAGGAAGACAAGATACTTGTCGCCGTCTCTGGTGGCAAGGACAGCCTTGCCTTATGGGATATACTGCTTCGCCTGGGATACGACTCAAGCGGCCTTTACATAAATTTGGGCATAAAGGAAGGCGACTATTCCGACGAAAGCGAAAGGTTGACTACGGCCTTTGCAAATCGCGCGAATGCCAAGCTATATGTAGTAAACATTGAACAACTTCACGGTATGTCCATACCCGATAAAGCATACGCAAAGAAACGCAAGACATGCTCTCTGTGCGGGGTGACGAAGAGATATTATATGAATAAGATCGCAAGAGACATGGGATTTGACGTCATCGCCACCGGGCATAACCTGGATGATCAAGCCGCAGCCCTTCTTGGCAATATGCTTTTCTGGAAGATGGATTATCTTGCCAAAGGTGCTCCCTACTCTCCCCCAATGAAGGCAGGGGAATTTGCCAAGGCCAAGCCCATGGTTTATTGCACCGAGAAGGAGGATACGGTCTACTGCCTGCTTAGAGGTATTGCATACATAGAACGCGAATGCCCCTACTCAAAGGGTGCGACGTCGCTTCGATGGAAGCGAGCGTTGTTTGAAATGGAAGAAAGCTCCCCCGGGGCAAAGCAGGCTTTTTATTTCGGTTACGTGAAAAACATAGATCTCTTTGCCGGTAAGGATGAAAAGGAAGACGTACCTCCGTTGACCTGCAGGGTTTGCGGGACACCTTCCTGGAACGAGGTATGTTCCTTTTGCTCCACGTGGGACCTTCATGTTGATGAGATATAGTCAATTGCAGTCGAGATAAACTAATTTTTTAAGGAGAAATTTGTCGTGCGATACGGACCTGAACTGGTTTTGGGTTGGATCTTGGACGTAAACGAGCATTACAAGGGCAAAAAGATCGTTCGCTGTGAAGCCGGCCCTGAGTGGTTAGCGATTCAGCTGTCTCAAAACGGCGACTGGCTCTGGTTTAGCTGGGATAGCCAGTGTTGTGGTATGTGTTTGGCTGACAAACGAGAGATGGACACTCTAAAAGAGCTCAAAGATAAGACCCATCCCATATTTGGTGCCATAAAAAGCCACCTTGTCGGAGGCTTCTTGGTCAACGCCTTTCAGATAAACAGGGACCGCGTGGTAGCCTTTGAATTTTCGAGGCCTTTGGGCGCAGGCGTGGACGTCTCCAGGTTTTTGATCTTCGAAGCAACGGGCAGGCAAGCGAACTTATTGCTTTTGGACGACAGACAAAGGATCATCGAGGCAGCAAAACACGTCCATCCCGAGATCAACAGGTACAGGTCCTTGCTTCCGGGACTGTTTTACTCTCCTCCACCGCCTTTTGAGGGTCCCGATGTGGATTCCTTCACCATGAACGACGTGACAAACCTGTCAGGTTACAAGGGGATAGGTCGTCCTCTGGCCGATTTTCTCTTGAAAAAGTGGGAGACACAAATGTTCGACCTTGAGCCTTGCCTAAAAAGGCTTTATTCCTCATCCCTGCAGGAGTTGATTTGCCAGGAGATAGACGATTATTTGACCGTTTTTCCTGCCCGCGTTAGCGAGGAGGCAAAGACGTTCAGTTCGCCCCTAAAGGCTTCAAAGAAGCTGTTATGGCATTATTTCGAGCAAGAAAAAAAGAAGATGCTAGACCTGATTTACAAGTCGATCGACTCCGAAAGGCGAAGGATAAGGGACAAAATAAAGGGATTGTCGGACCTTTTGTCCAAGGTCGAAGAGGCGGAAAAGTGGAATCATTACGGGACCTTGCTCATATCTTACGCCCACGAGGTTAAGGAAGGCGCATCTTCGGTCTGCCTTAGGAGCTGGGATGAACATTACGGTAAAGTAAAAATAGAACTGGATCCAAGCCTTTCTGCCATAGACAATGCAAAGAAATACTTCAAACTTGCCAAGAAGTACCAAAGGAACAAGGAGGTCCTGTTGAAGGAGCTGAACAAGCTCAAAAACTCGTTAAACGAGCTCGATGAATACCGTGAGTTTATATCACTTCTGACAGATGTTAGCGATGTAAAGAAGATATTTGACGACTTTTATCGCCACGATGAGGGTGCGAATGCCAAGAGGAAGGGCAAATACGTGCCGCCCTGCAGAAGGTTTGACTTAAAGGAGGGTTTCATAGTTTACGTAGGTTTGAACGCCAAGGCCAACAGGTACGTCACCTTTGAGGTCGCATCTCCCGAAGACCTGTGGTTTCACGCCAAAGACGTGCCCGGCTCTCACGTCATATTGAAGTTGCAAGGAAAGCCCTCAAACGATAAGTTGATCGAGTTTGCTGCATCCGTGGCCGTTTACTACAGCAAGGCACATGAAGCTTCCTATCACGTCGTGGACTATACGCAAAGAAAGCACGTAAAGGCATTGCCCAAGGCAGGCCCGGGACATGTCACTTACAGCGAATTTGCCTCTATACGCGTTTCTCCGTCGCTGTGGATCGAGCTTCTCGAAGAGCTGCAATAAGCTCATCGGGAAGCGGCGACCTAAAGGACATTATCTTACCGTCCCTGGGGTGCGGAAAGGCGAGCCTCCAGGCATGCAAGAAGAAGCGGTCATTTGGTACCCACGGGGCCTTGAACTTAGCTCCGTATAGCTTGTCGCCTATTATGGGACAGCCAAGCTCCTTCAGATGTATCCTTATTTGATGTGTCCTGCCTGTGTGTATGATGCATCGCAGGAAGGAAAACATGCCGGTAGTCCAAAGCACTTCGTATTCCGTAATTGCCTCTTTGCCCTGGGAGACAACGGCCATCTTGAGCCTGTTTTTCGGGTTCCTTCCGATGGGACTTATAATGTGCCCCTTCGGCTCCCTTGGTCGACCTTCAACTAAGGCCAGGTATACCTTTCTCACGGATCGGGATTTAAAGGAAGCCATAAGCTGTTGCTTTGCGTATAAGTTTCTTGCGATCACCATGAGCCCTGACGTCCCGGCATCTAAGCGATGCACTATTCCGGGCCTCCTTAAATCCGACGAAGCTAGCTCCGGATATCGGTAAAGCAAGCCATGGACCAACGTATCGTTCCAATGGCCTGCTGCCGGATGTACGACCAGGGGGGCAGGCTTGTCAATAACTATTATGTCATCGTCCTCATAAAGCACCTTAAACGGTATCGGCCGGGGCTCGATCGCGGCCTTGCTCTCCTCTTCCGTGAAGGTCAACTCAAACTTCATGGTGTCTTTAACCTTCATCGAAGGCTTAATGCCCATCTCCTTTAGCGCGCGTTGAATGTTGCTTCGAGATTTGGGCAAAATCTTGCTTAAGGCCACATCGAGCCTTTCGCCGATAAATTCGTTCGTGACCACTACTTCTATTTTTTCGGACATCTCGCTAAAACGAGCTCATCTCCGCTTATCGAGCTTCGTCTTGCATGCTATGCAATAACGAGACCAGGGTATGACAGCGAGGCGCTGTTCCTCTATGGGTTTATTGCACAGCTCGCACAATCCGAACTTTTCCTTGTTTTTTTCGAGCTTAGCAAGGGCATGCTCTATGTCCAATAACATGACCTTGATGCTTTCCAGTTTCCCGGATATTTCTTCTCTGTTGATCATGTTCGTAGCTGAATCGACAAGATGGTTTGTATCCAACGATGACAGTTCATTTACATCGACGTCGCTTGCATCTGCAAGTAAATCTTCCATCATCTTGCCAAGCTCTTGTTTTTTCTCAATCAATTTTCTTTTTATCTCTTCGTAATCTACTCCCATTTCAAAACGCCTGCCCCCGTCTTGCTATCGAGATTGCATTGCAAGCACTGAAGCGCACCTGCCGCAGAGGCCTTTATGTGCCACTTCAGGTGCATACATCCAACATCTTGGGCATTTCTCTCCCTCGGCCATGGTTATTGCAACCTTGACGCCCGTATCCTCGTCTGTATGGACCACAGGTGCCTCAGGCAGCTCCTCTACCCATTTCACGTCCGATACGATGAAGACCTCCTTCCACCAATAAGAAGAAAGCAAATCCTTCAGGTCTTGAGTTTGAGAGTCCAATTTAATGTTGACGCACGCCTCCAGGGATTGTCCTATTAGATCTTGGCTGCGCGCTGCCTCAAGGGCCCTGCTCACCGCGCCCCTCAACCATAATATCCTTTCCCATTTGGCTTCCAAGGCCTCGTGATACAGCTTCGAATCCAAATCTGGCCAATCCGTCAAGAATACGCTTTCAGGTAATGTGGCGTCTATTTGCCTTAAATATTGCCATACTTCCTCGGCCGTGAAGCTCAGGATTGGAGAAAGCATCTGCGTCAACGTCTTGGCAATGACCCACATTGCCGTCTGACAGCTCCTTCGAAGCTTTGAGTTTGCCGCCTCGACGTAAAGCCTGTCTTTGTTGACATCGAGGTAAAAGGCCGAAAGCTCGTTTACGCAAAACTGATGTATCGTGAAGGTTGGCACGTGAAATTCGAAGTTCTCGAATCCCTTTGTAACCTTGCTTATCACGCCCTGAAGCTTGGACAATATCCAAAGGTCCATCTCCTCCATCTCATCGGGAGGGAGGCTGTCCTTGTGGGGATCGAAATCGCTCAAGTTGCCAAGCATGTATCTCATGGTGTTCCTGATCCTTCTGTAAGACTCGACCAGGTTTTTAAGGATCGTCTCGGATATCCTGATGTCGTTTCTGTAGTCGGTAGATGCCACCCACAGGCGCAGTATGTCGGCGCCATATTTTTCGATGACCTCTTGAGGTTGCACTACGTTTCCGAGGGACTTTGACATCTTTCGCCCCTCTCCGTCTACGATGAATCCGTGGGTTAAGACCATTTCAAAGGGAGCGCGTCCCTTTGTGGCGACGGAGGTAAGCAGTGACGTCTGAAACCATCCTCTATGCTGGTCGCTTCCTTCCAGGTACATGGTAGCCGGCCATTTAAGCTCGGGGCGCGTGGTGAGCACGGCCAGATGGCTCGTTCCGGAATCGAACCAAACATCAAAGATATCGGTCTCTTTCCTAAGAGACTTAGAGTGGCACTTGGGGCAGAAGGCCAGTTCGTCGAGCAGTTCTTCAGGCTTCATCTGCCACCAGCAGTCGCTGCCGTATTCGCGAACCTTGGCACTAACCTTCCTGATCCTGTCGCTCGTAAGTATCAGCTCTCCGCAGTCGTTGCAGTAAAAGGCAGGTATCGGAACGCCCCATATCCTCTGTCTGCTTATGCACCAGTCGGACCTGTCGCGCACCATGTTGGCTATCCTTTCCTGTCCCCAGGAAGGGATCCATTGCACTGAGGAAATAGCCCTTAGGGAATCCTCTTTAAATTGCGATACGGCTATGAACCACTGGTTCGTCGCCCTGAAAATTACAGGTTTCTTGCAGCGCCAACAGTGGGGGTAGGAGTGCATTATCTTTCCTTCTCCCAAAAGCCTGCCGCTTTTCTTTAAGATTTCCAGCACTTTCCTGGATCCGTCGTCCAAGCTCAAGCCCCCGACGATGGGCGTTTCAGGCAGGAAGTAACCTTTATCGTCTACCGGGTTATATATCTCGAGGCCGTATTTTACTCCCGTCTCGAAGTCTTCCACGCCATGGCCCGGTGCCGTATGTACGCAGCCGCTTCCGTCATCAAGGGAGACGTATTCACCAAGGACGAACAATATTTCCCTGTCGTCATAGAAGGGATGAACGGCCTTTCGGCCCTCCAGCTCCTTGCCCTTGATTTCATACAGCACGCTGTCGAAGGTAATGCCGGTGTCATGTTGGACCTTATCCATCAATCCCTTTGCCAAAAGATAAATTTTATCCCCGCAGCTTGCAAAGACGTATTCGAAATCGGGATGAACCGCAATGGCCAGGCTTGCCGGCAAGGTCCACGGCGTCGTTGTCCAGATGATGGCGTAGGCTTCTCTTCCGTTCAAGAAGGCAAAGTCGTCTTTGTTCAGGGGGTAGGCGACATAGATGGACGGCGAGTAAATATCCTCGTACTCTATTTCCGCCGCAGCCAAGGCAGTCTCGCAATCTGTGCACCAATATATGGGTTTTTGCCCGCGATATACGTAACCGCGGTCCACCATCTCAGCAAATGCCTCAAGTTCGATGGCCTCGTATTCAGGTTTGAAGGTGATGTAGGGGTCGTCCCAATCCCCCACCACTCCCAGGCGTTTGAACTCCTCGCGCTGTATGTCTATGAAGCGCTCGGCATAGGCTTTGCATTTAGCCCTTAACTCCGTAGGGTGAAGAGAGTCCTTGTCTACTCCTTCGTCTTTAAGCGTTCTGAGCTCTATTGGGAGCCCGTGCGTGTCCCAACCCGGAACGTAGGGTGAAAAATAACCCCTCATCCATTTATACTTTGGGATCATGTCCTTTAATATCTTATTGAAGGCAGTCCCTATGTGTATATTGCCATTGGCATAAGGAGGACCGTCGTGCAGTATGAAGTGCTCTGCTCCTTTTCTTTTGTCAATGAGCTTTCGATATATATCGATGTCTTCCCAAAACTTGAGGATATCCAATTCCTTTTTTGCAAGGTTGGCCTTCATCGGAAATGAAGTCTTGGGCAAGTTCAATGTCTCTTTGTAGTCGTCCGGCATTTGCAAAACCTCCCAGCATCTTTGTTTAAGAAGGTGCCGCTTATATCTAGCGGCACCTATTAAAGTGCATTATACACACAATGTCTAAAAGTTAGTACTCCCCTATTGCCTTTTCGCTCGTCTCTTTTGGAAAAAGTAAGTAAAGATTAATACTGCCAATCCAAAGGCGTCGGAATAGATGCCCGGCTTAAGTAGACCTAGGGCACCGCAGAAGACCACTACCCTAAGCCAAAAGGGTATGTGAGTCTTGAAGTAGCCTATCGTTGACATGCCGAGCAAAAAGACGCCTATCATCGCTGTAACAATTGCCTGAATGAACGGCAAAGGCGTCGCGTTGACCAAGACGAGCATCGGGTTCATGACGTATATGAAGGGCACGAGAAATCCGGCCAAGGCCAGCTTAACTGCTGTTATGCCCGTTTTCATCGCGTCAGCCCCGGCGATACCTGCTCCGGCGTAAGCGGCCAGAGCAACGGGAGGACTTAGGTCAGCGGCTATCCCAAAATACAAGACGAACATGTAAGCCGCCATGGGAGCTACGCCTAATTGAAGCAAGGCCGGTGCCGCTATGGTGCTTGTAACGATGAAGTTGGCAGTCGTTGGAAGGCCTGCCCCAAGCAGTATGCATGTTACCATGGTTAAAAGCAGCGTTACGATCAAGTTGCCGCCAGATATGGTTATAATCAGGCTGGCGATCCGAAGCCCAAGCCCCGTCAGCGTGGCCATGCCCACAATTATGCCCACTGTACCGCAAGCGCAGGCTACGCCCAGCGATCCTCTGGCTCCGTTAACTAAGCCGTTGATAAGCTTTGGTAGCGTCAGCCTCGTATCCTTTGATATAAATGATACGGCGATTGTCGTAAGGATGCCGTAGTAAGCCGCTTTCATAGGAGTATAGCCACCTACAAGGAAATATATGATGGCAAAAAGGGGAATTAAAAGGTGTCCTTTGGACTTAAGAAGGCTCCAAAGCCGAGGAAGCCTTTCCTTGGGCAATCCAAGCAGCCCCAACCTCGTGGCTTCCAAGTGCACCTGTACCATGACTGCTGCGTAATAAAGAAGCGCGGGCACGATCGCAGCCAGCGCGACCTTTATGTATGGAACCCCTAAAAATTCTGCCATTATGAAAGCTGCTGCCCCCATTACCGGCGGCATTATCTGTCCTCCCGTAGACGCAACAGCCTCTACGGCTCCGGCAAAGTAAGGCTTGTATCCAATGCTTTTCATCAACGGTATGGTAAATGTTCCGGTGGTGCACACGTTGGCGACGGAAGAGCCGGAAATGGTGCCCATGATTGCCGAGCTTAAAACTGCAACCTTGGCAGGACCGCCTGTGGATCTTCCGGCTATGGCCAATGCCAAATCGATGATGAATTTACCCATGCCCGTCTCCTGGAGTATCGAACCAAATAGGATGAACATGAATACGAAGGTTGCCGAAACGGAGATTGGAACGCCGAAGACTCCCTCTGTGCCCAGGTACATGTGATTGATTATCCTTGGGATGTTAAATCCCCTGTGGGCAAAAAGCGACGGAAAATAGCGTCCATAGTAGCAATATACCAGCGAAATTATGGCAAGGATGGGCAATACGGGGTTAGACACCCTCCTTGTTGCCTCAAGCAGTAACGCTATCCCAAGGAACCCTACGAGTATGTCCATGGTAGTTGGGAGTCCCGCGCGTGTAATCAGTTGATTGAAGTGGATCACAATGTAGAGGGTAGTATAGGCAGCGGCGCAAGCCAAGATGAAGTCATACCACGGAATTTTATTGCTTGGCGACTTTTTTGTCGCAGGGTAAAGCAAAAAAGTCAAAAATAATACAAAGGCTAGGTGCACAGCTCGCTGTTTCATCGCTAAAAGTAGGCCGAATCCCGCGGTATAAAGATGAAATAGCGACATAGCGCAGGCAACGGCAACGATAAACGCATTTTGCCATCCGATTAGGGTCCTGTACTGCGATTCCGTATCGTACTGTCGTATGATCTCTTCAAGATCGATAGTTTGGTCTTGCGGTTTGTCGTCTTTCATTCACTGTCCTCCTTTCTTTAATTTTAGAACTTTATTTATTTTACTATAATATGGGCTTTAGGGCCACGGAAAGGCAAATCACCTGCCCCGGATACAAAGCGTATAGTTCGTAATCTCTCCCTCCGATGGACAGGACGTTTTTGCCAATTTCGGCATTTCCAACCCTGCAGTGGATGTTGGCCCAGTGTCGCCTGCCACCTCGAAATATGAGCCAATCCTTTGTCTTTATTAGCGACCCGGGATAGGGATTTAACGTCGGAAGGCCTGCATTATGCGATTTGACCATCTCTTCGTACAGGCATAGCTGATTATGCTGAAGGAAGAAAAGGTCTCGAACGGGAGTTCTTTCCAAGCTATGAACGTAGCTTAAAACTATCTCTTGACCTTGTGGGATCAAAAGCATATCTGTGCCATTTCTGTGCGAAATGCACAGCCAGCATTGTGGGACAAAGGCCAGGTAAACAAAAGCCGATAATAATAAGGATAAAAGAAGGAGGAATGTTAATCTAAATTTACCCGACACTAAGGCTTCACCCCCGGCAAAAGCGGCACGAAAGAACAATAATCATGGCGTTCCTCAACGGTTTTCCCCTTTACCTTCATTATTTTGACCAGTTGTTCAACGTTAAACGAAACCACAAGCGGTACCACCAGCCTGCCTCCTTCTGCGAGCTGCTTGATCCAGGCGTCCTCTATTTTGGGTGCTGCGGCTGTTACGATGATGCAATCAAAGGGAGCTTCTTCAGGCCAGCCAAGCCTTCCATCTCCGATTTTTACATTTATCTTATCCGAGATCTCAAGTTTATCGAAAGCTGTTTTTGCCATTAGCGCCAAAGCGGCAATCCTTTCGATGGTAAAAACCATGCACCCCATGGAGGCCAAAAGGGCTGCCTGGTAACCCGACCCCGTGCCAATCTCCAGGACCTTATCGTTGGGCTTTGGGTCAAGCAACTCCGTCATCTTGGCCACGATATATGGTTGCGATATCGTCTGCCCCTCTCCGATGGGGAGAGCGCAATCGCTGTAAGCAAGGTTTGCTAAGTGCTTTGGAACAAAGAGGTGCCTTGGCAGTCCGGCCATAGCTTCCAGCAAAGCGGGATTTTTTATGCCACGGCTTTTTATCTGGGTCTCCACCATTATCTTGGCTTTCTCTTGCCATTCCATGGAAAATCACCCGAATTGCGCTTACTAAAAAGCGCTTGTCTTTATAAAATAATAGACAGGTTACTCAAACCTGTCTATTGCTGATTATATAAATGGCGGGCCTGGCCGGACTCGAACCGGCGACCTACGGCTTAGGAGGCCGTCGCTCTATCCTACTGAGCTACAGGTCCGTCTTAGGCACGATTAATATTACCATGAAC
>ERZ795045.4737-NODE-4737-length-10683-cov-3.650734_pt1 | contig 10683 bp, 7 predicted proteins | sample MGYA00375129_ERZ795045 | MGnify/ENA primary metagenome ERZ795045 (study PRJEB30174, sample SAMN05720166) | activated sludge metagenome | isolation source: anaerobic digester from wastewater treatment plant | place: Japan | collected 2015-05-15 ... | reverse complement strand
ATATTTCTCGACGGCTTTCTGGTACTCTTTGAAAGCGCGCTCATCCCAGCGGCGCACCTCGTAGCAACGACCCAACAAATACTGCGCCGCTGGCGCGGAATCGGACAGCGGCCATCTCTTGACAACACGGCGGGCGGCTTTCTTCGCCAGGCCAATCTGCTTCTTGTCGAAAGCTTCTTTCGCAACAGTGTATTGATCGCGCGCGTTTGCACGTTGCCACTTGGCCCCGCCAACAGACTCGTAGGTCCAGCCTTCGCCAGGCCGATAAACAAGCGGAGCCCGACTCGTGACAGGGCACAACAACACTCCCAGCATCACTACCGCCGCTATTAGCAACAAGCGCCTCATTTGCGTCACACCGTAATTAACCGGCGCCGCCAAGTCAACGAGACTTGTGGAACGAGTGGCAACGTGCAAACACTATTTGGCAGGGCGCGCAAGTCGCCGAAGGCGAAGACAGCTTGCTGGGCATTAAGAGGCCCGACGCCTGACCAGGCTCCGGCGTCGGGGCAGGCAGGTACCTTATGCCATGATGCCCAACGTGCTCTCTCAATGCTCGGCGCATGTCCTGACCGAAGCGCAGCCTGGCCGAAACTGCTGAAACCAAGTGATCATGAAGGATCCAATCTTGCGGGAACCACGGATCGTGAGGATCGCACTTGCACAGATGCTGGTCGAAGGGGGATGCAAGGCCTCAAACCTGGAAAGAGCTGAAATGTGCATAGCAGCAGCCACAGCAAAAGGCGCCGAAATCGTAGTGTTGCCGGAAGCGTTGAATCTCGGATGGACACATCCTTCTGCGATTGCCGAGGCCGACGCTGTTCCCGGCGGTGAATCCTGCGAAAGGCTGCGCGCGGCAGCCAGGAAGAATCGGGTCTATGTTTGTGCAGGACTTGTCGAACGCGATAATAGTCTGGTGTTCAACTCCGCTGTATTGATTTCGCCGGATGGCGCCGTCTTGCTGGTTCACAGGAAACTCAACGAACTGGAAATCGGCCACGACCTCTACGCGCAGGGCAAAAGCCTGAAAGTGGCCCAAACCCCGCTGGGAACGGTCGGGGTAATGATCTGTGCCGATGCTTTTGCACGAGGACAGGTCGTTAGCCGCACATTGGGATTGATGGGAGCGCACATTATTTTGTCACCTTCGGCATGGGCCGTGCCTGCCGACCACGACAATTCGCGTGAGCCTTACGGCAGCCTATGGCTCGAGAATTATGCCCCGGTTGCCCGCGATTACCGGTTATGGATTGCCGGTGTCAGCAACGTGGGCCGAATCACAGCCGGCCCGTGGAACGGACGATTGTGCATAGGTTGCTCATTGCTGGTCGGACCTGATGGCCGAAAGGTCCTGATGGGGCCCTATGGGCCAGACGCCGAAGCATTGCTAATGGCTGAAGTCGAACTTCAACCCCGCCCCGCTCGAGGTGACGGCTGGGAAACCTTCTGGCGCAACCAAACAGCACATTGAGCGCCGCAAATGCCACACCCACACCCCCAGATGTTGATCCCCGGGTGTTAACTCATAACAACCAACCCCAACTCTGAGATTTCAGAGCGACGCGTGCTTGTCCCGAATCACATCAGCCAGATTGTCCAAAGCCACGAACGTCTCCTGCCGCGGGCGGCCTTTGCAGAGCACAGTGCCAAGCGTCTCCAGTTTCAACCCAGCCACTGCATCCGCAATTTGCTCAATCCCTTTGGTGCTCCAACCGTAAGACCCGATAACCGCTCCATACTTCAGCTTCGGATGCAGAACGCCGACCAAATGAGCAGCCGCCAGCGCCACCGGATGCGCACCGCCGTTCAAGATCGGAGTTCCGACGACAACTGTCGCTGCATCAACAAGTGCCATTGCAAGTTTCCCGAGGTCGGTTGTGGTCAGTTCGAACTTGTGCACTTTGACGCCCCGCTCCACAAGCGCCGCAAGCAAATGATTCGCCATCGCTTCCGTGCTGCCGTGCATCGACACATATGCCATGACAACCTCATTCGAGACACGGTCCGAACTCCAGTCCGCGTAGGCCGACAGAATATTCTCCGGGTGGTCGTAGATTGGCCCGTGACTGGGCGCAACAATGTCAAAGGTCAACTCGCGCACTTTGGCAAGGTTCTTCCGAACGCTCGGCCGAAACGGCATCATGATTTCAGCGTAATACCGTTTTGCTGCTTCCATCACCAGTGGATCGTTGCCAGCGTACAGCTCCGGAGTGGCAAGGTGTGAACCCAAGAAATCGCAAGAGAACAAAATGCGGTCTTCGGGGAGATAAGTCACCATGGTTTCAGGCCAGTGCACCCATGGAGTATGAACAAACTGTAGTGTTTTGTCGCCAAGCGATACCGTTTCGCCGTCCTCGACCGTCCTGATCCGATCCGGTTGAATGTCGAGGTGATCCGTAAGGAGTTCCCTTGCTTTCTTTGTGCAAAGCACAACTGCGTTCTTGTATTTGTTCAAAACAAAAGGGATTGACCCTGAGTGGTCTTGCTCGGTGTGATTTGAAACCACGTAATCAACCCGATCCACATCGGCCAAGTGACCGGCCAACACATTCTCCATGGCCGGATCCACAGTGTCGATCAGAACCGTCCGTTCAGACCCCCTCACAAGGTACGCATTGTAACTTGTGCCATCAGGCAATGGAATGAGCGCGTCGAACAGTCGCCTGTTCCAATCAACTGCTCCCACCCATTCAACCCGGTCACGAATCTGTCTTGCTTTCATCGTCGCGCCAGAATGTAGCCCAACCTATCCTCAAATCCAGACACTTTCACCCCGCATATTTCGCGGCCCGGCGCAGTCGAAACCAAACTTGCCTGACAGGCAGCCCCCAGGCTCCTGCGCCCCCTGCTCGGGGCTATGAGCCAAGCCAGGCTGCGAAATATCCACCGGATCCCATCGCAAGGAACAGCGCGCTGATCCCGATTGTTCTTCACGCGCTGCCGCGGATGCAGTGGGCGCTCGTAGGCGCGAAGCGCTTGGAGTGCGGCAGCTCGCTGCCGCTTTCTCTCAAGGCGCAAACAACGTGCCTGGAACCATATCGGCATGACGCCGCAAACAACGTGTCTGTCCCCATATCGGCATTCGAGGGGTTCCCCCAACAGACTTCGGCCCCCGGCGATTGGAACAAGGGACAACCTGCAGGCAATGCCGCAATCCGGATGCAAGACCCTGACAACGAGCCTGTCACTCTATTTGCTTCTTTGTTGGATGTGCGTGGGTGGCAGGCCGTATCTACTCAATCAATTCATTTGCCGACGCATCTGTTTGCCAGAGGACGCGGTGGTGCTGGAGCGGCATTGGACCACTGGCCGCCGGCGATCGCCCCCCTGCCCTTGTCTCAGGTTTCAGATCACACGTCTCAGGTCTATTGCCGATAGTCTCTTTTCCCTGCAAATGATCCGTTTTTCGATACATGATTGCGGAAGTGCGCGGCGAATCCGGTCCCATGCACAGAAATTCTCAGGCGCGCTATTCGACGGATGCATGAGAGCCCAAAATACGCGCGCCAACACTTGCATATACCCCATTCCTGGGACATAAATACGGCAAACGATAATTGTTTATGCCAAAATCAAAGATACCGGCCAAGGTCCTGGCGGAGTTGAATCGCCAGTTAAATTACGAACTCGGTGCAGCACACAGCTATCGCGCCCTCGCTTTATGGTGCACAGATCAAAACCTGAAGGGGTTCGCCGCCTTTTTTGCACAACAAGCAAATGAAGAACAAGGACACGCCAACAAGATCGCTCAACATTTGCTCGACCGCGGCACGCTTCCGGAAATGACGGCCATTCCAGCCCCGAAGCAGGATTTCAAGACGCTTTTGGAGGCCGCCCAACATGCGCAAAGCATGGAACAAGGCAACACACAGGGTATCAACGCGGTCTATGAGACGGCGGTCGCAGCAAAAGACTACCCCGCTCAGGTTCTCATGCAATGGTTCATCAATGAGCAGGTCGAGGAAGAAGCTTGGGCCGCCGAAATGGTCGCGCGCGTCGAGGCAGCCACGTGCGGCGGCGCACTGCTGGACCTCGACAGGCACATTGTCAAGCTGCTCAAAGGCGAGAAAGAATAGAACGATCCGGCGCTTTTGGTTTCAAGCCCGATCGGCGTCATGGCATTGCACTCCCGGCTGGCCTGAGCTGCAGCGCCACCAAAAAGTTTGGCTCTGCCTTTAGTGCCCGGTTCTGTTGGACATTGTCTGACGCGGAGACCGGGCTTGGCTGTGTCCGCTGGCAGGCGGCAAATGCCAGCACGGGTGATGGCTGCATTCACCGGTTCCAACCTTGGCAAGAAATGACATGAACATGCTAACCCGATTTCTCACCACAAGCGCCTCAGCGCTCGCCGTCTTCTTGGCCTTATCGGCGGAGACTAAACAAACCCGAACCACTCCCGCAGACGATGAGATCAGCGCGGTGAGCCCTTTTGTCGCGGCTCGATGGATTGCGCCCCCTGCAACTCCCGACCCGCTCGTGCGGTTGCCCTTGTTCCGCAAGGAGTTCACTGTGGACACACAGCCCCACATCGCGATTCTGCGCATCATTGGTTTGGGCGATTATGACCCGCGCCTCAACGGACGGCGCCTTGCGGACACCGGAATCAATCAGCCATGGTCACAATACGAAGACACGATCTACTTCCGCGATTTCGATGTCACCCGCCAGATTCACATCGGCACCAACTGCGTGGGCGTGATGCTTGCCAATTCATTCTGGCACAACCCGAATCCACCTCAGGGCCGCTACAACAAAGATGGCCCGCAGCGCACAGCCGCAGAACCTTTGCTGCTCTGCGCCGAGATCGTTCTGAAGTTCCCTGATGGCACAGTCCAGCGAGTTGGCACTGATGAGTCGTGGCGATGCGCCCCAGGCCCAATCCTTTTCTCGCACATTTATGCAGGTGAAGATTTCGACGCCCGCCAGCATCCTACCGGCTGGGACGATGTTGGGTTCGACGACAGCGGCTGGCAGAGAGCGCGTGCCGTTAACCCCCCCGGCGCAGCTCTGACGCGGCAACATTGGCCTCCTTTCCGCGCTCACGAGCGGTTCACACCCGAGTCGGTCAAAGAGCCAGCACCGGGCGTGTATCTTTACAGCTTCAGGCAAAACTGTTCGGCGCAACTGCGCTTCGAACTGGCAGGCGGAAAACCGGGTGATCGGATTACTTTCAAATGCGGCGAACATAAGAACGACCGCGACCGGCTTTTCGGGGGCTACGTGGTCGGATGCGAATTTGTCACCGATGGCCGAGAGCAATCTCACCAGTGGATTTCGTTTTACCTTGGCATGCAGTTTGTGGAGGTCACTGGCGCCGTCCCACCGGATGCACCCAATCCCAAAAACCTGCCCGTCGTTCGAGCAATCGAGCTTGTCCACGTCCGCACAGCACTGCCGGAGGCAGGCACCTTCGTATCGTCAAGCGACCTTTTGAACCGCACGCATCGGTTGATTGATTGGGCCATGCGCGCCAACACCAGTCACGTGCTCACCGATTGTCCGCATCGGGAAAAACTGGGCTGGCTCGAATGCGCCTATCTCCTGGCGCCATCATTTCAGTACCGCTATGACTGCCGAGACTGGTTCGACAAAATCCTCCGTGACATCCGCGACGCGCAGGAACCAAGCGGACGCGTGTTAACTGTCGCCCCCAGTTATCCTGCCGGACGGTTCCCAGGGGCATTCAACTGGACAGTCGAATGGGGCGCCGCATCCGTTATGCTCCCATGGCATCAGTATGAATGGACCGGAGACCTGCGCGTCCTGCGGGAAAACTTCGACATGATGCACCGGTTTGTGGATTACATCCAAACAGAGGCCAAAGACGGTCTCGCACCGGAAGGATTGGGTGATTGGTACGACTACGGCCACGGGCAGCCGCCCGGCCCCTCCCGATTCACTCCAACACAGTTGTCGGCCACCGCTACATGGGCGCTGTGCGCCCGAACCGTGTCCCGCGCCGCCGAAGCTCTAGGCCTTCCGGATGACGCCCGGCGATATCGAGAACTTCACGCGAGCATCGCCAAAGATTTCCAACGACACTATCGCGACCCAGCCACCGGAAAACTGAAACACCTCGGCAGTCCGCAGTGCGCCAATGCAATGGCACTATGCGCCGATTTGGTGCCCGCTGCCGACCGCGCGACGCTTGTGGCAGACATCATTGCCGATTTGGAAAGGCGCGGCTGGCAACAAACACCCGGCGATGTCGGCCATGTCTATTTCATTCGAGCCCTCGCAGAAGCCGGCCGGTCCGATGTGCTCCATCGCGTGTGCAGCCGTGACGGGCTGGGCAGCTACGGCGGTATCCTCAAGAAAGGACTGACCTCGTTGCCAGAAACATGGGATGCAATGATGGACGGCTACCAATCGCTCAACCATTGCATGCTGGGCCATGCAATGGAGTGGTTCTACGCCTATGTGGCAGGCATACGACAGCAGCCGGGCACTGTGGGGTGGAAGAACATTATTATCGGTCCAAACCCCGGCCCGCTCGACCACGCTGAAGCATCGCTGATCACGCCTGCAGGGCGTGTTGTTTCGCGCTGGCGCGTGCAGGACGGCGAGTTCCGCCTGGAAACCGAAATCCCTGATCGAGCCAACGCCACCGCCATCCTGCCTTCTGGCCAAACCCAATCCCTCAAGCCCGGCCGGAACATTATCACCGAGCCGCGGAAGCAGTGACAGGCTCGTTGTCTGGGTCTTGCCCCCGGATTGCGGTGTGGCCCGCAAATTGCCCCTTGTCTAATCCGCGCTTGCGGGAGTCTGTGGAGAACCCCCTCGGATGCCGACATGGGGACAGACACACTGTTCTCGGCGTCATCCCGATATGGGGACAGGCACGATGTTTGTATTGTGTGAGGAGCGCCCGCCCTGGCTTACGCACGATTCCATAAATGGCTGGGCACGCCGTCGGTGGCGTGCTGGCGGTGCGACAGACAGTTATCTCATTTCTGCGTAAACGCGGAACTTTGGAACTTCAACCCGGAAATCTCACCGGAATGAAGCTTTGGGTGTCTTGGTCTGGTCAGGCGGTGAGATTTTGGGGTTAGCGTCGTTGCTTCTTAGCGACCAGATCGCGGTACGTTGCCAGGGCTAGTAACGGCCAGGCGTTGCGATACATGTCGTACTTCAAATAGAAGACCTTTCGGAAACCGGTGCCCGTTGTTTCGTCCTCGGCCCATGAGCCATCCGGGTTTTGCGTGCGGATCAAATACTCGACGCCGCGCACAAGGCTTTCCCTGTCTGGGTCACCGAAAGCGCACAGCCCCATAACGGCCCACGCCGTTTGCGACGCGGTGCTGGGCCCACGGCCCTTGAAGACCGGGTCTTCGTAGGTATCGCAACGTTCACCCCAGCCGCCGTCTTCGTGCTGGACGCTCTCGAGCCAGTCACGAGCCTTGAGCAACCACGGCTCATTCATGTTGACGCCAAGGACACTCAAGCCACGCAGGACCTGCCACGTGCCATAGATGTAGTTGACGCCCCATCGCCCGAACCAGGAACCGTCGGGTTCCTGTTGACTTCGGATGTATTCCAACGCCTTGCTAACTTGAGGGTGATCGAGCGGGAAACGTTCATGTCCAAGAACTTCGAGAATCCGCGCTGTGATATCGGCGCATTCAGGGTCCAGCATGGCATTGTGATCGGCAAAGGGCACCTTTGTGAGTATGTTCTTGGTGCAATCCTTGTCGAAAGCGGCCCAACCACCGTCTTTGCACTGGAACGTAAGCATCCAGTCCAATCCCCGCTTGTACGCGGCATCGCGGCGCGCCGGGTCTTTTGTCGGGACGAGCCTCAGCGCCAGCAATACCATCGCGGTGTCATCGACGTCCGGATTCCATTTGTTTTCGAACTCGAATGCCCAACCGCTCGGCTCGACAGGTGCCGGGTTTTTGTGGTACCAGTCGCCTCTGAACCTGATTTCCTTGTTGATCAACCATTCGGTGGCCTTTTCGAGTCTTGGATCATTCGCCGGTATTCCCGATGCCCGCAATGCTATCGTCACTATCGCCGTGTCCCAGACCGGGGAAAGGCACGGTTCGATTCGGACCGTTGTGTCTGTCTCGTGTTCGAGTTCTTTGAGCTTTTGTTCGGCGCGTTTCACATACGGATGATCGTTCGGGTAGCCCAACGCCTTGAAGGCTATCAATGAATTCAACATCGCCGGGAAAATCGCGCCCAGCCCGTCCGATCCTTCGCACCTCTCGATCATCCATTCCTCGCACTTCTTGAGGGCGCGTTTCCTGAACGGATGGATGCCAGCCTGTGCCCACAGCTCGGCGAACTTGTGAAGCTTGTCCAGCCAGAGGAAGAAGTTGCGGACGGTAAACAGTTGCGGGTCGCGCGGAAGACGCAGGTCGCGTTCGTGGTAACCCTCGGGATAAAGCTCGTCCAGGTCGATGTTCGGAATTGGCCGGGTGGGTTTGAAATGGTTGATAATTGCCAGCGGAACCAACATCGCCCGCGACCAATTGCTCATTTCCCAGAAATTTACGTGAAACCATTTCCCAATAAGCAAAACCTCGCACGGAATCGTAGGCACATACTTCCACGGGAACAGGCCGAGCAAAGCAAGGTAAAGCTTTGAGAACGTCCTCATTCGGGGAACGCCGCCAAGCGCAAGCGCCACAGATCGCGCCTTTAACAGGTGCGGATCGGTTTCTTTCATCCCCGCCAGTTTCAACGCCAGGTAAGCCTTTATTGTAGCGTTTACCTCGGGCGGACCACCGTAATAGATGTTCCACCCTCCATCCGGCAGTTGGAGCGACAACAAATGGCGGACTGCTTTCTCTTGCCACTTGTAGTCCACGCTCCCATCCCAATGATGGTAAGCGATCATGTCAGCGACCAGCGTGCAATCGACCATCAACTCGCCGATCCAATAGCCGTCTGGTTTCTGCAGGCTCAGCAAATGCTCTTGCGACCGCCGGATGGCAGTCTCAAGCTCGCCAACCGAATTCAGCTTGGTCACAATTTCCGATCCAACAATTGTAAGTTGTTGTGCAACTATACGATTCCCCATACTTGTTCCCGAATCATAGCGTGCTCACATGCTTGGTGTAAAGTACTTTGCAGGATCACCAGCCTCAGACGGCCAGACGCGAGCCAGAAACGCCAGATCGGAGCTACCCCAAAATAACTTGCCCCAAACACCAAAGATTCGCAGAGCGAATAAAGTGCCAGGCTCGCTGTTGCAGTCAGCGGCTGCCGAAACCTAATGGGAACCTCTACGACGTCCAGTTACGCTATTCAGGCCGGCTTTCTCTCTTCCAAACGTATCGGAACATGATCACCCGCAGAGCCGCAGCGAGCGGTATGGCGAGGAGGCCGCCCAGAATGCCGCCCAACAACGTTGTCCCTGTCATTATGGCTACGATAATGACCATTGGATGCAGCCCAACGCGGTCACCCAAAATCTTCGGTTGAAGAACGTAACCTTCAATCCCTTGGACAACCGCAAACACCCCAATGACCAACAACGGGTGTTGCCAATCACCGAAATTCACCACAGCAATCAGAAGTGCTGCGACGCAGGTAACGATGGCCCCCAGATAAGGAATAATCGTGATGATCATCGCCACCGCGCCGATCAGGAATGCGTACGGGAGTCCAATTATGGCAAAGCCAATGCCATACAAAACGCCATCGCACATCGCCACCAGCACCTGCCCGCGGAAAAACGCGATGAGGTAATCGTTTATCGATCGAATCACGAACACGAGTTCCTCTTTGAATTGCGAATCCCTCACCGGCAAATACACCGTCCAGTTCTCGGCAATAAACCGTTTCTCCGCCAACAGGTAAAACAGGTAGATCGGAATCAAAGCGAGCCCGGCAATCACACCGAAAAATCCGGTCAAACGCGAAAACTGCCGGCCGAGCCAGCCGCCCGCAGACTTGATTGCCGACCCGACCCATTGCGCGGCTTTTTGGGCCGTCTCGCGGTCGATCTGATCTAACAACGACCCTTCGGGCTGTGTCACGGGAGGAACAGCAAGATCGGGCGGTGCATTGGTGTCGCCCGCCGGCTTTTCAGATGTCGATAGAGCGGCGGGTAGCTTTACTCCGAACCGTTTCAACAGATCACGCAGCGGCGCCGGGGGGTTGTTCGCCCAATAAATCACTTTGCCTTCGAGTTTCGCTACATAGGTTGGGACTTTGTTTGCAAGGTCCTGAGTCTCCACGACCAGCCGTGGCACAACACTGCTAAAGACCCCCATTATCAGGAAGAGCGCGATCAGGAATACCATGCCAATCGCCCGCGTCCGGGGAACACGGCGGCGCTCGAAGAAATCTACAACCGGGTCCAACAAGCAGGCGAGCACCGCTGCGACTGCAATTGGCCAGAGCACAGGCGATAGCACGTCCAACACTCTGCCCATGCCCCAAACAAAACCAACAACCAACGCAACAATTATCGCGATGGCAAGGCCGGTTATGGCAGCCCAGATTATGCGTGCCTGATGTTCGGATGGCGGAGGCAAATTCATCTGTTTCTCCGTGCCAGTCTTCAGGTCTTTGGCTTTGGAGACAACAGGAAATTCCGTGCGAGTTTATAATCGATGCACGTCTCCGGGACGGCAGGTTGGGATATGGGGACAGACACGTTGTTTGGGCATAGAGACAAAGCGGCAGCAAGCTGCCGCACTCCAAACGCTTCGCGCCTACCAACGCCCATTG
>ERZ795045.4733-NODE-4733-length-10698-cov-3.750164_pt1 | contig 10698 bp, 9 predicted proteins | sample MGYA00375129_ERZ795045 | MGnify/ENA primary metagenome ERZ795045 (study PRJEB30174, sample SAMN05720166) | activated sludge metagenome | isolation source: anaerobic digester from wastewater treatment plant | place: Japan | collected 2015-05-15 ... | reverse complement strand
GAGGGCAGGCAAGGGTGAAACGGCGAGGTAAGAGCTCACCGCGCCCGTGGTAACACGGACGGCAGGGTAAACCCCATCCGGAGCAAGGCCAAATAGGGAAGCGTCGGCGTGGCTCGCGCTGCTTCCGGGTAGGCTGCTCGAGCAGACTGGTAACAGTCTGCCTAGATGAATGGCTGTCCACGACAGAACCCGGCTTATCGACCGGCTTCCCCCTGTTCCTCCCGCCAACGGGTGTCCTGTCGCTCGCTGTGGCGGGATGCCAATCCGGCCACTCTCCGGCCGAACCTTTCCCCATGCTGTTTCTAACGGCTGCCTCGTCAAGAACAAGCCAGCTTAATACATTTTTTTAATGTATTACTTTAAATTTTTATCGCTCATGCTCTGTTTTATCACTGGTAAGCGCATTTTTACATTGTTTGGGAGAGTGGTCATAAGTGTTTGTCGTCATTGAAAAAAGTCACGAAATTGTGTTGCGGAGGGTGATTGAATGTCGTAAAGTGGTGTCTTGTGGTGAAAAGTGGTAGAGCTGTCCACTTGTTTCGCGTAATTGGCAAGGAGTAGTGCAACTTGAAGTTTCAGGGTTCAGCAGCGCTCAATCTCGATGCGAAGGGGCGGATCGCCATTCCGACCCGCTATCGGGAAGCGCTCGCCCTGGCCGCCAACGGCCTGCTGATCCTCACCACGCATCCGCATCGTTGCCTGGTGCTCTACCCTGAACCGGCCTGGGAGCCGATTCGCGACAAGATTCTGGCTGCTTCGAGCCTCAATCCCAGGTCGGCGATGATCAAACGTCTGCTGGTCGGTAATGCGCGCGAAGAAGAAATGGATGCCGCGGGCCGCCTGCTGATCGCCCCCGAATTGCGCAGTTTTGCCCAGCTCGAGAAGGAGGTTCGCCTAGTCGGACAGGGGAGTCATTTCGAAATCTGGTCGGATGCGGGTTGGCAAGCGCAGCAGGAGATGTACCTGTCCTTGTCCGGTGATGAGTCCTTGCCACGCGATCTCGAGGATCTGGCGCTGTGACCCCGACTTTCAGCCATCGTAGCGTTCTGTTGCAGGAGGCGGTCGACGCGTTGTCGATCAAGCCGTCAGGAACCTATGTCGATGGCACTTACGGAGCGGGCGGTCATAGTCTGGCGATTTTGGCGCGACTGGGACCGCAAGGGCGTTTAGTGGCGCTCGACCGCGATCCGCGTGCCGTGTCACTGGCGCGGCAATCGGCCGATGCGCGTCTGCAAGTCCTGCATCAGGATTTTGGTCAGCTGAAAGTTGCCCTGGCGGCTGTTGGCATCCCGGAAGCAGGTGGGGTTGACGGCGTGCTGCTCGATATCGGCGTCTCGTCGCCGCAGCTCGACGATGGCGCACGCGGTTTCAGTTTTCGCTACGAGGCGCCGCTCGACATGCGCATGGATCCCACATGTGGCGAGACGGCGGCACAGTGGTTGTTACGCGCAAGCGTCGATGAGTTGACGGAGGTGATAAGAAATTATGGTGAAGAACGGTTTGCTTTCCAGATTGCAAAGAAGATTGTTGCTGTTAGGCGAGAGCGGTCGCTGGCAACCACGGGGCAGTTGGCAGCGCTCGTACGCGAAACCGTGCGGACCCGTGAGCCCGGCCAGGATCCGGCAACGCGGACCTTTCAAGCTCTACGGATTCATATCAATCAAGAGCTCGACCAGCTCGCGCTAGTCTTGCCGCAGGCGATGACCGCCCTGAAGCAGGGTGGGCGGCTGGTGGTGATCTGTTTCCATTCGCTGGAGGACCGGATCGTCAAGCATTTTCTGCGTCGCGAAGCCTGTCCCGATCAGGCGCCGAAGAACATGCCCCTGCGTAGCGTCGACTTGCCGGCGGCACGTTTGCGCCTGGTCGGCAAGCCGGTCAAGGCAAGCAACGACGAAGTGGCGGCCAATCCGCGGGCGCGCAGCGCGGTGATGCGCGTGGCCGAAAAACTGGCTTTGCAGGCGCTGTGAAATGGTACGGTTGAATGTATTCCTTTTGCTGGCCGTGTTGCTTTGCAGCCTGGGAGTAGTCACTTCGCAGCACAGGGCGCGCAAGCTCTTTCAGGCGCTCGAGGCCGAGCAGGAACGGGCCCGTCAGCTCGAGGTCGAGTTCGGCCAGTTGCAACTGGAATTGTCGACCTGGGGAACCGCGCCGCGGATTGAAAAGATCGCCCGTGAAAAGTTGCGCATGAACACGCCGGAAGTGGACAAGGTGGTCGCATCCTCCCCTGCTCGCGGGGTGTCGAGATGATGAAATTCACAGGCCAGGTGGCCCATAAATTTGCCGAAAGTCCGTTGTTGCGGCTCAGTCTGCCGCCTTGGCGATCGCGCTTGCTGGCCGTGCTGATTCTCTCGTCTTTCGGCGTGCTGATCGGTCGCGCCTTCTATCTTCAGGTGTTGAATATCGATTTTCTGCAGGAAAAGGGCGAGTCGCGTTACCGGCGGGACTTCGAGATTTCGGCATCGCGTGGACGGATCGCCGACCGCCATGGCGATGTGCTGGCCATTTCGACGCCGATGAAGTCGATCTGGGCCGTGCCGACGGAGGTCAATATTTCGCCCGAGCAGACCAGACGATTGGCTTCGCTGCTCGAAACCGACGCCAAGATTCTGGCCGAAAAGCTGGACAAGGCTGACAAGATCGCCAGGGAAGACAAGCGGAAGAATTTTCTCTTTTTGCGCCGCCAGATTCCGCCGCCGGTTGCCGACCAGGTCGCGGCGCTGAAAGTGCCGGGAATCGGTCAGGACCAGGAATACCGCCGTTTTTATCCGACGGGTGAAATGACCGCGCACATGGTCGGCTTTACCGGCGTCGACGACAAGGGACTCGAAGGTGCCGAGCTGGCGTTTCATCAGCAATTGCTCGGTCAGGCCGGCAGCCGCAGTGTGATCAAGGATCGGCGCGGCCAGATTGTTGAAGACGTCGGTTCGGTCAAGTCGCCACAGGATGGCAAAGACATTCTGCTGGCGCTGGATTCGAAAATCCAGTACTTGGCTTACAGCCAGCTGAAACAAGCCATCGCCGACAACAAAGCCAAGGCGGGTGGCATCGTGGTGGTCGACGTGCGTACCGGCGAGATTCTCGCCCTGGCCAACTGGCCGACGTATAACCCGAACAATCGCGAATCGCTCTCCGGTGCGCAATTGCGCAACCGGGCGGTGACCGACACCTTCGAGCCGGGTTCGACACTGAAACCCTTCACCATTGCCCTGGCGCTGGATAACAACAAGGTCCGTTACGACACGGTGATCAACTGTGCGCCAGGCCGTCTGACCATCGGCCCGGCGACCATATCCGATGCGCACCCGCACGGCGCGTTGACCGTCGCGCAGGTGATCCAGAAATCGTCGAACGTCGGTGCCGCCAAAATCGCCGCCATGCTGCCGGCGCAAAAGATGTGGCAGATGTTCGACGACATCGGTTTCGGCCGTTCTCCCAGGCTTGGCTTTCCCGGCGAAGTCAGTGGTCGGGTTCGTCCATGGAAGAGCTGGCGGCCGATCGAGCAGGCGACCATGTCGTACGGGCATGGCATTTCTGTCTCGCTGATTCAGCTGGCTCGGGCGTACACCGCTTTCGCCCGCGATGGCGATGTGCTGCCGTTGTCGCTGATGCGTGTCGATACGCCGCAAGTCAGCGGCGCACGTGTCTTCGCGCCGAAGACGGCGCGTGAGGTGCGCGCGATGCTCGAAATGGCCGTGCTGCCAGGCGGTACGGCACCCAAGGCGCAGATTCCCGGTTACCGGGTGGCTGGCAAAACCGGTACCGCCTACAAACTGGAGCATGGGCACTATAACCGTCAGTACATCTCTTCTTTCGTCGGTTTCGCGCCGGCGTCCGATCCGCGACTGATCGTCGCGGTGATGATCGACGAGCCGTCGGCCGGACAACACTATGGTGGTGACGTCGCTGCGCCGGTGTTCTCCAGTGTGATGGGCAACTCGCTGCGCACGCTGGGCATCGCTCCGGACGCGCCCTTGCAGGTTGCGCAAAGCCCTAAACCGACGCCAACGCCGAAAGCCAAACTGTGAGCATGTATTACGGTCGTCCCGAAGATCCTGGATTGGCGTACGTCGAGCGCTTGGCGACGCTCGGCGTATTGCCGACCGGTGTGACCGACGACAGTCGGCAGGTGCAGGTTGGCGACCTCTTTCTGGCCTACCCGGGCGATCAGTCCGACGGACGCGATCATATCTCCGAAGCGATCAGCAAAGGCGCCGTTGCCGTCTTGTGGGAAGCGCACCAGGCCGGTGTCGATGAATTCATCTGGCAAAGCGGTTGGGGAATCACCAATCTGCCGGTTCAAGGGCTGCGCAAGCTCTGCGGACCGCTGGCCAACGCCGTATACGGTCGTCCCAGCGAACGTCTGCCGCTGCTGGCAGTCACTGGCACCAATGGCAAGACCAGCGTCTCGCAGTGGATCGCCCAGGCGCACCCGCGCCGCTGCGCGGTGATCGGCACGCTCGGTGCCGGCGTCGCCGGTGAACTGGCCGAAACCGGCTTCACGACGCCCGAGGCGACGACACTGGTCCGCCTGCTGGCCGACTTTTCGAAGAGTGGCGTGCAGGCCTGTGCGCTCGAGGCGAGTTCGATCGGCATCGCCGAAGGGCGTCTGGACGGCACGCGTATCGATATCGCCATCTTTACCAATCTGTCACGCGACCATCTCGATTACCACGGGACGATGGAAGCTTACGCCGAGGCAAAGGCCAGATTATTCACCTGGCCGAAACTCAGGCTGGCGATCTGCAATCTCGACGATCCCTTCGGGGCGGAAATCGCCAGTCGTACCACGGCCAGCAAACTCCTGGGATACAGCCAACGTGAATCGACGGGCTGGCAGTCGGCGACGATCCGCGCCGAAACGATCGTCGAAACGATCGACGGCTTGCGTTTTCGCCTGTGCACACCGGCCGGCCGGACGATGGTCGAAACCAAACTGCTCGGCCGCTATAACGTTTCCAACTTGTTGGCCGTCGCTGCGCTGCTGATCGATGCCGGTTTGACGCCGAAGGACATCGCAGAGCGCTTTGCCGCCTTGCGTTCACCAGCCGGTCGGCTCGAACGCATCGGTGGCGTCAATGAACCCTTGGTCGTCGTCGATTACGCGCACACGCCGGATGCGTTGCACAGCGCGCTCGAAGCATTGCGCCCGACGGCCAGGGCGCGCGGCGCCGGTTTGACGGTCGTTTTCGGCTGCGGCGGTGACCGCGACCGCGGCAAGCGGCCCTTGATGGGGGAAATCGCCGCCCGTCTGGCCGATCGGGTGGTGTTGAGCAGCGACAATCCACGCAGCGAGGACCCGCTGCTGATTCTCGACGATATCCGCATCGGCGCGCCGGAGGCCGAGGTGATCGTCGAACGCAGCGCGGCGATTCGTCAGACGATCTTCTCGGCGCATGCGGCAGAAGTGGTCCTGATTGCCGGCAAGGGCCACGAGCCTTACCAGGAAATCGCCGGCGTACGCAAGCCGTTCTCCGACGTTGCCGAAGCACGCGCGGCATTGACCGCCCGTCGCGAGGCCGAGTCATGACCATCGCCATGGATTTGCAGACGGCGGCGCGGGCGACCGCCGGATCTCTCGTCGGCGGCAACCCCGAATTCCAGGGGGTGTCGACCGACAGCCGGACGGTCGCGCCGGGACAACTGTTCGTCGCCTTGCGTGGCGCGTCGTTCGACGGACATGATTATCTGCAGACCGCCGCCGATCGAGGCGCAGTCGCTGGCATGGTCGCCGAAGACGCGCTCGCCGCACTGCCGGCACGAGCATTTCCCTTGCTGCAGGTGGCTGATACCCGGCTGGCGCTCGGCGCGCTGGCCGCTGACTGGCGAAACCGGTTTGCCTTGCCGCTGCTGGCCGTCACCGGCAGCAATGGCAAGACCTCGACCAAGGAAATGATCGCCAGCATTCTGCGCGCCGCTTTTGGCGATGCCGTGCTGTCCACCCCGGGCAATTTCAACAACGACATCGGCTTGCCATTGACCCTGTTTCAACTGTCCGCCGGGCATCGGGCGGCGGTCGTCGAAATGGGCATGAACCATCCGGGTGAAATCACCTATCTGGCCGGCATTGCCCGGCCAACCGTCGCGCTGGTGACCAATGCACAACGCGCACATCTCGCCGGACTGGGTTCGATGGAAGCGATCGCCAGCGAAAAGGGAAGCATTTTCAGCGGGCTGGAAGAAGACGGCATTGCCGTCTTCAGTGCCGACGACCGCTGGGCCGATTTGTGGGGCCGCCAGTGTCAAGCCTGCCGGACGATGACCTTTGGCTTTGAACGTCCTGCCGATGTGCGTGGCGAATCGTTCATTCACGGACTGGAAAGCCGTTTGCGGGTTCAGGCCGCGGGCGAGGAAATCGAAATCGAGTTGGCGCTGCCCGGACGGCACAATGCCTGTAACGCGCTGGCGGCAGCCACCGCCTGCCTGGCCAGCGGCATTTCCCTGGCCTGCGTGGGCGTCGGATTGCGCAGCTTCCGCGGCATGCACGGTCGACTGCAGCGCCGCGCGGCGGCGCATGGGGCGATCTTGCTCGACGATACCTATAACGCCAATCCGGATTCGGTACGCGCCGGGATCGATGTGCTGGCGGCAACGGTCGGCAGAAAAGTGCTGGTTCTCGGCGACATGGGCGAAATTGGCGAGATGAGCGCCCAGTTCCACGACGAAATCGGCGGTTATGCCAAAAGCCAGGGCGTCGACCGCCTGTTGGCCTTCGGCACGCTGAGCGCGATCGCGGCGTGCAATTTCGGTGCCGGTGGCGATCATTTTGAGCAACTCGACAAATTGATCGCTGCCTTGGCCGCCGATCTGACGCCGCAAACCACCATCCTGGTCAAGGGCTCCCGTTTCATGCGTATGGAACGGGTCGCCGATGCGATCAGTGTGACAGCCGCCAGCGGGGAAGTCTGATGTTGTTGTTGCTGACACAATGGCTGGCGCAGGACGTGCGCGCTTTCAACGTATTCAACTACATCACTTTGCGCGCGGTGCTGGCGGCGATGACCGCGCTGGTCATTTCCTTCCTGGCCGGACCGCGGGTGATCCGCTGGCTGGCGGCGAAGAAGATCGGTCAGGCGGTGCGCAACGACGGTCCGCAAACACATCTGGTCAAATCCGGAACGCCGACGATGGGCGGGGTGTTGATCCTGATCGCCATCGCCATCACCACGCTACTGTGGGGCGATCTGAGCAACCGCTATGTGTGGGTCGTCCTGCTGGTGACGCTCGGTTTTGGCGGCATCGGCTGGTACGACGACTGGCAGAAGGTCGTGCATCGCGATCCGCGCGGTTTGCCGGCGCGCTGGAAGTATTTCTGGCAATCGGCGATCGGCCTGGCGGTCGCCGTCTATCTCGGTTTGACTGCCAGTACGCCGGCGCAACTGGAATTGATCGTTCCCTTTTTCAAAACGGTTTCGTATCCGCTGGGTGTCATCGGCTTCATCGTCCTCAGTTATCTGGTCGTCGTCGGCACGAGCAATGCGGTCAATCTGACCGACGGCCTCGACGGTCTGGCGATCATGCCAACAGTGATGATCGCCAATGCCCTGGCCGTTTTCGCTTACGTCGCCGGCAACTCGGTTTATGCCAAATATCTGTTGATGCCGTACATTCCCGGCGCCGGGGAACTGGTCATCCTGCTCGGCGCGATGGCCGGCGCCGGTCTGGGTTTCCTGTGGTTCAATGCCTACCCGGCCGAAGTGTTCATGGGCGATGTCGGCGCGCTGGCGCTCGGCGCGGCGCTCGGGACGGTGGCGATCATTGTCCGGCAGGAAATCGTCCTGGCGATCATGGGCGGCATTTTCGTCGCCGAAACGCTGTCGGTCGCCGCGCAGGTGCTCTATTTCAAATTTTCCGGCGGCAAACGCATCTTTCGCATGGCGCCCTTGCACCACCACTTCGAACTCGGTGGCTGGAAGGAAACGCAGGTCGTCGTCCGTTTCTGGATCATCACCATCATGCTGGTGCTGGCCGGTTTGTCCACTCTGAAGCTGCGCTGAGATGGAACTGTCCGGCAAATCGGTTCTGGTGCTCGGCCTCGGCGAGAGCGGATTGGCGATGGCCAAATGGCTGAGCCGCCAGGGCGCGCGCCTGCGTGTTGCCGACAGCCGACAGACGCCGCCGCACCTGGCGCAACTGGAACGAGTGGCGTCGCAGGCGACGATGCACGCGGGTCCGTTTACCGACGCTCTCGTCGACGGCGTCGATCTGATCGCCATCTCGCCCGGTGTGCCGCTCGACGAGCCCCTGCTGCGCAACGCCATGGCGCGGCAGGTGCCGCTGGTTTCCGAGATCGAGCTGTTTTGCTGGGCCGTACGTCGGCAAACGCCCAGTGCCAAAATCGTCGCCATCACCGGCAGCAACGGCAAGACAACGACGACCGCCCTGACCGGTGCGCTGTGTCGAGCGGCAGGACTGGCGACCGGCGTCGCCGGCAACATCGGTCCGGCGGCTCTCGACGCGCTGATGGACGCGGATGATGCCGGCGCTCCACTCGCTGTGTGGGTACTGGAATTGTCGAGTTTTCAGCTCGATACGACGTACTCTCTGGCGGCCGATGCGGCGACCTTGCTCAACGTCAGCGAAGATCATCTCGACCGCTATGCCGGTTTCGACGACTACGCGGCGAGCAAATTGCGCGTCTTTCAGGGCAACGGGGTGCTGGTTCTCAATCGGGATGATCCGCGCAGTCTGTGCGCGGCGCGCAGCGAGCGTCGGGTGATCACGTTCGGTCTCGATGCGGCCCCACGGGCGGAAGATTATGGCCTGCGCGACGGCTGGCTTTGTCGTGGCGAAGAGCGCTTGCTGGCCTTGAGCGCTCTGCGGTTGGTCGGGAAGCACAATGCCGCCAATGCACTGGCCGCGCTGGCCCTCTGCGAGGCCATCGGCGTGCCGCCGCAGCCTCTGTTGTCGGCCTTGGCGGCTTTCTCCGGTTTGGCGCACCGCGTCGAATGGGTCACGCAACTGGCAGGTGTCGATTACTACGACGATTCCAAGGGCACCAACGTCGGCGCGACGCTGGCCGCTCTGCAAGGGCTCGGCCGGCCGGTGGCGATCATTCTCGGCGGTGAAGGCAAGGGGCAGGATTTCACGCCGCTTCGTGCCGCGGTCGCGGCACACGCCCGTGCCGTGGCGCTCATCGGCCGCGATGCGCCGTTGCTGCGCGCAGCGCTCGCCGGCTGCGCGGTGCCGTTGCGCGATTGCGCCGACATGGTCGAAGCGGTCGACTGGTGTGCCACACAGGCTCGCCCGGGTGATGCCGTCTTGCTCTCGCCGGCGTGTGCGAGCATGGACATGTACCGCAACTACGCGCATCGCGCTGAAGCGTTCATCAGCGCGATCCGTCAGCACGAAAAAGAGGTCGTCTGATGTTGCGTGCCCTGGAGATGCCACGGCGATTGCCGTCAGAAATCGACTTGGCCTTGCTGTGGAGCGGCTTGCTGTTGCTGCTGATCGGCATGGTGATGGTCTATTCGGCGTCGATGGCCACGGCCGAGGCTGGCCGGCAGACCGGCTACCAACCGGCTTATTTTCTGTTTCGTCATGCCGTCTTCGTCACCATCGGTCTGGTGGCCGCGGCGGTCGCCTTCCAGGTGCCGTTGACCAAGTGGCAGCGCTGGTCGCCGTGGCTGTTCGTTGCCGGTTTCATTCTGCTGGCGCTGGTGCTGATCCCCGGCGTCGGCCGCGACGTCAATGGCGCGCGGCGCTGGCTGCCATTGCTGGTGGTCAATCTGCAGCCGTCCGAGATGATGAAGCTGTTCGCCGTGCTTTATGCCGCCGACTACACGACACGCAAGATGTCTTACATGCACGACCTGAAACGGGCGTTTTTGCCCTTGGCCAGTGCGATGGTCGCCGTTGGCGTTCTGTTGCTCAAGGAACCCGATTTCGGTGCTTTCGTGGTGATCATCTCGATCGCCATAAGCATTCTGTTTCTCGGCGGCATGCGTGCGCGACTGTTCGCGATCCTGATTCTGCTTCTCGCGGTTGCTTTTGCGGCGCTGATCATTATTTCGCCTTATCGCCTCGAACGGCTGCTGGGCTTCCTGAATCCCTGGTCGGACCCGTTTGGACGCGGCTATCAGTTGTCGCATGCCTTGATCGCCTTCGGACGCGGCGAATGGAGCGGTGTCGGACTCGGTGCCAGTGTCGAGAAACTGTTTTATCTGCCGGAAGCGCATACCGACTTTCTGCTGGCCGTGGTTGCCGAAGAACTCGGCTTTATCGGGGTATTGACGGTCATCGTGTTTTTTGGGCTGGTCATCCAGCGGGCATTCGCCATCGGCCGGCAGGCGGTGGCGCTTGACCGCCTGTATTCGGCGCTGGTTGCGCAAGGGATCGGCGTCTGGCTTGGCGTGCAGGGCTTCATCAACATGGGCGTCAACATGGGCTTGCTGCCGACCAAGGGGCTGACCCTGCCGTTCATGAGCTTCGGTGGTTCGGGAATATTCGCCAACTGCCTGGCCTTGGCAGTACTTTTGCGCATCGACTGGGAAAACCGCCAACTGATGCGCGGCGCCAAGCTATGAGCAAGACGCTGCTGGTCATGGCCGGTGGGACCGGCGGACACGTTTTCCCGGGGCTGGCGGTCGCCGATCTGCTGCGTAGCCGCGACTGGCGCGTCGTCTGGATGGGTGCCCCCGACTCGATGGAGGCCAAGCTGGTTCCCGCGCGCGGCTACGAGATGGCCTGGGTACGCTTCGT
>ERZ795045.4720-NODE-4720-length-10717-cov-8.441850_pt1 | contig 10717 bp, 11 predicted proteins | sample MGYA00375129_ERZ795045 | MGnify/ENA primary metagenome ERZ795045 (study PRJEB30174, sample SAMN05720166) | activated sludge metagenome | isolation source: anaerobic digester from wastewater treatment plant | place: Japan | collected 2015-05-15 ... | reverse complement strand
ACCCTACCGCTTACGGTATAGGTTGTCCCTTCGCCTCTGAAGACGAGGAAGGTGGCGCCGGAAATCTGGTGTGCTTCAGGACTGAACTTAAATCCCGGCTTGGAAGCGGTTACCTTGACATTACCGCTCAGACCGGACTGGGTGAACTTGCCTTCGCTGTCAGAGAGAACCGCGGTGGTTGCGTTATCCGCATCCACAAAGGTAAAGGTGATCACTGCGTTGGCAATGGGCACCCCAGCGTCATCCTGCACGAAACCAGATACTGTGTAGGACGTGCCGCGACCTGTGAAGACAAGCGACGTTGCACCTGTGACCGTCTGCGTTGAGGGCTCGAATACATACCCGGGTTTGCTTACTTGCACCAACACAGTTCCGCTCAAGCCCGTTTGAACAAAGTTTCCGTTGGAATCGGACAAGATTGTAACCGTAGTCTGATCCTCATCCACAAAGGTGATGACCGCATTTTCGATCGGCTCACCGCTCGGGGTGACAACCCGACCCGTTACTGCATACAAGGTTCCTTTGCCTGTGAACAGCAGCTCCCGTGCATCGGTCACCACTTCCACTGCCGGTGTAAACGAGAATCCAGGCTTGGATGCACTCACCTTGTATTCTCCACGAAGTCCGCTCTTTACAAAGAACCCATTGGCATTGGTGAGGACAGTGCTTACCTGGTTGAGACTGTCTACAAACGTGACCACAGCTCTCTCAATCGGCTGTCCCTGTTCGTCCTCAACATAGCCGCTGACGGTGTAGGTCGTCTGAACTCCCTTGAAATACAGAGAAGTGTCTTCATAGACCGTCGCGTAGGGCGGTTCAAATGTCCAATCTGTCTTTTGAGGCGTAACCTTGAGCACGCCGGACAGGTTCGACCGGACGAACCGGCCATCCGGCCCAGTAACGACGGTAGACTTGCTGCCGTTATCCGTCTGCTCAAAGGTGATGGCCACACCTGACACAGGATTCCCCAGGGCATCGTGGACTACGCCATCAACTGCAAAAGGCTTTTCTGTCTGCACGCCCAGGAACCTGATGTCCTGCTTGTCGCCGCGGACCACGTCTTGGCCCTCACCCATTGCCCAGAAAGACCAGCCCGGTTTTTCGGCCGTGACCTTGGCCCCTTTCTTGACTCCGGAAATGGTCCAAGTACCGTCGTCCTTGGTAATATCCGCTGTCGTACCGTTGAGGAGGATCTCCACGCCCGACACGGGCTCGCCCGTTTCCTTATCCATGACCGACCCCGATACGACATAGCTGGGTGTCTTAACACCTACGCAACCGTTCAGCACCAGCGATAGCAAAAGTAAAACAATAATCCCCAATCTCCGCTTCATACTTAGTCCTCCTTGTTTATTACTGGGGATATCTTGGTATCTTCAGGCCTTCCAACGCCTATCTCGGAATGGACCAGTTGACCCAGCGGAGAACGAATAAGGTCATGGCTGCCAATGCCAAACATGGTCCAAACGGTATCGGTGTTTTGCGATCTTGTTGCGTCAAATACAAGTACAAAATTCCGCAGACGCTACCAACAACAGACGCCACGAACAGAACGTAAAGGATGGCCTTCCAACCCAAAAACGATCCAATCAGCGCCATCATCTTTGCATCTCCCATGCCCATACCGCCCCGGGAAATCAGGGCGATGGCCACCATCAGCCCAAACCCGAAGACCGCTCCCAGTAAACTAATCAGCACCGAGCTTGTCCACCCCAGCAGTGCAAAGAGCAGTCCCAGGCCAATCCCGGGTAGAGTCAGGACATCAGGGAGTACCTTGTGCTCCAGGTCAATTACGGCCAAGAGCAGCAGCAGTGAGAAAAACACAGCTCCAACAAGCATTTCTGGCAACGACGAACTCAAATATGCAGTAACCGCAAAGCCTATTCCGGCTGTCAGTTCTATGATTGGGTAACGCAGGCTGATCCGGCTTCCGCAGCTTTTGCATCTTCCCTTCTGCCACAGGAAGCTGAGCACCGGAATCAACTCCCCAGCCCCCAGCCTGTGCCCGCAGTGGGGGCAGCTGGACCCAGGTTTGACCAGCGACATCTTGCGGGGCAGGCGGTAGATCACCACGTTGTAGAAACTGCCCAGCACAAGCCCGAGGCAAAACATGAAGCAAACTGCAGGAATCTCCATCAGCCTAACCCCCAAGCCTTTACGGGAAGTAGAAGACTATCCATGTGTACAACAGAAGTACTACGTATATACAGCAGGTGAACCTCAGCCAGGTCAGGTGTCGAGGCCGCATAGACCTGCGCACAGACCATAGAAATGCCAAGCCTACTGTCACCACCGCCAGTTTGTACAAGGTGAAATACTGTCTTTCTATGAGAAACCCCATGAAGGGATTCGCTTCCCGGTGGTTCCCCCTCACCACCAGGTCATAGGTGGCTGCATAATCTAAGACGTTCATAAGACCAATACCCACCAAAAGCCACAGCAGACTTCTATACCTCTTCTCCCCTGCCCACACCGGACTCACTCCTAGGGTTTTTACCCTAGGGTATACTTGTGTAAGGGCAAATATTACACTTCCTGCGGCTTCCTAAACCTTCGCACGGCAACGATACCCACCAGGAAAGCCAAACCAAAACCGAATATGAAAGCAGATGGCTCAGGATAGCGCAAAACCCAAGCTGCGGCCCACAATGCTGCTTTAAGAGCTGCCACGGCTGCAGGCATCTGTTCCAGGGCCTCAATAAACTGCCCAGAGCGCTCGTAATACCAGTCCACAATCCTCTTCCCGACACCAGTCTTCATCAGCACGTTATCGCGAAAGCGCCGGAAGACATCCAGGTCTTGATCCTGATCATCGCCAACCAACCACGTCACCAAGCAGGCTCTGCGGAACCAAGCATCGGGCCTCTCGATTTTCCCCATTTCCCGCTGGTAATACACGCCGGAGCTTGCAGAGGGGCCCTTAATGCCTTCGAGATACAGGTTTAGAATCTCCACATCCGATTCCAGGCTGTAGGAGACGTTTGGATGTACAGCTTCTAGCTTGACATTAACCAGTCCATCCCCTGCTTGTGCAAACGTCACCCGGTAACGGGATACATCGCGTGTGAGAGAAGTCAAGACCTCTTCTCCTACCCTGGTCTTTAGAACAACCAGTCCATCATCGTTCACGAAAATGAAATGATCATCGTCATCGTCGCCGAAGTCAGCGGGCGGTGCCGGAGCTAGCTCCAAATAGTAGGCCAAGCGCAATTCGTCTACTATCCTACGCATGGCCAGCTGAACATCGGCCTGGATGTCCGCCGTTACCGTTCCCTCCACAAATGCACGATCCGCGAAGTAATATAGGGTGAACCCACCGGAGAGAACCAGGCCAAGCAGGGTCAGGGCAAGCATCAACTCCACCAACGTGAATCCGCTCGTTTTTCCATTGCCGTTCCCCATGGCCATCTTCCCCCACTCACTCTGCTTACCTGGACCGTATAAACGTAACCAGGTGGCCCACTTTGATCACTTTACCCTTCACAGTCCGCCGGAAGCTGCCTGGCCCCCTAACGGTCAGTTCTTGCTCCACCGCGGAGGACTGCTCGCTGATTGCCCTTTCCATCTCGCTGCGCAGCGCATACAGCTCCTGCATGCGCCGGCCGGCCTCCTTGATCCTCTGGATACTCGATGTGATGAGGGGGAGGAAGGTAACCGCCACCAAAGAGATGATCATGACGGCCGCAATAACTTCGATCAGGGTAAAGCCCTGCTCTGATGGACTCCTTCTATCCATGTACGCTCACTCACCTCATCCAGATGTAAGGCCGGAAATCATCGAATATGCGTGCTCTCCCCACGTCTTCCTCTATTGGGATCAAATCCTTTTCCTGTAAGTTCAGCAGATCCGTTCCATCTCGGAAGTAGAACGCTCGCCCAGCCAGATAGAGGGGCTCCTTCTGTCCCGACTCGTTCAGCACTTCAATATACAGGGGCTGCGGTGAGCCCACTAGCTCTATATACCACCGAAGAGTACTCCCTAAAAACTTCCTTTCCTTCCAACGCAGGTTCTGCAGCTGCACTTTTTGGCCGTCGAAAAACACTATGCCGTACCTTTTAGTAGCGTCTGCGCCGGGAATCTGTGAACCGGGCTTTCCCGCAGTTTCTGAAGGCAGCTCGAGCCGCAGTGTGGCTCTCATGGGAAAGAGCCCTCCCGTGGCAGGCAGATTAGCCAGGGTCACATCGTCAAAAATGATGGTCTCTGCCCGGATAGGTAACTCAAAGGAGTACTGAACATCTACCCACCACCCAAACAAGGTGTAGTACGAAACTGTTTGGCCATAGCTGAAATCTATCGGGCTCCTAAAAAGCACAAGAGGCGCACGAAAGCTCAGGTTAGAGGGTGGAGAGCTCTTCGAGGGAAAATGAACCGGTGGGCCAGCGGTCTTCACCACAACTGGCTCGCCAGGGTCCACATACAGCGGCCGCCTAAGGGTACCACTGTCCTTTCCGTACCAGGCTAATGAGTCGTCGTGGCCGTACAAATAGGGATAGGTGGTAACTCTAGCCGTACTGGTCACTCCGTCCACAACTGCCGTGGCCACGATCTCGGTTAGGTCATCGCTACTCCCCTCCGGATCCGGGTCGTCTATCCTGGTGACCACCACGTCAACGTAGCCAAGGTAATTCGCCGGCTTTTCGGTCTGAAAGCGCTGAGCATCGAGGTTGTAATAGATCCTGTCCATGGTCCCCTCGGGCTTGTTGGACCAGGACTCCTCAAGCCACGCTTCCATGACCGCCTCTGCCCCGGCTCGAGCTAAGAACTGGGCCCGGAGTTCTTTGTCAAAACGTTCAACCCTTTTCATTTCCGCCATGCTGTACTGCCACAAAGCCCCGCCGAAGAGGCCGAGGACCACGATGAGCATGAAAGCTACCCCGATGGCCATCATGCCTCGTTCATCGCGTATGTCCATCGTGGTCCCTCCCTTCCCTGCGCCCTTTGTACTAATGGGTACTATTCTTGCACCTATTCAGGAGTTACATCTATGGAGTACCTCTCACTGCCGTCTTGTCCTACGATTTTGGTAATGGTTACAACATAATATTGCTCGTCACTGCCCGGAACCGTTGGCCACTCATCCACGTAGTATTGAGACACCAATTCATTATTCGCGCCTTTAAATGTCTTTTCCTCTTCCTCAAAACCACCGTTCATGATCAACCACATGTTTGCGGCGTTGGTCAGCACCTTTTTGTTGGCAGCGTGCGCTGCTTCCCTTGCCCTCTCTTGGATGTTCCCATACTGCTGCACACCAATGCCCGCCAGGATGCCCAGGATGACCACGACGATCATCAGTTCCACAAGGGTGAAGCCTTCCTGCTTCTTGAGCAGTTTTCTGATTTTCCTCAGCATTCTCATTCCTCCACATCATAGTTGATTAGAAAAGATACTGCAGTCTCAAACCTAGGCTGGGTTGGACGGGCTCGTCCGTCCCCAGCGTGAAATGTAAATGCGGTTCCAGCCTCAGCTGCCTCCACTCCAGGGGAACTCCCACGGCTACCTGGGGAATCCACTCCAGGTCGGAGAACACATCAACCTGCACCCTACCGGAGACAAAAGGCAGGGAATACTGGAGGTAACCGGTGAGGCCGTACGCTTCGTTGACGTAAACAGCCCCCAACCCCCCTTCCACATTCCGCGTCTGCGCGCTCACCCCCCCAGCGAGGCGTCCGCCTTGGAACTCAAACCAATAGCCGCGAATCCATTCCTCCAGGTTGCTGTCCTGAGCCCGGGTGATCACCGGGCTGCTGTAAAAAAATCCGGTTCCATCACACCTTCACCATCGCGAACAATCCGCGGGATGAGGAAAATGGTCATCTCCGTCTGCTTCTTCTGGGTTTCCTTCCACTCAAACAGCTTTCCTAGAATGGGCAGCTCCGCCAGGAACGGTATGCGCTTTAGGGCTTCGGTTTCTTCCTCTTGGAGCAGGCCCCCTAAGACAAAGGGCTGACCATCCTTAACCCGAACGGTGGTTTCCGCTTCCCTGGTGCGGATCTGGGGGTACTGGCTGTCCCCTGTCCAAATAAAGGTGCTCACTTCCGGCTGCACCAAGATGGTGATGTACCCGTCGTCGGAGATGCGCGGCGTCACCTTAAGGTCGATACCCGACTCCAAGAATTCTAAAGTCCGACGGCCCTCTTCATCAGTGAGGACGAGGGGCACCCGATCGCCCACGAAGATGGTGGCGGGCCTGCCGCTGAGGGTTGTGATCTGGGGGTTGGCCAGAAGCTTGGCATCGCCCTTTTCCTCCAGCAGCTTGAGGGCCAGGATCAGATCCCAGGAGTTGAACTCCAGCTCCAGGAACACTGGGGCATCCCCGGCCTCGAAGGAGGGCACTCCCTTCCAGTCGATACCCAAATCCCGCAGGGCACCGGTGGCGATCTCGTGCACCCAGACCTCCAGCACAACCTGGGACTGGGGCTGGTCAAAGTCGATCAGGAAAAGCTCCACCTGGGCCAGCTCTTCATCTGTACCCCGGACGATCAGGGCTTTGCGCTCCGCATCCAGCTCGATCTTCTGCGCATCGATGAGCAGCGACAGGGCTGTGCGTGCCGCGGAAGGTTCGATGTAGTTCAGGCGAAAGACCCTCAGGCGCTCTTCCTGGCTGAAGCTGGCCGCCTCCGCGGGGCCAACCACTAGAGAGTGCTCCGTGAGGTCCACCTTGAGGGGCACGAGGCGCTTGATCTGCTCCAGGAGATCCTCAGGGTTCTCACTGCGCACATCCAAAACCAACCTGGTATCCTCCAGGGAGGGATGCGCCACCAGGCTCACCCCCAGATCGGCGCTGAGCTCCCGCAGGATCTCCAAAAGCGACCGGTCCTGCCTGGGAACGGCATGGGCCAGGGCCGCCTGGTCCAGGGCCCGGATCAGCTCTTCCGCCCTATTCAGAACGCTCTCCGTGCCGCTGAGCACCACAAGGCCGCCTTCGGGATGCACATACACATCACTTACCGGCATAATCAACTCCAGGGCCTCCAGGAGCTGTGCCGGTGTGGCCGCTTCCGTGGTCACATACCTTACGCTGCGCTCTTCCAGCTCCTTGATGCGCTCGGGGGCCGCCACCAGCAGGGTGTTCCCCTCCAAGCGGTAGTCATAGCCGCTGTAGGCTGCCACCAGGTGCAGTGCTTCCCGGAAAGAAACCCCCTTAAGCTGGAAGGTGCCCTTGCCCTGCACCGCTGGATCCACCAGCACGTTCAGGCCCTGGGTTTCGCCCAGCGCCCGGAAGATCTCCGCGAAGTCCGTGTCCTGGAAGCTCAGCTCCAAGCCTTGAGCCAAGCAGGAAACGCTGAGCAAAACTGCAATCAAAGCCACTAACGCACCTAGAGCAGCTCTTTTGTAGGTCATCTTCCTACCTCCCTATGCGCGCCGTAACGGTGCGCGTACCCCGGGAGAACTGTACCTCTGCTTCGCTGCTGGAAGTGAGTTCCCAGCCGTCGATCACGTCACCGAGTTGGAGTGAATAGGTCTTGCCACGATACTCCACCAAAAAGACGGCCTCTTCTGCACTGCGCAGGATGCCCTTGAGCAAAAACTTAGGCACATCCAGCTCCTGCACGAGCAGTGCCACATCCTCCCATTCCTCCGCCGTAGTCCAGCCCACCAGCATGCCTGTGGCGGCATCGAAGCGGAACTCCCGACTCGGCAGGAGGCGCTGCACCAACCCGAGGATCTCCGCCCCATCACCGTAGGCGATCAAGACTGAACGGTACTTTGTAATCTCCCCTGGCGGAGCAGGCTCTGGGGCCTGCACTTCCGCCTGCGGCTCAGGCGGCGGGGGCGCCAGACGGCTGCCCTGCACGTCGTATTCCGCCAGCACACGTTCGGCCACCTGCAGATCGGCGGTGAGCCCGTGGAGCACCAAAAGGTTGAGCTCTGGGTCCACATAGCTCCTCACACCGGGCACCACCAGCTGCACCAGGCGCTGGGCGTCCTGCACATCCACGTGCTTGATGGACACGAAGCGCACATCTTCGGTGCCGAACTCCGTCTTCAGCCGCTGTGCAGTGCTGATCACCAAGGTATTGCCCACCAGCTCGTAGCCGTACCCCGTGGTTTTGGTCACCAGGTCTAAAGCCTCCTCCAGGGTGAGATCCCTGAGGACGAAGCTCACTTCACCTGTGACCGCCGGGTCAACCAACACATTGTAGCCGCCGAGCTGGCCGAGGATTTGAAACACGTCCACCAGTGGCGCTTGGTTGAATTCCATGTTCACAACCACGCTCGCCAGCACTGGGGAGGAGACAACTGCCACCAGCAAGGCCAGCACCAGCCCTGCTGCCTTCCACCGCATACGCATCCTGTCAACCCCCTAAGGTCAATTTTAGCTGCACGCCGTCCACATCCAGCAAGACGGTGTTGGGAGATATGCCCGTAACTACTGCGGAACCAAGGCGATCACCCTGCTTCACCCAGCGCTTTTCGCCATCGTGGGCGATGAGGGCCATGCGGGAATCAACCATATCCACAATACCTAAAAGCTGTACTCCCCCGTTGATGAATGCTCCCACCCGTTCAAACGCTACACCAAAAGCACCAGCGGCCAGTCGAGCTGTTCCCTCCCGTTCCACTTGGGGAGGCTCCCAGCCCAGGGCTGCCCCCGGCTTTACAATCACCACCTCCAGATCGCCCTGCAGAGCCAGGGCATAGCGGTTCTCACCCAAGTAACCCAGGACCACCTGCTTCAGATGCAGGGAAGGGAAGATCCCCTGCAGTTGAGCGAGGTATCCCGGCACAGTATCATCCGTCTCCAGCTGCAGGGACAGGGAAAAGATTCCCGTTTGGCCCCCTGCCTTGAGCGCGAGGGGCACGTGTTCCAGAGCCTGCATAGTGAAGCCGAAGCTAGAGGCCAAATCGTCCAGGGCCTGCAGCACCCGGGGCAGATCGTACTGGGTGGGCAGCGTCTTGGCCCAGACCTCCAGACTCTCCTGGAGCTCCTGCTGCCTCCGCTCCAGCGTGCTTCTCTCCCCGATGGCCAGGAGCAGCTGCTCTTCCCTGCCCTCCAGCATGCTGATCTGGGAGGACAGCTCCGCAGCCTGCCTGCGGGCGGGCCAAAGCCCCAAAACCGCAGCGGCTGCCGCCAGGAGAAAGAGCAGCGCAACCAACACCACCGGCCAGGAGAGTTTACCTCTCACCGAACTCAGCTGCAGCATGGGCCTTCACCCCCTTCACGTCCACCAAGAAACGGTGAAACGCCGCACTGGGCCCGGAGCCGGATGTGACCGGCTGGGTGTAGCGGAGATCCACCTCGTCGCAGCGTTCCGCCAGGAAATTGAGGAAACCGGTTAAACTCGTCAATTCCCTGGTGTAACCGGCCAGGCTCACCTGGCCGTTTTCCCAGATCACGCCCTCAATCCACAGATCGGAAGTGCCGTGGGCCGTAAGCTCCGCCAGGGCCAAAAGGGCCTCGTCCTGGGGGGAGAGGATATTTTTGAACACCTCTTCCTGGCTTTCCAGGGCCTTGATCTCCTCCCGCAGGGCGTTCACCGCCTGCACCTGCCTGATCAGCACCGCCTCCCGGGCCAGGGCGTCTTCGTGGACGGTGGCTAAGGCCTTCACCCTGGTGGCTTCCACCCAGGTTAGGGTGAGCACAGCCCCCAATACCAGGAAGGCGGCCAGCCCCAGCAAAAACTCCCAGCGTACCTGCGACTGCTTTAGGGGACGTTCATCTTTGGGCAGCAGGTTCATCCTCATGTTCATGCGCTGATCCCCCTGACACCTAAAGCTAGGGCCGATCCGAAACCGCTCAGCCGCTCCGGCCGCTCGATCTCGAAACCCAAACGGAGATCCAGGCTGCCCAGGGTCCGGGCCGGCAGGCCCACCTCTTTGCCCAGCATCTCGCCGAGGCCGGGCAGGTCGGCCAGGGTGCCCAACAGGACCAGCTCATCCAGGAGGGACTGGAAGCTCGCGGCCCGCTCCTGGGCCCGCACAAAGTCCAGGGTCTGCAGGACGCTGCCCACCAGCTGCTGCACCGCAGCCCTAAGCACCCGCTTGTCGCCGGGTCCTTCCAGAAGCAGGTAATCCAGATCGTGCTGGGCGCAGAGCCCTTCCGCCTCCTCTGCCGTGCAGCCGAAGGCCTCCTGCACGCCCTGGCGGAAGTGGAGCGCGCCCAACGGCACCACCCGCCACACCTTGAACAGGCCTTCCGTTAGCACCTGCACGGTGGTCTGATCTTCAGTTATCTCCACAAAGGCCCGCCTCTTCTCACCCGGCAGAAGTTCCGGCCAGCTGAAGGAAGGCAGGTCCACAATTTCCAGGTTCAAGTTCACTCCCCTAAGGGCGTCGATATACGGGGCGAGGTGTTCCCGGGGACAGGCGGCCACCACGATCTCCACCTCGCTGTCTGAACGGGAGTTGATGAAATAGTCGTAGCAGACCTCCCCCAGATCCTCCACGGGGAAATAGACCAGATCAGGGATCTCAAACTGCACGGCCCGATCCAGCTCCCGCTTGGTCATGCTGGGCAGGCGGTGGGTCTTTACGGTCACCCAGGAGCTGCGCAGGCCCAAAACCGCCGAGTCCGCGGTGATCTCTCCCTTTTCCAGGAGGGCTTCCAACCCCCTGACCAAGGCCAGCATATCCACCACTTTCCCATCGAAAATGGTTCCCGCCGGCAGCGGCTGCACGGCAAGGTTCGAGACCACCCTGCTGCGGCCCCGGCGCACAACTTCCGCTGCCCTGATCCCTGCATAGTCAATATCCAGTCCTAAAGCCTTTTTG
>ERZ795045.4706-NODE-4706-length-10760-cov-5.147688_pt1 | contig 10760 bp, 7 predicted proteins | sample MGYA00375129_ERZ795045 | MGnify/ENA primary metagenome ERZ795045 (study PRJEB30174, sample SAMN05720166) | activated sludge metagenome | isolation source: anaerobic digester from wastewater treatment plant | place: Japan | collected 2015-05-15 ... | reverse complement strand
AGAGAAAAACAGGAACACCCAAAATGAATTTACACAAAAATCTTGACATTACCAGCAATAGAATATTTAGAAAAAGCAGTTTCTTTTAAGCCAGATTTCTACCTGGCATATTTCAATTTAGGTATGATATATTATATGAAAAACAATTACAGGCAGGCACAGGGCTATTTTAAAAAAACGCTTGAAATAAATCCACAGTTTACACCTGCGAGGGTTCTGCTATCCGAAGTGGAAAACTAAAGAAGGTATTGTATAATATATCCCATGCGGCTAAGAATAAATGATGATTGGAAGTTTTTTAAAGGTGATATTGAGAAGGCGGAAACAACGGATTATAACGACAGTTCCTGGCAGAAAATTAAACTTCCCCATGACTGGAGTATAGAAGGTCCTTTCAGTAAAGAAAATTATATACCTGCAGTGATGGTAGCAAACCACCTTGAGGCACGTGCAGATAGCTATCTTCCCAAGGGTATTGGCTGGTACAGGAAGGAAATTGACAGGAACAGTTTTGATTCAGAAGGAAAAACTGTTTATATTGAATTTGAAGGGGTTTTTCGTAATAGCACACTGTGGGTAAATGGATATAAAGCTGGCAATCATCCATGGGGATATACGGGATTTTTTTATAATATTACACCATTTTTACCTCCTGATAATCAGATAGATGTACTTGCAATGCAGGTTGATGCAAGAGATATGGAAGGATGGTGGTATGAAGGGTCGGGTATATACAGAAATGTCTGGTTAATCTTAAAAGAAAAACTCCACATTCCACCATGGGGAATATTTATTTTTACACCATCTGTGGATATAAAAAGTGCAACTGTCAGGTTTGAAATAACAGTGGTGAACCACTACGAAAAACAGGCGTCGTTCAATATAATTACAGAAATTTTGTCTCCTGATGAAAAGTTGATTATATCCGATAGAACAGAACATTCCCTTGCTCCTTCCCTGACAGATAAAGTTCTTCTGGAATACAGGGTGGATAATCCTCTTCTATGGTCAACAGAAACTCCGCATCTATATAAAGCCAGAACGTATATCCTGCTCGGGAATAAAGAGGTTGATGTTGTGGAAACCCCTTTTGGCATCAGGTTTTTTGAGTTTACACCGGATAAAGGCTTTTTTCTCAACGGTAAACACCTTCAGATTCGTGGAGGATGTATCCACCATGATTTTGGAGGACTTGGATGTGGCCTTCCTGACAGAGCCCATGAGAAAACAGTGGAAATACTTAAAGAAATGGGGTGTAATATGATACGAAGTGCTCATAATACTGCCTCCCCGTCCTTAATGGATGTATGTGATAAAAACGGCATTCTTTTCTGGGCAGAACACCGTTATCTCGGTCCGGCTGAAACCACCGCTCAACCTTTAAGGGAAATGATAAGACGGGACAGAAACCATCCATGCATAGTTGTATGGGGGCTTGCCAATACCGCGGGAAGTCCTGATGGTAAACTGACAGAATACCTCAGGACTCTAAATGCAATTGCTAAAGAGGAAGACCCTACAAGACCAACAGGGGTTGCTCTTGAAGGTAATGACGGTGCCAATGAAAACGGATTTGCTATGGTAACAGATGTTGTGGGATATAATGGTGGTGGTATGGGAATAGATGACAGGGACCACAGATTATTCCCGGAAAGGAAGATATTGATTACAGAGTTTGCATCAGGACGCGGTACCAGAGGAGTATACGAATGCAGGGTTGTTAAGGATGATAAAAACAATACTATAGAAAGATATGGAGATGGCAGGATTATGATGCATACTGGTGAATACTCAACGATATTTAAGTTGTGTGAACAGCATGAGAAAGAGTGGGAACATATTATGCTCCGTCCCTGGCTTGCAGGTGGTATTATGTGGTCGGCTATTGAATATTATGGAGAAACAAAAGGCTGGCCATTCGTTACGAGCGAATTTGGTGTGATAGACATCTGTCGCTTTCCCAAGGATACCTTTTATTACTATAAAAAACTATGGACATCAGAACCGGTACTGCATATATTTCCACACTGGACATGGCCCGGGCAGGAAGGGAAATTAATAGACATCTGGTGTTATACAAATTGTGATACGGTGGATATCTATCTCAACGGAAAGATACAGAAGGGAATACCACACTTTCTGCAAAGAGGCACATCCTTCCCGCATCTTTGGTGGTCTATACCTTATGAACCCGGAGTTATAACTGCAGAGGGGACGATAAACGGTAAGGTTGTATGTCACAGGGAGATAAAAACTGCTGGAGAACCAGCAAGGGTAAGTGCTGTACCTGACAGGGCTATAATAAAAGCAGATAATGAAGACCTTTCTTTTGTAAAAATATCTGTTGAGGACGAAGCAGGAACCGTTGTCCCTTATGCCGATAATGAAATAGAGGTAAATATTAAAGGAAATGGAAGACTAATAGCCCTATGTTCCGGAGACCCCTGTAATCATCAATCTCCGAAAGGAAACCGGATGAAAGTATTTAATGGACTCTGTCTTGCCATTATCCAGAGTAACGGCAAACCAGATACCATAGAATGTGAGATTTTATCCCCTGGTCTGATTTCTAACATCGCAGTTATTAAATCCATATAAAAAGATATGGTTAACATAACAGGCCTTCTTACTTTAAGAAATATAAAAAAGGCATTTTTTACCGTTAGACGGGAAGGTTTTTCTGCGCTCTTGGACAAAATAAATAGAGAAATAAAACTGTTTAAAGAATATTCCTTATGGATAAAACAGAACCAGGAGAAAAGCATAGCTTATCAGAAAGATATAAAATTCTCTTATACACCTAAAATAAGTATCATTACAGCGACATACAACCCCCCACTGGATATATTAAAAAGCACTATTCTTTCTGTTCTGGGGCAGACATATTCAAACTGGGAGTTATGTATTGCTGATGGTAAAAGTAGTCCAGGGGTCTGTAAGATGCTTGAGGAATTCAGAAGTAAAGATAGCCGCATTAAGGTTATATTCCTTGAGGAAAATAAAGGAATTGCAGGTAATTTCAATGAGGGCATTTCACTTGCTACCGGAGATTATATATCTTTTCTTGACCATGATGATATGCTCTCTCTTAATGCCCTGTTTGAAGTGGTTAGAAAAATCAACGCCAATCCTGAAGCAGAGATAATTTACTCAGATGAAGATATAATGGATAGCAGGGGAAAAAGAATACGACCATTATTTAAGCCGGACTGGTCTCCGGACTATCTCAGAAGTTGTAATTATATCTGTCATTTTCTTGTGATTAAAAAGACACTTCTTGATGAGATAGGATATTTCAGAAATGGATTTGATGGCTCTCAGGACTATGATTTAGTTTTGAGATTAACAGAAAAGTCAGAAAAGATACTCCATATTCCAAAGGTTCTTTATCACTGGAGATATTCTCCGGGTTCAGTTCTTGTAAGTGAAACCAGTAAACCCCTGGCCTGGGAAAACGGAAAGAAAGCACTGGAAGAACATATCATGAGAACCGGACAGGAGGGCAGGGTAGAATATGGGAGAGGGCTGTATACTTACAGGGTTATCTATAAGATAAAGGGAACTCCTGAAGTTTCTATCATAATACCAAATACCAATAATAAAAAAGGTCTTGAAAAGTGTATAAATTCCATTCTTGTGAAAAGCACATACAAAAATTATGATATTATCATAGGAGAAAATAATTCATCAGAGGAGGAAATATTAAGTTATTACAGGCAACTTGAGAACAAAGGGAATATAAAAATAGTTATATGGGATAAACCATTCAACCATTCAGGAATAAACAATTTATGTGCAAGACATACGAATGCCCCCTTTCTTCTCTTTATTAATAATAATACAGAGGTTATAACCCCTTCATGGATAGAAAATATGCTGGAACACTGTCAGCGAAAAGAAACAGGTGCAGTTGGTGCTAAACTTTATTATCCTGATGGAAAAATACAACATGCAGGTATTATTATACAGGGATGCGGTCCTGTATATGCTTTTGAAGGATTTAATGGAAATTCTAAAGGATATATGTCAAGGGCAGTACTTATACAGAACTACAGTGCGGTTTCTGGTGCATGTCTGCTTACCAGAAAAGAAGTATTTGAAGAGGTTGGTGGTTTTGATGAAAATCTTGCATCTGCATATAATGATGTTGACTATTGTATTAAATTAAGAGAAAAGGGTTATCTTATAGTATGGACGCCTTATTCCGAGTTATTCCATTACGAAAAGAAGACACGGACAGGAGATATAACAAGAAAAAAAACAGATATATTAAAGAAGGAACTGGAATATTTGAAAAATAAATGGAAGAATATATTTGATAGAACAGACCCTTATTACAATCCTAACCTTCATTCTGAAAAAGGAAATTTTGCCCTTAACATAAAATGAGTGTAAAAATAAGTATCGGGATGGTCCTTTATAATAGTGCAGCATTTCTTTCTAATTGCCTTTATTCAATCTTTTCCCAGACCTTCAGAGATTTTGAAGTTATAGCGGTTGATAATAATTCGTCGGATAATTCTCTGATATTTATAAGCAAAGAATACCCATCGGTCAGGAGTGTGAAGAACAACAGAAATTATGGCTTTTCGTATGCACATAATCAGGCAATAGAAATATCAAAAGGAGAGTTTTATCTCTGTCTTAACCCGGATGTCATATTGAAAGAAAACTTTCTTGAAGAGATTTTAAAAGCAATACATATTAACCGCTTTGCGGGAATAGCCACAGGAAAAATTTACCGTCTTGATACAGATTTTGTTGTAAAATCTGGACTTAAAACCATTGATAGTACAGGCATATATCTGACAAAGAATATGAGACACTTTGACAGAGGAAGTGGAGAAGAAGATAGAGGACAGTATGAGAAACAAGAATATGTTTTTGGAGCAACAGGTGCTTGCTGTCTTTTCAGAAAAGAGATGCTTGAAGATATCAGGGTGGACGGGGAGTATTTTGATAATGATTTTTTCTTTTCACGTGAAGATGTAGATATATCATGGAGAAGCCAGATTGCAGGTTGGAAAACAGTGTATACTCCATCAGCTATAGCGTACCATTTAAGGAGGGTCCTTCCTGAAAGACGAAATATACTTAGTCCTGAGATAAATATGCATTCGGTTAAAAATAGATATCTTCTCCAGATAAAAAATCATACACTTTATACCTATCTCAAAACATTTCCTTATGCACTTTTCAGGGAGTTTTTGATTATTATATTTATTTTTGTCAAGGAGCACTATTCAATAAGAGGAATATATTTCGTACTGAAAAATTTCAGAAGGATAATAAAGAAAAGAAGGACTATTATGAAGAAGAAAAAGGTAAGCAATCAGTATCTTTCCCTGTGGTTTAACAAAACAAGTCAACCGATAGAATAAATTTATATTCTAAATAATGTATAATAAAAGGATGAAGATAGCGATAGTGGGGACGAGAGGAGTTCCTGCCAGATACGGTGGTTTTGAGACCTGTGCAGAAGAGTTGAGTACAGGACTTGTAAAAAAAGGTCATAAGGTTCTTGTTTCATGCAGGAGATATCTATACAGGGAAAGGGACAGGACTTATAAAGGGGTTAATCTGTGTTATCCCCTGTGTATTCCAGGAAAGGTTACAGATACATTTTCACATACATTTTTCAGTATTATCCGTGTCCTTTTATGGTCTCCTGATGTTATACTTATCTTTAACTCAGCTAACAGTCCGCTTGCTGTTATACCCAAAATATTAGGGAAGAAGGTTGTTATAAATGTTGATGGTTTAGAATGGAAGAGGGCAAAGTGGGGAAAAATAGCGAAGATGTATTATAAATTTTCAGAGTTTTTCTCTTCTGTCATTGCGGATGTGGTTGTATCTGATGCTAAAGCGATAAAGGAGTATTATCTAAAAAAATATGGCAGGGAAAGTGTCTATATTCCTTATGGGGCACCGCATATTGAAAGTAAAAATCCTGCGATATTAAAAAAGTATGGATTACAGCCGGATGGATATTTTTTTATAGGCAGCCGTCTTGAACCTGAAAATCATCAGGATATTGTTGTAGATGCATTCAAACAGATAGAGACAGATAAATTTCTCGTTATCGCAGGTGGCGCTAACTGGAAAAGTTCCTATGTCAGGAAATTGCAGGAGGTAAATGACAGAAGGATATTATTTTTAGGGCCTGTATATGAACCAGGGCATATAGAGGAACTTCACTCCAGTGCGTATGCCTATATTCACGGCAATGAGGTGGGTGGAACAAATCCTGCACTTCTTAAAGCGATGGGAAGTGGTAATTGCATAATTGCTCTTGATGTTCCGTTTAATAGAGAGGTTTTAGGTGATGCAGGGCTATATTTTAAGGATGTTGCTGAACTGAAAAGAAATATTGAACTATTGCTTGAGAACCAGCAGATTCTGAATTCCTTAAGACAGAAAGCAAAGGAAAGAGCAAGAAATTTATACAGGTGGGAAGATGTTGTAAATGGATATGAAAAGATTTTTATGGGACTGAAATATGGGAAACAGAAAACTTCTGATATTTATTGACGGGGTAATTATTTTTATATCTTTTTTGCTCGGTTATTATTTCAGGTTCTATTCCGGGCTTTTTGTATATAAAGGGATACCGTCCATACATTTTTATCTTAATATTACCCTATTTGCAGTTGTCATATATCTTATAGTTCTTACATCTTCCGGTGCTTATACAGAACGTTTATTCCCGAATTTTATAAAAGAGTTTTCACTGCTTATCCAGTCCACATTCTGGATGGTGATAGTCCTTACAGCCGGGACATTTTTTTACAGAGGGTTTGCATACTCCCGTCTGGCTGTGGGTTTTGCAGTGCTTTTTTCTTTTGTCCTTCTCTGGATTACACATTATGTTTTTATAAAGATGGAATGCAATACAGAAAAAAGAATTCTTCTAATCGGGCAGGGAAAACAGATAGATTCTCTTATAAAAAGAGTTAATCTTCGCTATCCTTTTATTCTAACTGATACACTTAAAGAGTTTAGAGAGGATATAATAGAAGAGATGTTAGCCCAGCATAAACACTCTTTAATTGTTGCTATGCCTGAGGACTATTCGCAAAATCTTAAACTTACCCATCTTGCGGAGAAAGCAAGGATAAAGCTTTATATTATTCCTGAGATATATCAATTTTTTCATTCAGGAACAATGGATGATATAGATGGACTACCACTGATTGTTACAGGCAGAATACCTGCTGAAAAATTTTCTAATTATGCATTAAAGAGAACTCTGGATATTACAGTGGGAGGTATCATTTTTTTACTGTTCTGTGTTATACTTCCCCTGATTTCTCTCATCATTATTGTGGATTCTAAAGGGAGTGTTTTTTTCCGGCAGGAGAGGATTGGTTATAAAGGGAAGATATTCAGAATATATAAGTTCAGAACTATGAGAAATGTATCAGAAAAAAACACCCCTTTTACAAGTCCTGATGATAGTCGTATCACCAGAACTGGCAGGATATTAAGAAAATATAACATTGACGAGATACCACAGATATTTAATATCCTTGATGGAGATATGTCTATTGTAGGACCGAGGCCAATATCAACAGAAGATAGATTTTTTATTGAACAGGACTATTTTAATCTCAGATTGAGAGTAAAACCAGGACTTACGGGCTGGGCACAGATTCATGGACTCAGAGGAGGACATATTGAGCCGGAAGAAAGATTTCAATATGACCTTTACTATATTGAAAACTGGAGTATCTGGCTGGATATAGCAATAATCCTGCTTTCACCTGGAGCTATAAAAAATGCGTTTTAGTAGATAGAGAGGAAGAAAAAGGGACTATGCAAAAAAAGACGAAACAAACAGGAAAAGAGGATGTTTATAAAATGTATAAATCAGTGGCATTATTTATTTTTCTCTTTCTTGGTCCCCTTATACTTTTTAAACCTGCCTATGACTATACCCTTATAAAAAACATCACGGGTTATATCCTGTGTATACTTCTTTCTATTGTTTTTGTGATAGATAAAAAAGAATTTGCTGTAGAGACAAGGACTTTCATTGTATTTTCAGTGTTTGTAATCTGGTTGCTTGTATCTTCCTTTATTGCTCCATCTGGATATGGTGCAGCACAGACATTAGAAAATTATATTCTTTATTTTTTAGTTTTCCTTGTTGCTCTTAATATAAAACTGGACAGGAAGGATATTTTTTTATGGATATCCTCGGGTTTTGTTGCATCTGTAATTGCTCTGGGGAATTTTGCAGGGCCAAGAAGGTATGTGATTTCAACTTTTGGAAATCCAAACTTCTTTGCAGGGCACATCCTGATGCTTTTTCCACTTATCTGTGCATTATGTCTTCTTAAGGATAATAGAAAAATTGAACGGAATTTACTCCTTGCCTTTGCCATTGTATGTTTTCTAAGTATCCTTGCGACAAAATCAAGGGCTGCCATTCTTGCCTCTATTTTCAGTATAGCCACCTTGGTGTTTTTGAATTATAAAAGGAAGGACATAAAAAGATATTCAGGTTATACAGTACTTTTTATAGCAATTGTTTTTTCATTCCCGCGGTTCTACCACTGGCTGATTACAAATATAAGGTGGTATATATGGAGAGGGGCATTTAGAATGATAAAGTTAAAACCCATTACAGGATGGGGACTGGGGAATTTTCCGTTTTTTTATCCTTATTACAGAATAAGAGAATATTTTTTACAACCAGAATCAACGCCTGTAACAACTCAGGTTCACAATGAGTACCTTCATATATGGGTAGAAACAGGACTGATAGGACTTTTTCTTTTTTGGGGTTTGGTTTTGATTATTATAATTGCCAGCATACATAAAAGAGAAGGGAATGAAAATTTTGATGGGTTGTGTCTTAAAGGATGTATAGCAGGAATCTCTGCTGTATTAGTTGATAATATTTTTTCAACAAATTTGAGAAATCCTTCAACTGCAATGTATTTCTGGTTCCTGTTAGGAGTTTCTGCCGGATATATTAAAAATAGGAAAAAGGTAGATTTTAGTATTTCCAGATATCTCTGGTATGCCATAGCCATAGTTTCTTTTGTTATGTGTGTATTTACTTCCTTTTACAGGATTATGCCAGAGGTCTATCTTAAAAGGGGGATATGGGCAAGAGAGGATGGTAATCTGAAAGAGGCAATAGCCAATTATTCAGTGGTATGTATTTTAAATCCATATAACTATGAAGCATGGTATAAACTTGCTTTTGCTTACGGAGAGTCAGGATATTTAGATAAGGCAGAGGAGATATATCTTAAAATAAATAATTATATCTTTCCCCATTATGCAAAGACAGATGCAAACCTCGGCACAGTATATCTTAGAAAGGGTAATTATTCAAGAGCGGTTTATTATTACAAATGGGCTGAGTGGCTTAATCCTTATGATATAGATGTACTGTGCACACTCGCTTCAATTGACCTTATGTTTTATAATAATGTTGCCAGGGCGGTGTCATATCTTGACAGGGTCTTGACAATAAGCCCTGAAAACGAGTATGCTAATAGAGTTAAAAATATGCTGAAAGCGGAAGGGAAGATAAAATAAAGGAGAGGTTTATGGGTAAAGTATGTGAAATATGCGGAAAAAGGAGTAAAGCAGGGAATAGCAAAAGCCATTCAAATGTAAAGACCAGACGGGTATGGAAACCTAATATCCAGACCATTCTTGCTGATATAAACGGGGAGAGAAAACGGATAAAGGTGTGTACAAAGTGTCTTAAAGCAGGTAAGGTAAAAAAGGCATCCCCAGTTGTACTTCAGGAAGTAATGAGTAGCGAGTAGCGTTTGTAGTTGATAATCAACGAGCAATAAACTATGAACACCAAACAGGTTTTTTACACTTCACTTCCTTAAAAATTAGAGAATTTTCTTTACCTTCAATACTATTCTGTAAAGATTGTTCTGCCTGCGGACAGATGGTGTGTAAAGAATATCCACTTTTTCCTTATCAGGCATAAACGAATGTTCAGATGAAAAAACTGCCTCGTATATGGCACCATCTTTTTTTACCCAGAAAGGGCCATTATTCCCATTATTTCTGGCAGATATCTTTGTAAAACTGACATTCCTGCATAGAAAGACAGGTTCAGGGTTTCCTTTACCAAAGGGTTGCAGATAATTCGTTACTTCTTCTATTATAGAGGGATTGATGTCTCTTATATCAAGAGGGCAGTCATAGTATTGTTTTTTATTACCTGTTTTCCATTTTATGCCTTTCCAGAAACTTTTTATTTTTGGAATATGAGTAACAGGACACTTAAAACCCATAGCTTCTTTGTGTCCTCCCAGAGATACCATATATTTTTTTATTGGTTTAAGGTTTTCATACAGGTTATAATTCTCCGGGGCTCTTATAGACCCCTTTAAGAAATTGCTTGAAAGATATCCTACCATAAATGGTTTACAATAATTCCCTGCTAATCGTGAAGCAATAATTCCACATATTCCTGGTGATATCTTTTCTGAAATAACAATGCCATTTTCCAGTTCTTCCTTTTTTATTTTGCCCATAGCTTTTGCTACCATCTGATATCTTTCCCTGTCTATCTTTGCTATCTCTTCAATTATCTTCTTGATAGAATGGTCATCATTTTCCATTAACAGATTCAGAGCAACATCTGGTTTTCCCAATCTTCCCGGCGAGTTGAGGAGAGATACTATCCTCATTGAAATGTCCCGCGGATGAAGTGGTTGTCTGATATTCTGTGTTTCTATAAGATATCCCAGTCCTTTAATTTTTGTAAAGGGCAT
>ERZ795045.4703-NODE-4703-length-10767-cov-3.389096_pt1 | contig 10767 bp, 9 predicted proteins | sample MGYA00375129_ERZ795045 | MGnify/ENA primary metagenome ERZ795045 (study PRJEB30174, sample SAMN05720166) | activated sludge metagenome | isolation source: anaerobic digester from wastewater treatment plant | place: Japan | collected 2015-05-15 ... | reverse complement strand
CCCGTAAACTGGGCGCCTCCCGCGGTAAAACTTTCGGTTTTACCGTGACTACCAACGGGGTGCTGTTGACGCCCCAGGTAGCTTCTTACCTGGAGCAGGAAGGGTTTGCCGCGGTGCTCAGCCTGGACGGGCGGCCCGCGATCCATGACCGCATGCGCAAGACCGCCGCCGGGGACGGCAGCTACGAAACCGTTTTGCCCCGCATCCGCGATTATGCCCTGGCCGAGCCGCGCGGCGGCTGCTATATTCGCGGCACTTACACCCGTTTTAATCTTGATTTTTGCCGCGACGTGGAGCACCTTTACAGCCTGGGCTTTCGGCACATTTCCATGGAACCGGTGGTGGCCCCTCCCGGGCAGGATTATGCCTTGCGCGAAGAAGACCTGCCCCGCCTGGAAGAAGAATATGAGCGTTTAGTCGACTTTTACCTGCATTGCCGTGAAGCCGGCGACCCTTTTACCTTTTTTCATTTTGAGATTGACCTGGAGCGGGGGCCCTGCCTGCCCAAGCGCCTTTCCGGCTGCGGCGCCGGACGGGAATACCTGGCAGTTACTGCCGCCGGAGAAATTTACCCCTGCCATCAACTGGCCGGGCGGAAGGAGCTAAAGCTGGGGCATGTGCTTGATCCGGATCATATTTCCCTGGCGCTGCCGGAATCTTTCATCCCGGCAGGACCCCTGGAGGGGCGCTGCCGCCGGTGCTGGGCGCGCTACCACTGCGGAGGCGGCTGCCGGGCCGCTTCCTACTTAAACGGCGAACCGGGGGAACCTTATTACCTTGAATGCGCCCTGCAGCGTAAAAGGCTGGAGTGCGCCCTCTACCTGCAAAGCGTTAAAGGTGGTGTTTAAAAGCGATGGATTTAATCACTCTGGGCTGGGAAGAGAAGGTCCGCACCGAAGGTCCCCTGGCCCAGCGCATGCGCCCCCAGACCCTGGAAGAGTTCGCCGGCCAGGAATCAATCCTCGGCGAAGGAAAGCCGCTGCGCCGTCTCATTACCGGGGACAGGCTGGTATCTTTAATTTTCTACGGCCCTCCCGGGACGGGAAAAACTACCCTGGCCCAGATTATTGCCGCCACCACTAAGGCTGTCTTTATCGAACTTAACGCGGTCAGCGCCGGGGTCAAGGAGCTGCGCCAGGTTATTGAAGAGTCCCGGGAGCGCTGGTCGCTGCACGGCCAGAGGACTATTCTCTTTGTCGATGAAATTCACCGCCTCAACAAGGCTCAACAGGATGTGCTGCTGGCAGCGGTGGAGCAAGGGACCATCCTTTTCATCGGCGCCACTACGGAAAACCCCTTTTTTTATCTCAATCCGCCCCTCTTGTCGCGGACCAGGCTTTTCGTCTTTGAGCCGCTTCAGTCTGAATCTATTTTAGTCTTGCTGGAACGTGCTCTGAAAGACCCGAAACGGGGCCTGGGCAGCCTGCCTATCGAAGTGGAGCCGGAAGCGCTGCAGTACCTGGCCGGCCGCGCTAATGGCGACGCCCGGGCCGCCCTCAATGCCCTGGAGATGGCGGTGCTGGCCGGGGAAGAGCGCGAAGGCAAAGTCTTTGTCACTACGGAAGGGGTACGGGAGGCGCTGCGCACCCGGGCTGTGGCTTACGACCGCGACGGTGATTATCATTACGATATCGCCTCCGCCCTGATTAAGTCCATTCGCGGTTCCGACCCCGATGCCGCCCTCTACTGGATGGCCCGCATGCTCAAGGGAGGTGAAGATCCCCTGTTTATTGCCCGGCGCCTGGTGATCAGCGCTGCCGAGGATGTGGGCAATGCCGACCCCCGCGCCCTGCAGGTGGCGGTGGCGGCGGCCCAGGCGGTGCAGATGATCGGCATGCCCGAAGCGCGGATTCCCCTGGCCCAGGCAGTTACTTATCTGGCCGCCGCGCCCAAGAGCAACGCCGCCTACCTGGCCGGCGAGGCAGCGCTGAAGCTGGTGGTGGAAGGCGAGCACCAGGCAGTGCCGCCACACCTGCAGGACAGCAGCTACCGCGGAGCCGCCCGCCTGGGTCGCGGCAAAGATTACCGCTACCCCCATGACTACCCGGGCCATTTTGTGGATCAGCCATACCTTCCCGAGGCGCTGCAGGGAAAAAAATTCTACCATCCCACGCAGCAGGGCTTTGAAAAGTATATCAAAGAGCGCCTGGAGCGCCTGCGTCCCCCGCGGCAACCCCAGCCGGATTTACCAGCCCCGGATTCCGGGGAAAAGGAGAAGCAGCCCTAGCATGCCTGGCGATCAGTTTTACTATTCGATTAAAGAGCCGGTGCGGGCCCGGTTTACCGTTTCCGGCTCGCGCTTTATCGCCACCCTGGCGCCCGCTGCCTCGGTGGAAGAAGCGCTAGACTTTGTTGACACCATCAAGGCCGAATTTCATGATGCCACGCACAACACTTACGCTTACCGCATCGGCGCCGGCTCATCCCTGCAAGAGCGGGCCCATGACAACCGGGAACCGGCGGGGACCGCGGGCCAGCCGATGCTGCAGGCGCTGCAGGGGGCCAACATTTCCGATGCGGTGGTAGTGGGCACGCGCTATTTCGGAGGGGTTAAACTTGGCCTTGGCGGACTGACCCGGGCTTACCGCAACTGTGTCCGTGAAAGCCTGGCCCTGGCCACGCTGGTGGAGCGGGTGCCGCGGGTCAGATTCCGTATTGATGCCGCCTATGCCGCTCTCGGAGCGGTGACGAGGCATATTGAAAGCTTAAGTGGGGAGATAATATCTGTTGAATACGGCGAGAGCGTTGTCGTGACGGCATCGCTCCCGGAACGCCTGGCTGAAGAGGCGTCCGGCGGGCTGGAAGAACTGCTGCGCGGGCACGGGAGCCTGCAGCGGCTGGATTAAGGCAGGCTTTTTTTTTAAGGGGTGTTTTATTTACATGGGTAAAAAAGGCCGGGTAGTGGTAGCCATGAGCGGCGGGGTGGACAGCTCCGTGGCGGCGGCGCTGCTGCTGGAACAGGGCTGGGAAGTAATCGGTATTACGCTGCGCCTGTGGGAAGAAGAGCGCACGCTGGAGCCGCCTGTTCCGGCCCGAAGCTGCTGTGCCTGGGAATCGGTGCTCGACGCCAGGCAGGTGGCCTCCGCCCTGAATATTGACCACTATGTCCTGAATATGAAAGATCAGTTCAAAGAAGCCGTCGTCGATTATTTTGTCAATGAATACCGCAACGGGCGCACCCCCAATCCCTGTATCGCCTGCAACAAAAAGATTAAATTTTCTTCCTTGCTGCACAGGGCCCGCGAGCTGGAAGCGTCGCACCTGGCCACGGGGCATTACGCCCGCGTGGAATATGACCACCCCGGGGACCGTTTTCTACTTAAAAGGGGGCTGGACACCTGGAAAGATCAGTCGTACATGCTCTACGAGCTGACCCAGGAGCAACTGCGGCATTTGCTTTTCCCCCTGGGGGAGTTGACGAAGGAACAGGTCCGGCGAAAAGCGGCGGCCTTAAACTTAGGTGTGGCTAAAAAGCAAGAAAGCCAGGAAATTTGCTTTATTCCCGACAATGATTATCGCGCCTTTTTACGCCGCTGGGGGCTAAAAGCGGTCCCCGGTCCGATCGTTAACCGCCGCGGGGAAATCATGGGTACTCACGAAGGCTTCCCCTTCTATACTATCGGGCAGCGCAAAGGCCTGGGGCTGGCAGCGGCGCGCCCCCTGTATGTGCTGGAGATTCGCCCTGCGGAGAACACTCTGGTGGTGGGAGAGAGGGAAGAGCTTTACCGGCCCGGCCTGGAGGTGAAAGGGCTAAACCTCATCGCCATTCCCGCCTTGACGGAGGAACTGCCGGTTACCGTAAAAATACGCTATCGCTCCCCCGCGGTGCCGGCTGTGCTCCAGCCTCTAGGGGATCAAACCGCGGCGCGGGTTATTTTTGAACAGCCCCAGCCGGCGGTTACCCCGGGCCAGGCGGCAGTATTCTACCGCGGCGACCTGGTCTTGGGCGGCGGCATCATCTCTGCGGCGCTTTAGTCCTCACGCATAAAACTACCGGTTTATGGGCATACTGCCTGAAAAAGTGGTTGTTGTGTCAGGGTGTGTTAAAGTGCAATGTCCTTTATGCCGGAGCATGGATACCGGGCGAGTCGGAAATAACCAGTATTATTGCTGGCAATGTTTGCTGGAATTCAAAGTAAACGCTCAGCAGGCCAGAATGTTTTATGTGGAAGCCGACGGTTCACTGATTCCCGTCCCCCTCAATCCGGAAACCAGTTAACCCCGTTTGATCTTCCCGCCAGGTACATGTGTATTTTTTCCCCTGCCCTTCAGAATATAAATAACACATAACAGAGGCTAAAAGGGCAATCACAGATCCTGGTATACCCGGGCTGCCGCCGCAAGCCTCTTCCCGGGCCAATTGGGGTGAAAAACGGGTGAATCGCCGTAGAACCAATCAGCATTACTGGCGGAAAGGCGCCACGGCGGTAGCGGGCGGCGTGGCCGCGCTGCTGTTTTTAATCTGGGTTATTTACCAGCGGCAGTCGCTGCTGATGGTGCTGACTCCATTTCTAATTTCGATCGTACTGGCTTACCTGCTTTTGCCCCTGGTGCGAGCCATGGAGCGGCGCAGGATATCAAGGATCGCGGCCATAGTGGTAATTTACTTGATCTTTGCCATCATCGTCCTACTCTTATGTGTCCGGGTGATGCCCCTTTTTCTGGGTGATTTACAGGAACTGGCGCTGCAGCTTCCAGGCTATGCCTCGCAGCTTCAGGAGCTTTTAACCCACCTGCAGGAAGATTATCGCCGCTTCAACCTGCCCGGCTATGTGCGGGATCTCATAGACAACAACATCCAGGGACTGGGCAATCTGCTTACAGCGGAATTGGAGCGCTCATACAATTTCCTGATAGGCCTGTTCGGGCGGGTGTTGCTGCTCTTGCTGGTGCCCATTCTTACTTTTTATTTCCTCAGGGATGAAGCCATATTAAAAGAGAAGCTGCTGGCACTATTTCCAGGCCGGGCCAGGCGGCGCCTGGTTGCCCTGGCGGTCGATATTGACACTGCCCTGGGCGCTTTTATTCGGGGCGCCCTGCTGGTCAGCCTGGCGGTCGGCCTCATGACTTATATTGGCCTGCTAATCCTGGGGGTAAAATATCCCCTGGTTTTGTCAATCATCGCCGGCATCACCAACCTGATCCCTTATATCGGCCCGATTATCGGGGCGGTGCCCGCCCTTTTGATCGCACTCCTGGAAGAGCCCCTGCTATCCCTGAAAGTGTTGATTTTAATTGTCGTGGTTCAGCAGGTGGAATCGCAGTTGATTACTCCTTATGTAATTGGACGCAGTGCGCGCATGCACCCCCTGGCCATCATTTTAATTTTGCTTCTGGCGGGAAAGCTTTTCGGCATAACCGGCCTGATCCTGGCTATCCCCGCGGCCATAGTGGTGCGCATTCTGGTGAAACATCTGCTGCCGGTCGTAAAAAAATGGTGATGAGGGCCGCAATAATTTTATTTGCCAGGTTCACCGGCTCCTTCCAATTCATTGACATTAACGGGGCTGAAAAGATATAATTGTTTTGACATTCAGGGGGGTATTAAAGATGCAGAGTAACCAGATACGGGCCATGTTTCTTGATTATTTTGCAGAGAAAGGGCACCTGGTGATGCCCAGTTTCTCTTTAATCCCGCAAAACGATCCAACCCTGCTCTTGATCGGGGCGGGAATGGCTCCGTTAAAACCATACTTTACCGGCGAACGCAAACCGCCGCACCCTCGCGTGGCCACCTGCCAGAAGTGCGTGCGGACCCCGGACATTGAAAAGGTGGGCCGGACCGGGAGGCATGCCACCTTCTTCGAGATGCTCGGTAATTTTTCGTTCGGCGACTATTTTAAAGAAGGGGCCATCACCTATGCCTGGGAACTGGTGACGCAGGGTTTCCGCCTGCCCCGGGAGCGCCTCTGGGTCAGCATCTACGAAGAAGACGAAGAGGCTTTTACCATCTGGCACAACCAGATCGGCCTGCCGGCGGAGCGGATCGTGCGCCTGGGCAAGGAAGACAATTTTTGGGAAATTGGGCCCGGACCCTGCGGTCCCTGCTCGGAAATATATTACGATCTTGGCCCGGAAGCGGGGTGCGGCCGCGAAGACTGCGCCGTGGGCTGCGATTGCGATCGCTACCTGGAGATCTGGAACCTTGTCTTTACCCAGTACAACCTTGAACCGACCGGTGAATACACCGTGCTGCAGAAAAAAAATATTGATACCGGCACCGGCCTGGAGCGGCTGGCCGTCGCCTTGCAGGGAAAAAAGAGTTTCTATGAGATTGATTTAATGCAACCGCTTTATCAACATTTCCACGCCCTGGCGGAACAGGGTAAACGCCTTGATCAAACCGCTTTGCGTATCGTCACCGAACATAGCCGCGGCATCGCCTTCCTGGTGGCCGATGGAGTTGTCCCTTCCAATGAAGGGCGGGGCTATGTGCTGCGCCGGTTGTTGCGCCGGGCGGCGCGCTACGGCAGGCTAATCGGCCTGGAAGGGAACTTTCTGGCCGGGGCGGTGCCTCTGATCGTCGATCTAATGGGGAAAACTTACCCCGAGCTGGTTGAGCGGCAGGATTATATCACTCAGGTGGTGCAGATCGAAGAAAACCGTTTTCATGAAACCCTGGCCCAGGGCATGGAGATCCTGGAAGAATTTATCGCCACGGTTAAAGAGGAAGGGCGCTCCACTTTCCCCGGTTCCTGGGCTTTCAAACTCTATGATACCTATGGTTTCCCCCTGGATCTGACCGAAGAAATCCTGGCCGAACAGGGGCTTAAGGTTGAACGCGAATCGTTCCAGGAGAATCTGGCCCGCCAGCAAAACCAGGCCCGTGCGGCCCGCAGCCGCATGGAGCAGGGCAGCCGGAAAGAATACAGGGCCGCTGAAAATCTCAATACTGTTTTTACCGGTTACGAAACCCTGGAAGATGAGGCACAGCTGCTCTTAATCCTCAAAGAAGGAGCTGTGGTCGAGCAGGCCGTGCCGGGTGATGCGGTGGAGTTCTTTTTGGAGCGGACGCCGTTTTACGCCGAGGCCGGAGGCCAGGTTGGCGACACCGGTGTAATTCAGGCCGGCTCAAACCGCTTTGTAGTGGAGAATACCGTATTTACTCCTGCCGGGCAGATTGTCCACCGCGGCCGGGTGGAAGAAGGAGTTTTTACTGCGGGAGACCGGGTTGTCGCCCGGGTGGAGGAAGGCCGCCGCCGGGGCATCTGCCGCAGCCATACGGCCACGCACCTGCTGCACCGTGCCCTGCAGGAGCGGCTGGGCGGGCATGTTAACCAGGCCGGATCGCTGGTGGCGCCGGACCGGCTTCGTTTTGACTTTACTCATTTTGCCGCCCCATCCCGGGAGGATCTGCGCGCCGTGGAAGAAAGGGTCAACCAGTTAATCAGGCAAAATATGCCCATCAACATTTACAATACTACCCTTCAGGAAGCGCAGCAGCAGGGCGCCATGGCCCTTTTTACTGAAAAATACGAATCCGAAGTGCGGGTAGTGCAGGCCGGCGACTACAGTAGAGAGCTTTGCGGCGGCACCCACGCCTCGGCCACCGGGGAAATCGGCCTGTTTAAACTGGTTTCAGAAGAGGGGATCGGCTCCGGAATCCGCCGCGTGGAAGCTTTAACCGGACAGGAAGCTTACCGCGCCACCGCCGCAGACAGGGATCGCCTGGAGCGTATGGCACAGATCCTGCATACGGCAGAGTCAACGCTGGAACAAAAGCTGGAAGAGCTGCTGCAGGAGAACAGGGCCTTGCAGAAATCCAACCAGCAGTTGCGGCAGCAACTGGCCGGTTTTACTGTTAAAGATTTGCTTTCGCGGGTGGAAAAAGTAGAAGGAATTAAAGTATTGAGTGCCGCCGTTGAAGCGGAAGACATGGAGAGCCTGCGCATGTTAATAGACCGGATCAAAGAAAGATTATCCGGGGCAGTAATCGTCCTGGGAGCGGTGCACCTGGGTAAAGTGCTGCTGGTGGGGGCTGTGACCAGTGATCTGGTGGCCCGGGGAATCCGGGCCGACAAGATTATCTCCCAACTGGCCCGCCAGGTTGGAGGGGGCGGTGGCGGCAGGCCGGAAATGGCGCAAGCGGGAGGTAAAAACCCGGGCGCACTGCCGGAGGCGCTGCGTACTGTAGCCGGGATAGTGCGGCAGCAGCAGAAAGAAGCTTTATTAAATAAACCTGGCTCAGGCGGGAGGAGTTAGCATGGACGAGGGGCAAAATACGGTTCTCTTTAATGTGGAAGGGGAAGAAGAGAATCAGGCCAGAAAAATCATGCTGGCCGTTTACCAGGCGCTGAAAGAAAAAGGATACAACCCGTTAAACCAACTGGTGGGATACCTCATTTCGGGAGACCCTGCTTATGTGACCAGCCATAACAATGCGCGCAGCCTGATCCGGCAGGTGGAGCGGGATGAACTTTTAGAGGAGTTGTTAAAGAACTACCTGGCACAGTTTGATCGGGAAGAAGCCGGCCCGGATCCGGAAAGCGCACCGGGGGAGTAGAAGTTTGAGAGTTCTCGGCCTGGATATCGGGCATAAGCGCATTGGCGTGGCCGTTTCAGATCCCCTGGGGATAACGGCGCAGGGGCTGACAGTGATTACATATGCACAAGAAAGCCAGGCCCTGCAAAAGCTTGCCGATATTTGCAGGGAGTATGCCGTAGAACGGATTGTCGCCGGCTTGCCATTAAACATGGACGGTTCACGCGGCGAGGCGGTTAAGTACGTGGATCAATTTGCCAGGAAGCTAAAGGATTTGACCGGCCTGCCGGTGATCATGGTGGATGAACGTTTAAGTTCCCGGGCTGCCGAAAGGGCGCTCATTTCCGGTGGGATGCGCCGCCGGGGCAGAAAAGCGGTAAAAGACAAGATCGCGGCAGTACTTATCCTGGAATCATACCTGTCCGCTGCTACACCGGACTAGGTTTGAAGTTTAGGGAAATGATATAGATAAAGGACCTCAGGTCAATTACAATAAAGAGGTGTTTAAGCAGTGGACAGCAACGAAGAAAGAATGGATTTTATTACCCTGGTTGATGAAGAGGGCAACGAGCACGAATTTGTGGTGGTTGATCTTTTCCCTGTCGCTGAAAAGCAGTATGCAATCCTGGTACCGGTGCGCTACGATGCAGAAGCCAGTGATGAAGAGCCGGATTTTGACGATGAAGCCTATATTTTTCGCGTTGACCTGGATGCCCAAAGCGGCGAGGAAACCCTGGTAGAAGTGGAAGATGAAGCCGAATGGAACCGGGTCGCCCAGGAGTGGGAAAACCGGGTCAAAGAGTTGGGCCCGGAAGAGGATGATGAAGATATTTTATAAAAATAGCCGGCAAAGATAAACACAGCAGTCCAAATCTGCCTGTATTGCTTTGCCCCCGTGTTTGCTATATAATGCTTGTAAACTGCAAATAGTCCATGGCTCCCGGCCCCTGTGGATGTTTTCCATTGTTGCCGATAAAGAGACAGCTTATGGGAGGAGGTTCCGGCATGGCGGCTAAGCGGACCATCATGATCATAACCGGATCTGTACTGGCGCTGCTGCTACTGGGCGCGCTCGGACTAACAAGTATATATCATTCCATGCTGCTGCCTGTTGATGCCGGTGCTGCAGAGAAAACGGTAACAGTTGAAATACCAGCGGGGGCAGGCACAGGAGAAATCGCCTCCATCCTCAAAGAGAACGGGATTATACGCAATACCTGGTTTTTCCGTCTTTACTCCCGCTGGCACGGCCTGGATCGGAATTTTATCGCCGGCAGCTATCATTTAAGCCCTTCCATGGGCCTTGAGGAAGTAGTGGAATTGATCTGCAGCGGCGACGTTTACCGGGAAACAGAATGGTTTACCATACCCGAAGGTTTTACCATCGAGCAGATCGCGGAGCGCCTGGGCAGCAGCGGTCTGGTTGACGAAGCGCGTTTTCTAGACTTATCGCGGCAGCCTTCGCCGGACCTGATGGAACGCTTTCCCTTTTTGCAGGCGATAGATGACAGTAACATTGAATATGTCCTGGAAGGCTACCTTTTTCCCGATACTTATGAAATTGCTGCAGGCGCCTCGGAAGAGGAGATTATAGCCTTAATGCTGCGCCGCCTGGAGACAGTTTATACCGAGGCCTACCGGCAGCGGGCCCATGAGCTCGGCCTGAGCATGCACCAGGCTCTGACCCTGGCCTCCATTGTTGAGCGGGAGGGAAGGGTAGACCGGGAGAGGCCTTTGATCGCCGGGGTGTTTCATAACCGGCTGGCCGTAAACCACCCGCTGCAATCTTGCGCCACGGTTCAGTATGTTTTAGGGGAAGTAAAAGAAGTGTTATTAAACGAAGACCTGGAAATACCATCCCCCTACAATACTTACCTGCATGCCGGGCTGCCTCCCGGGCCTATTGCCGCGCCGGGCGAAGCATCCATCCGCGCTGCCCTTTATCCTGAGAAAACGGAATATTTCTACTTTGTATACAAAGAAGACGGCAGCGGCGAACACTACTTCGCCCGCACCTTAAGCGAGCACAACGCCAACACGGAGCGGGCCCGCCAAAACCGCAACTCGGCCTCCTAGTACCGTCCTCTCGAACGAAGAAGGGAATTTCTGTAATCTGGCTCTTTGCTGTGCAAGGAGCTTTTTTTCTCCCTCTCCCCTGGTTGGAGAGGGTCGGGGAGAGGGGGAGAAGAAGCCAGGCGACAGGTATAGGCCGGGGAAAGCCGCGCCCCCCCACCCTAACCCTCCCCCTTGATGGTAATCTTTACCCATACATGACACCGGGGGTC
>ERZ795045.4694-NODE-4694-length-10781-cov-3.092392_pt1 | contig 10781 bp, 9 predicted proteins | sample MGYA00375129_ERZ795045 | MGnify/ENA primary metagenome ERZ795045 (study PRJEB30174, sample SAMN05720166) | activated sludge metagenome | isolation source: anaerobic digester from wastewater treatment plant | place: Japan | collected 2015-05-15 ... | reverse complement strand
CCAGAACCGGTCGGCGCATCATGGACATTGGCGGGGGTTTCCCGGCTGAAGAATATGCACCAGGGTCCATCTCTTTTGAGCATCTGGCGGAAAGTTTGAAGGGAATGATGAAGGAACTTTTTCCTGAGGAGACGGAATTTATTGCTGAACCCGGTCGGTTCCTGGTGGCCAATGCCGGAACGCTGGTGGTCTCGGTGATTGGCCGTGCCTTCCGCCACGGGAAGGTTTCCTACTATATTGACGATGGACTTTACGGCACCTTCTCCGGGCAGGTTTTTGACCACCAGATCTATACCCTCAGGGCTTTCAGGCCAGGACCGGTGGAGAAATGTACTGTGTTTGGACCAACCTGCGACGGTCTGGACACAGTCTCTCCCCACATGAACGATGCTGCCTATCCGGCGGCCAGACTTCCCAGGATGGAACCAGGAGAACTTCTTTATGCCATGAATATGGGCGCCTATACCCTGGCTTCAGCCAGCCGGTTTAATGGCTTTCCCTTAGCCAGGGTTGCCTATCTTAACCGGTGATGGTCGGCCCGGTGTTTTTTCCGGCTATTGCTCCCAGGGGAAAAAAGCCGGAACTTGAAAGTACGGGGCTAGTCTCCGGAAAAAAGTCAGGTGTCCGAGCGGACCGGGATGAACGGAATCTGACATCAAAAGCCAGAGGCGATTTGGATTTTCCTTCAAGGACTCAGACAACTTCTCTATTTTTTTCCAGTGTCGGTAGTGGTCAATTACCAGACAATTTTGTTGCCGGCCAAGCCTGACAATCTCCCTGGCGTAGATAGCGTTGTGGGTTCCTTTTTTTTCTCTGCCTGTTTGTTCCACCACGGGATTGGGTGTCTGAAGAATAAGTTCGGCCGTGGTGCTGGCCCTGAGTTGCTGAATCAGTGCTCGCAGACTCCGGCGAAAAACAGGCAGATAATCCTGGCCGCCGACAGCGTCATTCTGGCCGTAACTGATAAAGACAAGGTCCGGACTGAAGCGGCAGACATCTTGCTGGACCCTTTTGAGGCTGTCCTGGACTTTTTCCCCGCAACGGCCGGCGTTAATTACCAGACAGCAGTTTCGGCCGTAGGTCTCAAACAAAGCCTCCTGCAGCAGTCCCACCCAGTTTAAGTGTCCGCGCGTGTGCCAGGTTAACTCGGTGATGGAGTCTCCCAGGGCTACCAGGGTGGTTTTCTGGCCGGCACGAAGTTTTGTCAGGAAATTTTTAAGGGCAGGCATTTCCAGTTTCTCCCTTCGCGGCCTCATTTCTCGTCCGGCTGCAGTTGTAGTACGATAAACATGGCTAAAGGAGGAACCGTGCGAGGGGGGGGAGTTGAACCCCCAGGCCTTGCGGCACTGGATCCTAAGTCCAGCGCGTCTGCCAGTTCCGCCACCCTCGCTGACTGTTTTATTGTAGCGTTTGTTGCCTGTAACTTCAATGGAAAGGGCCGGTGATGAAAGAAAGATTACCCTGCCGGGAAGCGTCAACGGAGAAGCAAAAAAAGCCGGTTCTGGTGTTGCCGCCATTTCCTGTCTCCAGGAGCAAGCAAAGGTCTCTCCAGGAAAGGGTGGAAAGGTTAAAGGTCTCTCCCGGCGAGGTGGAAGAAAGTTTTATTCTCTCAGGTGGACCCGGTGGGCAGAACGTCAACCGGCGGGCCAGTTGTGTGCTGCTGAGACACCGGCCGACCGGTCTTACGGTACGCTGTCAGCAGGAACGCTCCCAGGCTCTTAACCGGTTTCTGGCCTGGCGACGTCTGCTTCAGAGAATTGAGGAGCATCGCCTGGGGCAGTTAAGAGCAGAACGAGAAAAAATAGAGAAGATAAGACGGCAGAAGCGACGCCGCAGTCGTCGGGCTAAGCTCAAGATGTTGGCGGACAAACGCCACCACTCTGAGAAGAAGCAGGCTCGCCGGAAGCTGAGCGAATTTTAAGAGTGAGAAATCTTCAAGTGTAACGGTCCCGGACAAATTTAAGTCCGTTTTTCAAATACTGAAATCTCTGGGCCAATCTCTCCGCAGGAAGTTCCTCGTAAACAACCGGTAGGTCATTTAGATGTGGCTCTAATAGTTGGCAGAATTCAAAAACGGTCAAAGAATCCCCGGGTTTAAGTCCAAGCAGGTGAAACCAGCGCCAGTCAATCGTCAGGTTCCAGAGATACTTGGAAGGCGAAATTAGAGGACGCCAGGAAGTGTCAATCGTATCGTTGCAGACACCGTGGATCAGGTGAGAACAGGGACGGCAGATATCGTCAGCGCCAGGTGTAAGCACCAGGTGCCTTTCCGGGCTGGTAAGGATAAGAGCCGTTACCTTGGCCACAGCGTGGCCATAAGGATGGGGTTCTAAGGAAAGTTTTCGGGAACCAAGGCTGGAAATGATATCCACGAAATGGTGAGGTTTGATGATGATGGCTGTTTCCACTATGCCTCCTCTTGCAAAAAGGTCTGGTAGAGAGGTTGAAGGGCAACCTTTTCTCCTTTGCTGGCAGAGATAACCGCGGCCAGACAGGAAGCGACCGTTTTGCTGCCCTCAATGGCGTCCATAGCCACCGGCTGGTTATTCAAAATACAGTCCACGAAGTAAGCGACTTCCTGCTCTACATTATGGGAGGCAGTGGTCACCGGAATGGTCGCAAAGTCATAAAGGCCGGCCTGCTGGCAGTATCTTAGAGAGGAAAGTTTTATGGCCGGGGAGGTATTATCCGCAATGATGGTACCCCTGGTGCCATAAAAAACGCTTCTCATGGTATATGGTCTGCGGCAACCTATGGAACAGAAAACCTTGCCCATGATGTCGCCGGGAAACTTGTAAAGCGCAATTAAGGCATCGTTCACCGGCCAATCAGGGAGACACTTGTGGTTGGCATAAGCAAACGTTTCCACCGGGTCCCCGGCTATCCAGCGCAGGAGGTCAACCGCATGGCAACCTCCACCGATGAATGGTTCCCGCGGTCGCTTCGGGTCTTTTCTCCACCCCCCGGCTCCGGGAGCCACCCGATAATCGTGGGCATACTCGCTTTCCACGAAGAACAGTTCCCCGATTTCACCGGAGTCAATAATTTTTTTTGCCAGAGAAAAACCTGGCGAAAAACGGGCTACCTGGCCAATCATAAAGCTAGCCGTGCTTTTTCTCGCAGCGGAAACAATAGCCTGGCAGTCTTCCAGAGTAAGGGCCAGCGGTTTTTCGCAGAGGACATGCTTGCCGGCCGAAAGGGCTGCCACACAATGTTCTTTGTGGTAAAAGTCAGGACTGGCGACGGAAACAATCTGGACTTCCTTCCGGCTGAGCAACTCCCGGTAGTCGGTGCTCGCCCAGGGTAGTTCATACTTCTTCTGGACTTCCTTAAGCAGTTCTTCGTTGATGTCGCAGATGGCTACTGGTTGGGTATGGGGGTTTTTCAGATAGGCTTCCAGGTGAGCCAGCCCCATGTGCAGGCCGATAATTCCGGCTTTCATCTTTTCCATTTTTCTCCTTTCATTTCAGGTCAGGCCCTCTTACTCCGTAGTCCCACGGGGAAGAAGTTTGATTATCCCGGCGAGGAACCGGAGAGGGGTCGGGTTTCAGTTGTTTCAAAAGGGAAAGGCTTTCCCTGACAATGATTTCACCGGCTTCCGGAATCAGATTGGAGTAACTGGTGAGAACCGTTTCGTAGCCTCCGCCAGATGGCCGGAAGGCAGCCCTGTCTGGGACATAGCCGATAGCGCCGTTGGCCAGTTCCACGACAAAAGTATAGGGAAAATGGCTACCCTTTTTGATTTCCAGGCCAAGCCGGCAGAAGAATTCGGCCGGGTTAGCCACAAAAACAGCCGGACCGACCTTGATGACCTGGATTTCCACAGCCGCTTCTGGCTGACGTCGCGTTAAGTAATCCGCCAGGAGAAGTTCTTTGGCAAAGGTCCAGTCAGCCGAGGAATGCGGTTTCTCCCTTTTGATTAGCCGGAGACTTTGCTCCACCCGGGCTGAAGAGGGCTTACGGCGGGCAATGATAACGGTGCTGGTTCGGTAGTCTATTTCTGCGACATCAGTTGTCGGGTAAACCAGTCCTTTTAAAGCCTCTGCGGCCACGCACTGGCCCAGGCGGCGGGAGTATTTTTCTCCGTATTCCACTTCTCCCTGGTTAAGGTTGTCTACCTGGGTGATATCGCCGCAGGCACCATTGAGAAAAACGACCCGGCAGTCTGACCCCATGACTGCCTGGATGGTCTTCTCCAGATAAAAAATCCAGTCAGCGCTGACGCCACCCGGTCCGGTGGTTCCATGACAGGCGTAATTAACGAGGCAACCAAGGAGTTTACCTTCCCCGGTCCACACACCGATGACATTAACGTCCGGGTCCACAGGGCCGGCCGGCTTGACTATCTCCGGATTGCCCTTTCCCGGTTGGGTGTAGGTGCGCCCGTTTCTCATCCGAAAACGGCGGTTAAAAACACAACTGGATTCCTGACCGCGCCAGAAAGAAAGAGAAACATCCTGGAGGTTCTGGTGGCTGCGCCAGACCGCGGAGACAATTTTTTCTATTACCAGGGTAGTGTAGTCCGGATCAGGTATGGTGGAATGGTTTACAATCAACTCCCTGATAAGTTCCGGAGCGTCAGCGTACTCTTCCGGGTATAAGCCAAAAACAGGGCCGCTGTTGTGGGTGTGAGAAGCAGCCAGTAACAGCGCTTCCCCAGGAATGTCCAGCCGGGCTTTGACTCTCTGTCTAACCAGACTGACAATTTTAGCCGGCACCACCAGCAAATCCAGTCCGACCAGAACTGCTTTTTTCCTGCCATCATCCAGAACCAGGGCTCTGACCTTAATGGGATCATGGACTTCTCTGTTGTAAGACTTTCCGTAACCCCCTGGTCGTTCAGTCCCTACCCAGGGAGTAATGTCTTCTTCCCATAACCCTGCTTTCATATTTTTCTCCCGGTCAACAAAGAATACATCATCTGTGCATTCTTCAACATGGCGTGGTTGTTGTTGAAAAAGACGAAAATATCTCTGGCTTTCGTTTGCAGAAGTTTATCAGCAAGTCGGGCCAGTTCAGTTTCGCCGTAGTCATGGTTGTACCAGGAAGAACGACCGTGCATCCGCAGATAAACACATTCTCCGGGAAAGATTTTCTCCTGGATGTCCGGGGAGTCAATAGAAACAAGAGTGAATTTCTCCCTCAACCTGGCGCAAACTCTCTCGTCCTGGAGCAAAGAAAGATTTCTCAGCTCCAGAGCCGCCCGGCCACCCAGGTCTGTCTTTTCCACAAACTGAACAAAGACCTCCGGGGCTTGAAAATCAGGCGGTGTTTGAAAAAGATAAAAGGCGACGAACCGGTCTAACGGACGGAAGCGGGAAAGAAAATTCTGCCAGACAGGGAAGGCTTCAGGGCTGAAACGGTGCTGATGGGTAATAAGACGGTGAACCTTAACCGCCCATTTTAGACCACTGCCCTGCAAAGCCCACTTCTTGACCTGGCCGGGGAAAGGGAAGCGGTAAAAGGAAGCGTTCAGTTCCACGGAGTTCAAACCGGAATGGAGCAGGTACCAGTCCAGATTCTTTTCCGGATTCCAGTCGTAATACCAGCCGCTGGTGCCCACAAAAATTCTCATGAAACCTTCGCTCAACGAAGTGAGCCGCTGCTTAGAAGGATACCCTCGTGGCTGCAGAAAATTCCAGCAACACAGCCGGTCATCAGCGTGGCCAGCGTCGCTGCCAGCAAGGCTACAGGGCCAAGTCTGGCTAAGTCATCGCGGCGTGCTGGCGCTAAGGCAGCCGTGCCGCCGACAAAGATAGCAATAGAAGCCACGTGGGTGAACCCGCACAGAGCGTAGCTTAAAATTACGATACTTCTGGGGTCGGAAAAACCACCGGAACTGGCCAGTTCTGCCAGTTGCTGGTAAGGGACAACCTCGGTGAGCACAATTCTTTCTCCCAGGAGCCTGGCCGCTGCCGGAAGGTCAGCGGGAGTGATACCTAACAGGGCCGTCAGGGGATAGAAGAGGACCTGCAAAATCAAGGTAAAGGACAGAGGCCAGGGGATGCGTAAAACCTTTCCTGAAAAAGTGACAATCCTGTCAACCAGATTCAGCAAGCCCAGGAGGGCAATCAGCAGGGCGCCGATATAGGCAGCCAGACGCAACCCGTCCTGGGATCCTTCTACCACCGCGGCCATAAAACTTGAAGAAGATTGTTTGGTTTCCCTGGGTACGGTTTGTGAAGTCAAGGGGCGTTCTGTTTCCGGAACCAGGATTTTAGAGATCACCGCGGCCGCCGGGATAGAAAGGATGGAAGCCGAAATCAGGTGGCCGGCGATTCCCGGGAAAATCGGGCTGAGAAGACTGACATACATTCCCAGGGTACTGGAGGCTACGGTGGCCATCCCGCAGGTTAAAACCATGGCCAGTTCTGAGCGGGTCATACTCTCCAGATAGGGTCGGACCAGCAGAGCCGATTCCACGCCAACAAAAATGTTGGCTGCTCCGCAAAGGGATTCGGCTCCGCTTAACAACATAAAACGGTGGAAAATCTTAGCAAAGAAGCGGACTACCGGCGGCAGTATCTTCAGATAATAAAGAACCGCGGAAAACGCCGAGAAAAAAATTACCACCGGCAATACCTGGAAGGCCAGGAGAAAGCCGATGGAGCCAGGCTCGCCCGGAGAAGCCGCCAGAGGTCCAAAGACGAAACGGATTCCTTCCCTGGAAGTTTCCAGGATAGTTAGCACCAGTTGATTGAGGTAAAGGAAAAAGCGCCGGGAGAGTGGCACCAGAAAGACAAGCACGCCCACCAGCATCTGCAGCGTTATCCCCCAGAAAACCGGCCGCCAGCGAATCTGTCTCTTCTGCCTGGAGCAAAGCCAGGCCAGTCCGGTTAACACCAGCATTCCCAGTAAGGAGACAAGTCTCAACGTCACGGGCTTATCGTGGGTGATTTGAACCAGCCCCCGGAATTTGGGTAAAATATAGCGTCTTTACCTTCCTGAAACTGTTGCCGGCGTAGCTCAGCGGTAGAGCAGCGGTTTCGTAAACCGCAGGTCTCGGGTTCGAATCCCGACGTCGGCTGTTTCATTCCTCCAGATTGAGCCAGCGCAACTGACCCGGGGTCAACTTTATTTCCAGAGCCTTCATGGCAATTCTGGTTTCTTCCAGCGTGCGGGGCCCGATTAAGGCGAAGACCGGGAAGGGTTGACACAGCACATAAGCCAGGGCGATGTTGATGGTTTCCACGCCGAGTTCGCTGGCCAGTTTCTTAGCCCTGGCCTGACGCTCAAAGTTGTCCGGGCTGTACCAGGAATTTACCAGACTCTGGTCGGAAAGGTCGTCCGGTCTGGCTCTTTCAGTGAAAAAACCTCTGGCCTGGCTGGACCAGGCTAACAGCGGTATCTGTGTTTTCTGCAACCAGGCCCGCGACTCAGGGTCAGAGGCCGCGATGCAGCCAGCCCAGACCGGATTGACCATTCTGGCCAGGGAAAAGTTATTGCTGAGAACGGAAAAGCCTGTGAGACCTCTGGAACGCGCATAGGTGTTGGCTTCTTCCACCCGCTGTAAAGACCAGTTGGACGCGCCAAAGACTTTGATGCGGCCAGCCCGAAGATGTTCGTTCAGCACATCAACAAACTCACCCGCTGGAATCTTCGGATTGTCACGATGAAGGAGATAAATATCCACATAATCCATGGAAAGTCGTTCCAGGCTTTCTTTCAACTGGCTGGTGACATATTCGGGAGCGCAGAAGGGAGTGTGCGCTCCTTTGGTGATAATCACCACCTGGTCTCTTAAACCCCGGTTAGCCACCCAGCGTCCGAGAACCCTTTCGCAGTCTCCACCTCCGTAGATGTAGGCAGTGTCAAAGGTGTTGCCACCACGGCGGAAGAAATCGTCAAACATTACCGAGGCGTGAGGTAATGTTCGCTGGTTGTCCACACCCATAACCAGGTGGGAAACTTTCTTCTCCAGTCCGGGAATCTGGCCGTAGGTCATGGGGTTGGGTTCTTTTACCCTCAGAGGTTCCCGGTCAACGGTCGGCACACAAAAGTTAATCCTTTCAAATTCGTATTCCAGGCCGACCGCGGCTCGCCAGCGGTCAAGGGTTTTCATGTTTTCTAAGGTGTCCTGCCAGGACATCGCCGGAAAGATAGCCTTTCCTTTTTCTACGGAGCGGGCGAAGGTGTCAGCTTCCAGGCCGTAAAGCCACTGTTGCGTGGTAATGGGGATCGTCTCCGGTTGCTGACCGGTGCGGGTAAGAATGATGCTGGTTGTGCCTCCTTCGCGGGAAGGTATCCATGGCCAGGGGATGTGGATGTTTCCCGCGGAACCATAAATGCGAACGCTGTTATCCTGAGTGAGATTAACCCCGGTGGCTACCTGGGCCAGAATATCTCCTGGAAATTTCAGCACGGCCGCGGCCCATTCATCCACACCGGTAGTCCCCAGGTGGGCCACGCCGTATACCTCGGTTGGTTCACAGCTTTCCTGACCGAGCGCCACGGCGGCCACCAGTCTGGACATGGAAACAGGGTAACAGCAAACATCAAGAATACCACCCCCTGCTAAACTATTCTTGAAAAGACGGCTTTCTGGATTGAAGCCAGCCTGAAAGCTAAAGGTAGCCTGAATCATTCTGACTTCGCCAATGGCTTTTTCCTTAACCAGTTGTACCACCTTAATAGTTTGCGGGTGACATCGGTACATAAACGCTTCCATCAGAAAAACCCTGTTTTCTATGGCGGTTTCCACAACCGCCATGGCTTCGGCGTGATTGACGGTAAGTGGTTTTTCACACAGCACATGCTTGCCGGCCCTCATGGCTTTAATCGCCCACTCCGCGTGGGCCGGGTGAGGGGTGGCGATATAAATTGCTTCCACCTCCGGGTCAGTTAGCAGGCTTTCATATGACCGGTAAGCTCTTGGAACATTAAACTCCCTCTGGAACCGCTCGGCCTGCTCCTGGGTGCGACTGCCCACTGCCAGCAGTTCACCTCTTTGAGAATGCTGCAGTCCCCGGGCAAAAACTCCTGCGATACGACCGGTACTGAGAATCCCCCATTTCAATTTTTTCACAGGCCTCCTCCACTGTTCAGGTTCAGTTTGTTTTGATTGCCAGGCTTAATCCTGAAACACTGCTTAGCGTTTTCACTATAAACCAGGTCCACTTTAAGGTCAAGGTCATTGCTGACAAGGGCTTCCTTCAGGTGAGTTCCCCGCGGCAGAGCGGAAAAATCGACTTCAATGCCGGCAGCCTTATTTGTTTCCAGTAAAAGTTTCTCCTTATCAAGCCTGGCTCGCACCCTGACAAAATCTTCTCCCGTGGCCGGTTCAACCTTTATCCAGAAGAAACTCCCGGCTTCGTCAGTGACGAAATTTAATTCCTCATAAAACCTTGTGCCCGCTGCCGTTTTCACGTCCGAGGTGTTCTGATAGTACTGAAGACGGTCACACACCCAGGCTGCGGGGAAGTTGGTGGCATTATGACCACCACCCACCATCCAGAAAATATTTTCCTGAAAAGCCCAGATTTTCCTGATGGCTTCGGCCAGGGAGAGCGAATGACTGGGAGAAACTACCCGGTCCTCTGTGCCATGCCAGAGGATGAGCGGGACATACCGAAAGTTGGGAGCATAATTAATCGGGGACCGCCGGGCATACTCAAATTCATTTTCCGGAGTAAGGGGACCGCACTCCTTCTCAACAGAGACTCCCAGATGGGGATTTTCCCTGACCCAGAGTTTCAGGTCGGAAATGGCCTGGCCAGCCACCACCGCCGCAAAAAGGTGGGGATGTTTGGCCGCCATCAGCGCTGCCAGCAGGCCTCCCATGGAACGGCCTGTTAGATAGATTCGGCTGGTGTCCACCCGGTAGTTAGCCTTCATCCAGGTGATAGCATCAAGAAGGTCATGCTGCGCCGGCAGCGCTGCGAAAGAGGTTTTCCCGTCGGTTTTCTTTCCGTGCAACTCAGGGCAGACCAGAAGCCAGTTGCGTCGGTCGCATTCCTGATAGTAGTTGGAAGCTCTAGCGGTATAACGGTTGCCATTCATATAATGAGCAACAACCAGCAACGGGGCGGGATGACCCTGGTAGTTCTGGGGGATGTAGGCGCAGGCCAGCTGTCTGCTGCCATCATAACTGCTGGTAAAAGAAAACTCCTGTTCTCCTGCTTGCGCGAAGAGCCGCCCGGTAATTATCAGAAAACACGCTGCCGCTATCTTTATCCAGGACTTCATTTTTTCCTCTCTCCAGAAAGAGAAGAAATGCTATCATAAATTACCCGCAGGATTCAAAGGGGAAAAATGAAAAAGCGCCTGGCGCAGCATCTCTTTCTTTTTGGAAATGTGTTGAAATGGGTCGCCCTGGCTGTTCTTTCTGGTATCAGTGCCGGAGCAGGAGCAGCAGTCTTTCTGCACCTTTTGAACCTGGCCGGTCAATTAGCCAGCCGGTATCCGTGGTTTTTTCTGCTGTTGCCAGCCGGATTGGTTGTCAGCAGCTGTTTGAGCCGGTATCTTTCGCCTGAAGCAGAGGGACACGGTACAGAGAAGGTAATAGAAGCTGTCCACCAGCGGGAAGGGAAAATATCGCCACTGGTTGTTCCGGTAAAAATGGTGACCACCTTAGTGACCGTGGCCTGCGGTGGTTCGGTGGGGAAAGAAGGTCCCGGTGCGCAGATAGGAGCAGGACTGTCTTCCCTGTGGGCAAGAGTCCTGAGATTGAAGGGCGATGACAGGAAAAAACTGGTCATCTGCGGTTTAAGTGCGGGGTTTGCTTCAGTTTTTGGAACACCGATCGCCGGAGCCATTTTCGGGGTAGAGGTGCTTTTTATTGA
>ERZ795045.4689-NODE-4689-length-10793-cov-3.027938_pt1 | contig 10793 bp, 5 predicted proteins | sample MGYA00375129_ERZ795045 | MGnify/ENA primary metagenome ERZ795045 (study PRJEB30174, sample SAMN05720166) | activated sludge metagenome | isolation source: anaerobic digester from wastewater treatment plant | place: Japan | collected 2015-05-15 ... | reverse complement strand
GTACATGGTGTATTTGTTGTCGCCCGAAGCGCGCAGGCTGTTTGGCAGGCCGAACGCGCCTTTGGGGCGATGTGGGCTGGCCTGCAGGGAGAAAAGACCGAACTTCAACTGGCCCATGAATTGGAGATGCACGTTCGTTCGTTTGGGGCGCAGGCGAGCAGTTTTCCGCCGATTGTGGCGTCGGGGGAGCGGTCGGCCCTGCCGCACGCCCGGCCCAAGCCGATCCCGATCGGACTTTCTCCGGTCGTTTTAGTGGATTGGGGCGCCAACGAAGGGTTGTATCAGAGCGACTTGACCAGGACGCTTCTTCTGGGTAGAATCTCGGCCAAGTTGCGCCGGGTGTATCAGACGGTTTATCAGGCCCAGCAGAAGGCGATTTTCGCGATTCGGCCCGGGGTACCGGCCGAGGAAGTCGATAAGGCGGCCCGACAGGTGATCGCCCAGGCCGGTTGGGGCAGACGGTTTGGGCATAGTTTGGGCCACGGCCTTGGACTAGCGGTACACGAAGGCCCTCGGTTAGGACCGACCAGACGCAACCAGGCCGCCGTTTTGCTTCGGCCGGGAATGGTGGTTACCGTGGAGCCGGGGGTCTATCTGCCTGGTTGGGGCGGGGTGCGGATCGAAGATGTGGTTCTGGTAACCCGCACCGGCTGTGAACTGCTCAGCAGCTTGCCAAAAACGTTGGAAGAAATGATCCTTTAAGAGAAGGCTATTTCCATTGGGGACACGATTCCAAAATCGCGGCGGCAAAACAGACGAATCCAAGGGAGTCCAGCCTATGTCCGGGTCGGAAACGCCGGAAGACGTGTTTGATCTACGTCGGATTGACCGGTTATTGCGCTTGATGGAAAAGCACGATGTGCAGGAGATCGAACTACGGCGAGGGGCGGCGAGGGTGCGGATTCGGCGAGGCGGTCAGACAGCCGCCCCGGCGGTAGAAGTCCGCCCCGTGGTCGCTCCGACGCCCGCTGCACCGGCGTCCCCGGCTGCGCCGGCGCCGTCTGCCGCCCCCACCACGCCTCCGGCGGAAACTTCGTATCTCTATGTCCGCAGTCCTATGGTGGGCACCTTTTACGCCGCGCCCAACCCCGAAGCCGAACCCTATGTCCAGCCGGGCGACATCGTCGGGCCGGACACCATCGTCTGCATCGTCGAAGCGATGAAGGTCTTCAATGAAATTCCGGCGGAGGTATCCGGCAAAATCGCTGCCGTGTTGGTGGAAAACGGAGCACCGGTCGAGTACGGACAGCCGCTCTTCAAGGTCGAGCCGATCTCATAAAAAATATGTTCCAACGCATTTTGGTAGCCAATCGAGGCGAAATCGCCCTGCGGATTTTCCGTGCCTGTCGAGAATTGGGCGTCGAAACGGTCGCTGTCTATAGCGAGGCGGACCGCGGCGCCGCCTATCTGCAACTGGCCGACGAGGCTTACTGCATCGGGTCGGCCAAACCGTCGGAAAGTTATCTGCGGATCGACCGGATCATCAGCGCCGCCGAGATCGGCAATGTGCAGGCGATCCATCCGGGATATGGTTTTTTGGCCGAAAACGCCCATTTTGCCGATGTCTGTCGGAGTTGCAACATCGAGTTTATCGGCCCCACGACCGAGTCGATGCGTCTGTTGGGCGATAAGAACTCGGCCCGGCAGATCGCCAAAAAGGTGGGCGTGCCGGTGGTGCCCGGCAGCGAAGGACTGATCCGCGACGAGGCCGAGGCGGTGCGGATCGCCCACCAGATCGGCTTTCCGGTGTTGATCAAGGCGGCGGCGGGCGGCGGCGGGCGCGGGATGCGCCTGGCGCTGAACGATTTGGCCCTCAAATCGGCCTTTCAGCAGGCGCAGGCGGAAGCGGAAGCGGCGTTCGGCTCCGGCGAGGTCTATATCGAAAAATACATCGAACATCCCCGCCATGTGGAGGTGCAAATCCTGGCCGACCAGCATGGAAATGTTGTCCACTTGTGGGAGCGGGATTGCACGATCCAACGCCGACACCAGAAGTTGATCGAGGAGAGTCCCTCGCCGGTGCTTCGGCCCCAAGTGCGCCAGGCGATTTGCGAGGCGGCGGTCCGCCTGGCCAAAGCCGCCGGCTACACCAACGCCGGCACCGTCGAATTCCTGGTCGATAAGAACCAAAACTTCTATTTCATTGAAGTCAACGCCCGCATCCAGGTGGAACATCCGGTTACCGAAATGATAACCGGAATGGATCTCATCAAGGCGCAGATCCGCATTGCCGCCGGCGAGCCGTTGCCCTTCCAGCAGGAACAGATCCAGGCCCGAGGCGCCGCCATCGAGTGCCGCATCAACGCCGAAGACCCGAAGCGTAATTTCCGCCCTAGCCCCGGCAAGATAGAACACTTGATCGTCCCCGGCGGGTTCGGCGTGCGATTCGACAGCCATGTCCACGCCGGTTACACCGTGCCGCCGCATTACGACTCGATGATCGGGAAGCTCATCGTGCATCAGCCCACCCGGCAGGAAGCCATCGCTTGTATGCGTCGGGCGCTGCAAGAACTGCGGATCGAAGGCATTCCCACCACCATCCCCTTGCACCAGGAAATCCTGGCCCACACCGCCTTCATGTCCGGCGACGTGGATACGACGTTTGTCGAACGCACCTGGCCCGCTGAGGCGTAACTACGATCCGCCGCCACCCTCTGGCCGCCGGGAGGGCTTCTCTTTTTGCGCCGGGCGGCCCTATACCGATCAGACGGCAGACCGACCCTTTTCCCTCCGGAATCGCCCGATCACGGTTTAGAGGGTGGAGAGGGTTTGGCGGAGGGAGGTTCGAGCGGCGTTTCCGAACCGGCGGGTTGGATTTTTTTCTGGAATTGCTTCTGAAATTTTTCTAGCTTCGGTGCGATGATCGCCCGGCAGTACGATTGGTTCGGGTTTCGGCGGAAGTAGTTCTGATGGTAGTCCTCGGCCGGATAGAACGCCTCGAACGCAACGACCTGGGTTACGATTGGTCTGGCGTATCGACCGGAATGGTCCAGGCGGTCTTTCACGCGAAGGGCGGTCTGACGCTGCTGGTCGTTATGGTAAAAGATGACGGACCGGTATTGAGGACCCACGTCGTTGCCTTGTCGGTTCAGGGTGGTCGGGTCGTGAACGGCGAAGAAGACCTCCAAAATTTCTTCGTAAGAAATTGTCTGGGGGTCGAAGACCACTTGGACCACCTCGGCGTGGCCGGTGGCGCCTGTGCATACCTGTTCGTAGGTCGGATTCTTCACATGGCCGCCGCTATAGCCGCTGGTTACTTTCCGGACGCCTCGAAGTTGCTGAAACACCGCTTCCAGGCACCAGAAGCAACCGCCGCCCAAAGTGGCCGTCTCCAACAGGGGCGGTTTCGTGGCGGCCAGCCGGGCTTGCGCGAAACTGTCGGCAGGATTCTCCGGCGGCGTCGGAGGCGTCGGCGAACCACCGCCTTGCGACTGGCTGACCGGGATGGCCTCGCCCAGGCCGCCTGGTTCGGACGAGGAACCTTCGCCGGACAAGAGAAGCCCCTTTTCCAAACCGTCCACACTAGACTGCTCTCGCATGGTAGCTCCCTTCCAAGCCGCCAGAAGCCCGCCGCAAACCACAAAGGCCGCCCAAAACCAAACCCAAGGTCTCATCATCCGTTCTCCTAGGAGAAAGTTCTCTATTGCATTATAGAAACCGACGGTCAAGGATGCAGAGGCGGCACGGACCAGCCGAAAGCAGCGCGCCGTCCTGCTGCGTCTTTCCCGATCTCCGGCGTGGAACGATCGCCCAGAGAAAATCCGACCCGCTCAAGGTTTCGGCGTCGGCGGTTGCGTCGGGCGATCCGGCCCTGCTTTCGCCTGAAGCAGTTGGGAGGCCATTTGGCGGAGGATGCGGTCGTCGGCTTGTTGGGCCAGCAGTTGACGGGCCTGAGTCCAAAGCGACTCGATCTTCGCGCGAATCGCCGGGTCGGCGCTAGAAATACTTTTTTCCTTTTCGCTCAGATCCAGGGCCAGGGCGTCCCGCTGGGTGCGAAGCGATTCGAGTTGGTCCAGCAATTGGGCGGCCTCTTCGGTTCGGCCTTGCTCCAGACGCCGTTGCAAACGAGCGAGCAAGATTTCCCGTTGCCCCACCAAATCCAACAGGGCCTCCTGAAATCCTCGGACAAAAGCTTCCGCAGCAATCCGGGGCGTCTCTCTTGGCAAAAGTACCTGGAGCCGACTTTCCACTCCCGGCGCCACCGGCAAGCGAGCAACCGGCGTCCCGCCGCTGGTGATCACCAGGATCAGAAGCCCATCCGAGGTTGGCGACAGGACCAGTTCTCCCCGGAGGTTGCTCCGGCCCAGGAGGACCGGTTGTCGGCGGCCGGGCGCATAGGCCCACACCTCATAGCCCGCCAGCGGTTGGTCCGGGGCGTTCCGGTCGGCCAAGCAAAGCACCGTTGGCCGTTGCAGCGGCGCCGCCGCCAAACCGAGCATTTCGATCCGGCCGCGCCGCCGTTCGGAAATCGCCCCAGAAAACCCCGTATAAATCTTGCAGTCCAGCCCTTGGGGTTGGACTCGCTCTACGGCCAGATAGGTCCAGGGCGCCAGCTTGATCGACAGCGGCTTTCCCTCCCGATCGTTTTTGCGCACCACTGGCCGAAAGACAAGTCCCGGTCGAATCCACTCGGGCGCACCAGGCCGGCACGGCAGGGCCATGCCGCGCGGTCGGAGCAAGGCCCGGCCTTCTTTGGGATGGTCGATGCGGGCCAGCGGACAAAAGGCCGCTATCATCGCATTCAGTGTAGTCTGGCCGAGTTTAGCCGGCTGCTGTAGGTCCACCGAGACGGTCGCACCGAAACGTCGGGTCCGCACGTCCCATTCCCGCGCTTGTACTTGCCAGCCTTGCCCCTTGGCCCGCACCGCCGCCAACAGCACTTTGTCTCCTTCTTGCCAGGCGGCGGGAACATCCGCCTCGTGGAGGCCCTCCAAATCGGCGAGCATTTTGCGGGCCAACGCAGGCGGGGGCTGGTCGGCCTGGACCTCCCACAGCGCGCCGATCAGCGAGTCGCATCGGTCGGCCAGATATTGGGTCAGAGTCTTTTCCAGGTCCGCCGGCCAGGTAGGCCCCGGTTCCACCGCGGCGGCAATCCGCACCCGATACGGCAAAAGCTCCCAGACCGATTCCGCCGCGTCCGCCGGCCCAACCGACCAACTCAACCACACCCCAAGCGCCGCCAGCCCGATCAGTCGGCCCCAAAGCATCACGCTTACGGTAGGATTCCCCTTTGGAAAGAGGAGGCCGTTCTGCGTGAACCAACCCGTCTTCGCCATAGGCCATTTCCTCCCCACGGAGACTCTCACCTGTTACTGGCCCCCCGGCTTGGCCGAAGCAGGCGCCGCCTCGGGAGTAATTTGCCAACCTTCCACGTTTTCATAAAGCCGGACCGGTTTGTCGCCAACGCCCTGCAACGTTTTCCGATACGCAACATATTCCACAGTTTGCCATAACGGCACCAGCGGCGCTTCATAGACCATTGTCTGATGAAGCTGATACAGCGCCTGGCGGACCTCCCGCCAACCCGGGGCCTGATACAGCTCCGCCAAGCCAATCGCCAAAAAAGGATTGCCCGGCCCGGTAGGACCAGTCTGGCCCAATAAGAACGGCAAATCCGCGACCGGCTCCTGGATGGCTAGCTCCAGATACGCCAAGTCGAATTCCGGCGGCGCAGGCCCCAACAAATCCGCCGGATGCACCTCCTGCAACTGAACGGTAACGCCCGCCAACCGCAACGCCCGCCGAATTGCCCGACATGCGCTCCGGGCCGGTTCTGTCGGCGGATGCACCAAAATCAACGGACGCATCTCCGGCAGGTAATCCGCCGTCGGCTTCTCCGCCAAGGGTTTTTCCACGGACGGTTTTTCCGTCGAGGCCGACGCTGCGGGACCGGTCTTTACCGACGGCGATTCCTTGGGGGACGGTTTTTCTGTTGCCAACGCCGTCTCGGTGCTGCCCAGCACCCACCATGCCGCCGGAGTTTCCGAACTTCCTTCGGAAAAGGGGTCTGCCGGTGGTTTAGCCGGCGGCGGCTTTAGGCCGCCAGAAGTCGGCTTGTCCGAAGGTTCTTCCACGAACGGGTCTGCGGGGCGTTTCTTTTCCGGCGGCGGTTGGGATGGTTCGGAAGGTTTTTCCGTTGGAGATTTTTCTTTTGGGGCGGCCGGCTTTGGGCGGCTGGAGGCTTCGTCGGGCTGGGACGGTGGAGAGGTGGATGCCGGCGTCTGGGCGGCCTCCGAGGGTTGGGAGGCGGTTTGCACAGACGGCGGACTCTCCAAAAGGGCCTGCGCCGTCCCAGAGACCTCCGCCCAAGCCACCCTCGCCAACGCCAACGCAAGCCGGGGATTGTACGGCCGGACCTTTTGGCTCCGATCATAAGCGTAGCCGATGGGATCGTCATGGGCCGACCCTAAAGGGATCGGAGCACTGAGGACACGGAACCCCGGCAACTCTTTGCCGCCGCAAATTTGCCGAAGGATCGCCTCCCGCGGAATGCCGTATTCCAACGCCCGCCGAAACCGAGGATGCGACGGCAGTGGTCGATTCCTATTCGGGACAAGCACATGGATCACCGGGATTGGATATTGGGCTACGACAATCTCTCTGGATTGGCTGAGCCGATCGAGTTCTGTCGGTGGCACACGATCCACCAGATCGACCTTACCGGCTCGGAGGGCGGCCAAGGCTTGGCTGGGTCTGTCGAAGGCTACTTCAACAATTTCTTTGGGCTGGGCGTTGGCAAGGGCAAAATAGCGTGGGTTGACGACGAAGAGGGTCTCCCGTCCCTGGGCGGCCAGAAGTTGATAAGGCCCCGGCACGCCGGCAATCGGAAACCCTAGCAGGGCCTCCGGCCGAACATGCGCACGCCGAAGAGTCACCTCCACCGTATAAACGTCCTGCACCGAGACCGCTGCGACCCGATCCGCCCACTCCGGCCGATAGTGCGGACTGTGCGCGTCGGCCATCTCCAAAAGTACCTCGGAGAGCCGATAGCCGGTCAGTTCGTTGCCCTGGGCGTCCAGAATATGGGGTCGAAGTTGAAAGACCAACCGCTGGCCTAGCTCTTCGATCCGAAAACCGGCTACCGGCGAGCGGTATTGCCCGCCTTCGGAACCCGGAGCGACCAATTCCATCCACTGCCGGTGCATCAGTCGGCCGGTTCGCCGGGCGGACCAATCGGCCATGTCGGCCAACCAGGGCATCTGGGAAAAAGCCGGCGGCGTTTTGCCTAGAGCACTGTCCCCCGGCGGCTTGCCGGCCGCAATTCGGGCCGGCAGACTCACCCCGACCACCACCCGGGGATACTTCCGGCGGACTTCCTGGGCCAATTCCACACCGCCCGGCAAGGTGGGCCAACGCTCCAGCATCTTGCGGGCCGCTTCGGAAGCCTCCCGGAGAACGCCTTTTTCTAAAGCTGTCTTGGCCTGGGTCTGCAAGGCGGCAGCCTCGGTGCGCAATCGCTCCTCCCATTTGGCGGTTGTCTCATGCTGCGGATACCAACCGGCCAATTGCCGAAGCAACGCCCGGGCCGACTCATAATCCTCAGCCGACACATACTGCTCCACCAACCGCTCCACCGCCGCTCCCATCGCCCGGTCCAATTGAGGCCGATCTTTGTTCCGCTCCCACAAGGTCCGAAGCACCGCAAGCGACCGGTCGTACTGACGCCGCTGATACCAGACAGCCGCCTCCTGCCACAGGGCCTCTTCATAGGCGGCGTCCAAACCGGCCATCTTCGGATAGTGCTCGTAGAGGTATTGGAAATACTCATACGCCTCCTCGAATCGGCCCTGCTGGACGTACTGTTGGGCCTGGTGAAGCACCCGCTGCTCGAAAAGCTCCACTTTGACGATTGCACTCCAGGAGACTTCGTACTTGGTCTCCGGCCGGTTCAGAAGCCGGATTACCAGCGGTTGGGTTGGTTTGGCGGGGAGTTGTCGGCCCGGCAAATCGAGCGGAAACACATCTAGGACCGCATGATCATTGGCGGCATCGAGAAAAATCCGATCATACGGTTCCTGATCAATGAGCCGCCCTGCCGCCAGCGGGACCTCCGCCCCCTTCGGAGCTTGAGGACTGCCGGCTGCGGGTTTGGCTTCATCCTGGACGACTTTTTTTGATTCGGATTGGGGGGGTGCAGGAGATGTCGGCTCTGCCGGCGACATTGCCGGAATGGATTCGGCGCTCCAAACGAATGTTGGCAGTAAGATAGGTATCCCACCGGATAGCAATAGGAAAACAAAAGTTTTTCCTGAGATTCCAAGCATCGCCGTCCATCGCAGCCGTTCCGACAGAGTCCACCATCTGCGCGACCTTTCCTTGCCTTTGGGTGGGCCTGCACAACGGGCCTCGCACTCTCGAATAGATAGAGAGGAGCATGTTTGGATCATCGGGCAGGCTCCTTCGGCGACGCCTCGTGGTTTGGGGCGGGGAGTGGTTCTTGGGCATCCGGCTTGGATGGCGGTTTTTGTGTTTCGGATGCTGGTTCAGGCGACGGCTGCGGAGGCTTTTTGTCGTCCGGCGGTGGTGGGGAGCTGGACGGCGGCGACTTTTCAACAGACACTTCCGGCAATTTCAGGGCGTACACCGTCCCGTCGTGCCCCAGAAGAACCAGTTGATTTTGGACTGCTACAGGACCGGCGGCCAATGGGCGATCGATCTGGAGCAGCTTATCCGCCTTCCATGTATTGGCCTCTGGCCGCAGCCAGAGTAACCGCCCCTTTCGTGTAGCAACCAAAATGCCGCCTTGCCAACTGAAGGGGGCGCCGGCGGGGGGATCGGCGTCGGTGCGTAGGTCCGCCAGGAGATTGCCCTGCCCGTCGGCCAGCAGATATTGGCCTGAGTCGGCAGCTAGTAATATAAATTCACCTATACGGGCCGGCCCCCAGACGCATCGGCCTTCTAACCGGGCCGACTCTTTCCGCTCCAGTTTCGGCAGAGATAAACACACCAATCGGCCGACGGAACCTTCGGGTCCTGTTTTGGGCGATTCCGAAGGGGCGGAAGGTTTCCCTTGATCTGTTTTGGCCGACGGCAAGACGGGGGTTGATACGGCGGCGGAGGGGGGATGTTCGGATCGGGCCGGTTCTTCTACTAACCAGGCGGTCTGGCCCGCCACGGCGATCGGACCCGACGGCCGACCGGGCAGATCGACCGAGGCCAGGGCCTTGAGATGCGGCTTGGGCTGCTCCTGAACACCCACCCGATAGACCCGTCCCAGGCCGTCGGAGACTAGGAATGCGGGTTTTCCCCCGGCGGGAACTTTTTCGGCGTCGGTCTTTTCAGGGGCGGGCGATGCGGCTGACGGCGGGATCACCGTCGGTTGGCCCCAGGCGGGCATTCGGCCCGGTTCCAACGGCGGTTGGAATGGTCCCATGAGTTCCTTGCCAGTGCGGGCGTCCCGAAGCTCGATCCGGCCGGTTCCTGTGGGCACGAGCACCCCATCGGCAAAAGGGGTTGGCGGCTGGACCAAGGGCGTCGGCGCCGAAACGCCCGTCCATCCGATGGCGCCGTCTTTCTTTTCCAACACCGACCATCGGTCTGCCGGCAGACCAAGGGTGAATAAAAGCATTCCATCCGGCGCGGCAAGGAACGATCCACGGATTTCCTGAGGCTGTTCCCTCCCGGCCGACGAATTCGCCGCGGCGGCCGAAGCAGTCGCCCCGGAAAGGCCGGCCGAAGGGAGCCGTTGGAAAGAGGCGATCGGCGGATCGGCTGCATGGCGGCCTTTCTTGCCTGCCAATTCTATCGCAAAGACCTCTCCGGTTTGGGTAATCACCCAGAGTTTGCCGGGCGAGTCGGCCGGTAGGATCGGCTCCCCGGCGGGCGGGACGGCCAAGTGGGTTTGCCATTGGCGTTTGCCGGTCTGCCGATCCACCGCAGCCGCCCACACTCCTGGTACGCCCGGCCGACAGCGCACATGAACTACCACTTTTTCCAGAGCCAAAGGAGGCAATAGGAAAATATCGCCGGTTTCCGGGTCCTCCGGCGGTCGGAATTCCAATCGACCTTGGGCGGTCTGCACAGCGAACCGGGTTAGTTCATGGCCGGCGATCCACAACTCCTGGCCGACTAGCAAGGGAAACCGGATCATATTGGCCGGGCCTTCCGGTCCCCGCTCAGCCGCTTGGGCCAAGGGCGTTTTGCCGCCGGCGGTTTGAATCTCATAGACGCGGATCGCTCCCCGGTCCGTCAGCACCGCTACTCGCCGATCGGCGGCTACGGGCGCCGTATCCACATGGCCGGGCAGTTCCTCTTGGAAGATGATCTGGGAAGGAGTTTGTCCTGGCTGGCCAACGGCGATCAGTTTCAGCAAGGTCCGGTCCAGCCGATGGTTTTCGGCCACGAGGACCCAGTCGGCCAGCGGCAGGGGCGGGGCGGCGATGCTTCCCGGTTCCTGGTCGAGGGAGACCACCTCCAGGCATTGCCCATCCTGGAGCGAAAGAATCCAAAGGTAGGAATGTTCCGCGGCGAGGTAAATCCGCTCCCGTCGCAGATCGACCGCGGGCGCGACTTCGACCTTTTGCGGCAGGTCCACGGCCAACTGGGCAGCGCCGCTTTCCAGGTCGATCCATTCGAGTCGGCTTCGACCGGCGGGCAATTCAGAAAGAACCAGCACATGGCGTCGGCCCAAAACCGGCGGGGCTAGCGCCGGCCCAGGAAGCACGCTCCGCCATCGCAGCCGACCGGTAGCCCGCTCCAATCGCAGCAATTCCTTTCGGCCCGCACCAACCACGATCAGGTCGGCGGCCGGTTCGGAGGAAACGGGCAGCGGTTGGGGTTCGACGCTCCTGCCG
>ERZ795045.4688-NODE-4688-length-10798-cov-11.775482_pt1 | contig 10798 bp, 8 predicted proteins | sample MGYA00375129_ERZ795045 | MGnify/ENA primary metagenome ERZ795045 (study PRJEB30174, sample SAMN05720166) | activated sludge metagenome | isolation source: anaerobic digester from wastewater treatment plant | place: Japan | collected 2015-05-15 ... | reverse complement strand
TTCAATGGGGCCACGCTCGGTAGAGCGTGGAAACTGATGCCGCGGACATCATAGCATCACGAAAATGGATGCTTCAATGGGGCCACGCTCGGTAGAGCGTGGAAACTCGTCAACCTCTGCTGCATCAAACCCGATGCTCTCGCTTCAATGGGGCCACGCTCGGTAGAGCGTGGAAACAGCCGTTCTCGCAACGCCCTGGCTAGGCGGGTGTTAGAGCCCGTGTTTCGAGGGGTTGTCGAAAGTTGGCTGTGGATCGCATCCAAAAACATCGGCTCATTCTCCGAAGTCTTTACTTGTCAAAGACCTCGAACGGGCCCCGGGTTTAGCTCACCACCTGGCCGCTCGCGGGCCGAGGCGGATCGGGGCTGGGCACGCAGCCGGCCACCCGGGCAGGAACCGTCGCCGGGGTGCCGCTCATACGACCTGCACCCGGGCCCTCGGATTATAGCTCATCCCCAAACAATCGAGAATATTCTCCAGCGGATTCGTGATCTCGCCCAGATCGAGGATAATCACCTGGTCGTCCCGGCAATTGATCACCTCCAGTAGCTTGCCGCGAAGACTCGCAAGCTCCTGCGGGTTGAGCTCACAGAAGAACACGCTGAATTGCACGTGTTCGCCTTGCCCCATGAGCATCTCGAACACGTGCGTGCGACGTTTGTCGTCGCTGATGTCGTACGCAATCATGTAGTGTCGGCGAGCCATGTCAACGAGTCACCACGCTTTCGTATCTCGGCACATCCCCACGCAACCACCGCGCCAGCAGCCTGGCCTGCACACGGATGACCGCCCGCCACGCACAGCGATACTCGAACACCGGATGCGTCACGAGCTGATCCAGCCGTGCCTCATACGCCCGGATCATCGCCTTGCGTCCGGTGGCGTTCAGCATGCAGCCGTTCGCCGATCGCGTGAAATCCCGCGATCGCACCATGCCCGTGTTCACCGCGGTCACCACCGCCGAATCGACCACCAACGCCCGGAAGGGTTCCATCAGATCCAACGCCAGCGACGGCCGTCCATGTCGCGGCTGATGGTACAACCCCCACCACGGATCAAGCCCCTCGGCCAGCAGGGCCACCGTCGCTTCCTTCGCCAGCAACGCATAGCCGAATGACAGCATGGCGTTGACCGGGTCGCGCGGCGGACGCCGATTGCGCCGAGCAAAATCCCACTCGGCGTCAAAATCCTTCGGCCGCAGCATGCTCGAGAAGTGGCGGAAGTAGATCGCCGCCAGACTGCCCTCGAGCCCGAGCAGCTGGTCCGCCGCCGTCGCCTGCGGGATGCGGGCGATCAGATCGGTCATGTCCTCGAGGGCCCCGGCCGGCGCCTGGCCGTTGCGACGAAGCAGCGTGCGCTGATTCGCGCCTTTGGCCGCCACCAGATCCTTCGCGAATTCCAGGCACCGCTGCCGATCGCCGGCCGTGGCGAACTGGGCGGCCCGGTCGTACGCGTTCCGCAGCGTGATGCCGTGCGTGATCCCGTAAAACCAGTGCCCGGAGGATAGGTGAACGATGGGCACGTCGGCCTGGCACAGAAGTTGTACCGTCTGGGCCGAGATGGATACGTTGCCGCAGATCACCACCTGGCTGACGTCCTTGAGCCGTGCCCGGCCAATCTCTTGCGAGCCTTTGCGAACGATCAGCACCTCGCGGGTCTTGCCGATCGTCGCGCCCTGCTCCTGCACATAGAACGGCAGAGCATCATCGCGGACGGGATAGAGCCGGCGAGGCTCGGCGCCCGTGGGGCGTGCAATTACGGCATCTTCGTCCACCGCCTCCGACAGCGTTTTGAGGATCAGCGTCTCATCCGGCAGGCAGATGCCGTTCAGCGAGCAGCCGAAGCACTTCGGGCTGTCCTCCAGCGGTGGCGGCATATCCCGCCGGTTCGATGCCTCGCGAGCCTGGCGGATGAGCTCGCGCGTCCGGATTTCGAGCTCGGGCGTGAACGGCACATCGACGCGGGTCCGCGAGCCGGCGAAATAGAGTACGCCATGATCGCAACGGTAGCCGTGCTCGCGCAGCAGCAGGCCCTGCGCCATCAGTTGAACCCGCTCGGGCTCGTAACAGCGTTCGGGCGTCTGGGGTACGCGGCCGCGTTTGGTCTCGACGGGCACCGCCTCGTCGCCTGCCGTGGAGACCAGGTCCAGCTTGGCCGAGATACCGAGCGTCGGACTGTCGAGCGGTACGGATCGGCTGATCGTCGGCGGCGCGTCGCCGTCGTCCGGCGTTTCATCGTCGCGCGTCTGCGTGCGGTCGCTGTCGCCGCCGCCAAGCGTGTCCCCGTTGCCGTCCGGACCGCCGGCCGCCGACGCCTGCCCGTTGCCGTCGGCCGGAGGCAGGATGTGATCGAGTGCATCGACTCGCCGATGCACGGCCTTCCCCTCGACGGTGTACACATTGTCTGCCCATCGCCCCTCGACGTGCATGAGGTGAAACAGCCGTGGGCAGTACGCGAATTCGTTCAGCATCCGGACCGGCAACAGCGCATCGTCATCCGGCTCCGGTCCGAGCCCATCGAGCACGGGCCCCTCGGCCACGCGACCGTCGCCCGCGGCGGCACCGCCGGAAGCCGAAGCGTCGGCCGGTGGGCCGGCGGGGGATGCGACGGCTACCTCCGCAGCGGTTGTGCGGGGGGTGGTCGCAATCGGAGCGGTGGCAGGGGAGTCGGCCGCGGACGCAGCGACGCCTGGCGACCGAGCCGCGACTGCCGATGGAGCCGCCAGAGCAGGGCAGATTGCGGGTGGCGTAGCCCCATTGTTGTCGGTGTCTGCCAAGTTGCCCGCGGGTGGACTGGCCGCAGCGGGGGAGTCGGTCCCAGCCAAGCCGTCCACACCACCATCCGTGGCCGCGGTATCCGGACGACGGCCTCTCGCCGCCGCCTCCGCCGATTCGCGAAATGTGATGCTCATGAGAGGGCTCCCAAGGGCCCTCCATGGCCAGGGCGTCTCCTGGAAGTCACAACACCTGTAGCCGTGCACGCTCGAAATTGAAGAACTTCCCAACCTGGTATCGACGAGCTCGGGCAACCGCAGTCACACCGTAGGCTTTCAGGAGCGGGGCCTTGTCTGGCTGACTGAGATGCGGATGTTCGAGTAGGGCAAGATAGCCCACCAACCGAGTAGGAACACTCGGTATAGGCCAGCAGACCTCGCACTCACCACGTCGGCCGCTGACCCCGAGAGTCACCAACCCGCGTTGGGTCGGTGCCGTTGTGATCTCGGCAAAGCCAATTGCTGCAAGCCGGTTCGCGCCGGCAACGGTTCCCAGCTTGTTCGTTCCGACACTGGGATCACCAGCTTGATGCGCGTATCGCCGATCTTCGATGGGATCCCAACGGAAGCTGTCTCCGGTGTCGGCATACTGCCACTCCTCGAATAACGCCCGTGCGAGCTCCTCAAGACCATCGGAAGCGTCTCGTGCGGTTACAGCGCCCAGCCGGCTCAGGAAGTGCTGGTGACCCTGTCCGAAGAGTACGCAAAGAGGAGTGGGCTCAATGGATACGCTATCGCGTTTCAGTGCTCCATCTGATCCAAGGGCCGCCAGTACCCTTACCCGTTCAGTCTGACTGTTCGCGCTCGCGAAGAGTTCACGGTATTCTTCCGCGGTGAACGTGAGGTCCTGCTGCTCGAAAGCAAAAGCAGGCCCCAAGGCACGGATCCCTTCATCCGTGGCCCGTAGTAAGTCGTCGCGGGTAGTGACCGTTGCCAGTTGGAGTCGCGCCTTTGGTGGAACACCTGTCCAGTTGATGCGTGGAGCCCAGACTGGCCGGGCCGTCTCGATCGCACGGAGGAGTCCGAGCATAGCCAGGAAGGCCAAGAGATTGTCGGGTTCCAATCCATGGAGATCATGAGTGTCCGTTGCGGAGTCATCATGCTTCATTGCTGACCCTCCCGGAAGTCTGTTCAGCTTCGTCAACGTCGTCTTCCCTCACTTCTTCTTCCGAGGCGCAGTGATCCGCTAGCCGCAGGACGGCCTCCAATCGAGCAAGCTCCCATGGTCCGTATCGGCGAGTGACCCGCTCGGCTAGCTCCAACCAACCTTGATCAAGCCTCAGCGGAGCATCACCAACGCGTACTGTTACTCCTCCGTATTCCAAAGACATCGAGGATTGATCATCAAGGCAGGGCGGGAAAAAGGGCCGTCCGTAGCCGTGGTGCGTGCCAATCAACCAAAGTACCAGATCCTTCTCATCCGGTGACAAGGCGGCGATTCTTGGGTCTTTCTCGGCAAATGCCACAGAGAGTGCCTCGTGGCGGAAGTACTTGGGGACGGCACGCGGGGTGTGGAAATCAAGCCGCCAGCCATTTCGTTCCGATTTTGCCAGCGGTTCGCGAACTGTCGTGAACGACCACGAAACATCCCAACGGGGCATGCCCAGCAGGAGCGAGCTTTGGCCTGCCAGATCAGCCTGGAAGCGCGTATCGACTTTGCCTACATCGTGCAATTCTGCAGCTAGAGTGATCAACTCGCATATGGACGCGTCCAGACCTGCTCGCTCGGCGAATTGACGCGCGTGGTCTGTGACGCCCTTTAGGTGACGAGCCAGGCTCACCTTCTTACCCGTCCACGAAGACTCCGCAAGGTCGGTGATGGAGTCGTTGCCTTGTCCAGAAGTATCCGCCGAAGGGATCGTCAAGAGGCCGGGACGCAATTTGTATCCGCTGGTGATGATAAATCCGCGTTCCGGGTTCTCATCATCATAGAACAACAGTTTCGTACGGCGGGCGTTCATGCCCAGGAGCAGTACTTGCCACATCTGCGGTAATGCGTCGAGTGATAGCAACAGCTCGCACGCGCCTCGTCCGGTCGCTTCGTCACCCTGCTGTTGAATCCAGGACTGAATGCTGTGCCACATCTCACCAGCCAACTCCTGGGCCAGGTCCGGTTGTTCGCGTCTTAGCCTATTGAGTATACTGGACGCGGTCACGCGAAGAGTTCCCCGCAGACGCTGCAGGTAGTGGGCTTCAAGCCCAAGATCTTCTACGTCCTCTCGGCTTGACGGATTCCAGCCCCATTGGTCATAGCCACCCATTGAGGCCGGAACAACGACCAGCGTACCAGGCATGATCTCGCGGGCATCGGACAGGCACTTCCATTCGCGAGTCTCGACATTCCAGATGGCGAACCTGTTTTTCAGATTTTCTTCAGAAGGCCTTGACTCCTCCGGCGTGCTTTCGACGACATCGCTGAACTGGGACCATTGTGCATGCGACCGAAGCCAATTTCGGAAGACCCAGATGGGTAGCGACACTGCCTCGAGCGCGGAGGGTGGACACGACTGCAGTGAGAGGTTGACTTGCGTCGCGTCTTCGAAATCAACATCCGCGCGCCATACGACTTGTATGTCTGCCGAGGTCTGGGGACCGTGCAAAAAGAGCGACGGCTCCGGGGTGGCTACCGGGGCGGGAGAGGTGTGTGACCACAGGCGCACATACTCCGGCAACAGTGAGGGAGCATTTGCCCGGGAACTCGCCAGAGCCTGAAACCTGTCAGAGGAAAGGCCTTGCATGATGGGCTCAAAGGCTTTGATTCCAAAGTCGATCGGTCCGTTCAACTCCCGAAGCCATTGGCAGGTGTCGTACGCAGAACTACCGTAGATTCGAGCAATGATTGACCAAGGAGCACGAGAGTCGCTCTTCGATGGCTTGCCGACGGGATGGAGGATGACGGCTCGGCTCAGTCCGCGCTCGCCGAGGCGATCCAGCCGACCAAATCGCTGCCGCAGCGCATCAATTGGTGCAATCTCTGTGACCAGCGCATCCACGTCGAGATCCGCCCCTGCCTCAACGGTTTGCGTGGCGACCAAAATGATGGGTTTGGGGGGATTTTTCCGTTCGGGGCTCGCCTCCAGCGGCTGGATCCTACCCATAAGACGATCGCGGTCGAGAGGGCGTAGCCGGCCCGTCAACAGCATTACGTCAGCCCGATCCTCGGCTGCATCGCGGAGCTTGGTGAACACACGGCGAGCCAGATCGACGCGGTTCACGATGACAGCAATGCGGCTAGCCTGCTTCAGATGGGTGGTGTCTGGTAGCTGTGCTCGGCTGCGACTTCGTTTTTTCTCGCCACCTTTTTTCGGTTGGGATTCGGCACGCTCGCCTAGGCCAGCCAGCGACATTGCATGTTCGACGAATGCATCTACCCCTTCACCCTCGTAGGCTTCCAGGGTCGCAAGTTTGCTTGCTTCAAGCCTCTTGCGAAGCACGGGACAGTGCCAGTCTTCTTCATCGAGGCGAAAGGCGTTGGTGCCGGTCTCGCCAGGCGTTGCAGACAGCGTGACCACGCCGAACGGAGCAAGGCGGGCTTGTTCGGCGAGCGTACCAGGACGTTGGCCAGGTTCCGGATGTCCCTTTCGGATAGCCTCAAGCGTGTCCTTGAGAGGCTTGGACAGATGCACCTCGTCCAGAAACCACAAAGCGTCTGATCCGACCAGCCCGGCATGAACGGGAGCCATCCCACTCGAAACGCCGTAGCCTCGGAACAGCAACCGCGAGCCCACCTGATCGACCGTGGAAACGATGACTAACGGCTGAGCCGGCGCGCGTACCCAGTCGCGATCCTGTGGGACTCCTCCGCGCAAGTGTACGACGTCAAGCGGATCGCCTTTAACGCCCGACAGGGCCGTGAGAGCGTCAGCGACATCACCAACCAGCTTGGTTGGAGGCTGCCGAAGCGCGCATGCAAGGATGCAGGCCTGCTCAAAGGCAGCATCCACCACGATGCGCCGGTCAATGACAAAAAGCATGCGCATGGGGGCCCGGCGACGATGGTGCCCGCAGGCCTCAAGAGCCAGATGGAACACGGCGATAGCGATGACTGACGTCTTTCCCGTCCCCGTTGGCAGATTCAACAAGTCAGGCCAGCGACCTGTCGTGAGCACTTGCCGTGCCAATCGCGTCTGCCAGGGGAACGGCTCGTATCGATAGACGTCGCGGAAGAAGGCTGGAAAGTCCGAGGGGGTTAGCGTCATTTCGCGTCCTCTCCATAAAGGGGGAGGCATAGTCCCAGTCCTCGATATCGACCTGCCCCGAGGATTAGGGGCCCTCTTACAGGAGCGGCGAACGTCAATACCAGGTGCACCAGTGGCCGGCCCCGGTGAGGACTATCTTCCGGCAAGCATCGAGCGACTTCCGGGGCCGACGGCGCTGCCCGCACCGTCGCATGTTTGTGGACTTCCACATCGAGTCCTTCGACGGCTTCCTTTGGCAAGCCGATATTCACGCACGACTGGGCAACGATACTGGCAAGCTCCTCACCGGGCTTCGCCTTGGGATAGCGATCCAGCACCATCGGAAGCACGGTGGCCCACCGGCGAGACGGTCCCAAATACCTCGTGAACCGGCAGGAAGCCCGTTCGGAATCCGGATTCAGCGCAAGGGTCCAGGACCCTTGTGCGCCGAAGTGCAGCAGCCCGCATGTATGCGACTCGGTTCTTAGGAAGCCTGTCAAGGCACTGATGGCTATTTGCCGGTCGGCGGGCGAGGTCTGGCGTGGCCAGAGAATAGCAATTCCCATGAGGCGCCCTTGCGAGTGCGCCCATCCTACATCGGCCAGGGGCACAATGGCCATGTGCGGTTCCGTGCTCGGGCGTCTCTGTGCATCGTGTCCAGATAGCACGGCTGGGACAGGGCTCCCCTTGGGCACGCAGCCCAACAACGCGTCTCTCAACCGCTTGGCGACAAGGGGAAAGGCAGGCAAGGCTGGTACGAATCCGCCTGCGTCCACCAAAACAGTCGGGGTGGTACCGTCGAAGACAGTCTGGGGAAGCTTTCCGTTGTCATGGGGTGCGACCACTCGCTGGTCGAGCGACGGCCGGGGCCGAAAGGCCTGGATAGGGTTTCGCTGGAACTTCGCGAACTGATCGCAAAGGTGTTTGAGACGTCCGGGATGTGCGACTCGCAGAGCGGTTCCTCGCAGGTCGCAATCCGAGGTTGCATGGTTCGGGAGATGGTCCAAAACAGCCATGCGAACCAGGGTATGGGAATGTCCCAGGTAGTGGACTTCTCGAGCCAACGTCTCCAGACACTGCCGATGCTTGGCGAACTGCCTGATCTGTTTCTCGTCCAAGCGCCACTGATAGTGGACCTGCATCGTTTTGGACGACGGCAGCACCGCCGGAAATGATCGAGGTTGACGGTTCTTCCGGAATTCCGGGACCACGCGAAGCGCTGCATCCAGTTCCTTCGGAGCCCGCGCACCGGTCCTGCCGCTGGTAGCCGCGTCGTTCGGTGGAACATAAACAGTCGCAACGTCTCGATGCTTCTGCGACGGAGCGAACACTGCAAGGTCGTCTGCGTCCAGTTGCTCAAGCCACTCCAGGGCCAAACGCTCCTTGTCGTCCGGCGGGGCATTTCGGCCCCAGGCCGCTACCAAGGCCTGAAAGACTCGATCCGGGTGTGGCGGCCATTCGGCCTGCTCGCGACAGTACGGAGAGGCCGCAACCGAGACCCCGGTGAGGAACTCCACCTCAATTACCAGCATAAGGCACCTCGTCCTCGTTTTCAGTGTGGGTTTTTCGCAGCGCCGTCGTCTTCCTTCTGTCCGGCCAACGCCTGAGCCCGCGACAGGGCGACCAACTCGACCAGGCGAGCCTGCGGCTTGAGGCGAATGGGATCGGTGTTCCACCGGAAGCCGGCGTCCCTGACCTTGCGCACTGTTTCATTGAAGAGGTCAATGGCTTCGTCGGGCGTAATCGAAAACTCTTTCGTCGAGCCGTCTGCGTGCACGATCTCGAAGGGGGCGACCTCTCGACAGACCAGGTTGCAGCGGGAGCGAAGGGCATAGCCCGCTTGGTCTTGCTGCGTGAGGGCGACCAGAGCCATTGCCGCCAGCACAGCTCGACCGGCAGACTCGTCTTTCACAGTCTTCCCCGGGAATTTCAGTCGACGCAACCCGGCGCAGGTGATAACGGCAGTGTGCTGGGCGTATTCGATCGTAACCCCGCCATTAATGATGTTGGAGATGACGTTGGAGTGGTTCACCTCGGAAGGCTTGACGCTTTTTTCGCCCTTTGTTCCCGAAGCCACGACCCAGTCCAACGCTCCGCCTACCACTCTGGCGCTGGCGCGAATCCCCAGCGGGTCAATACGGACAGCTGCCTTCTGACCTTCGACCGCATTGACTCCGATGATCTCAGAAACGATATTCCGGGTGAACTTGGTCCCGAGACCTCCTCCCTCACCCGTCGAGTTCCAGACGCCGAACAAGAGTGATGTGGGACTAATTTCGAACAAATAAAGTGCGTTGGTCGGCTTGGTCAGCAGGAGCTGTTTGTACTGATCCGTTTCCGTGAATTTCACACCGTTCAGCTCGCTGTCACGGATGATCGCGTCAAACACACGGTGAGGTGCGTCCAGTGAGGTCACTTCCCCCAGGTCACTCACATCCGACCCGTCGGGACCCTTCTGCTCGGAAAAGTCAACCACCAGGTATGGCATGGCGATGCGCTCGGCGCGAATGGCCTGCAGCAGCGCCTCTTCCAACCGATTGGCCTGACTCTGAACGCTATCGATCAACACGCAGTTGACACTCTTGTTGATGTCCTTTCCGTTTTCCTTAACGTCAATGCGCCTCATCTCGAAGATGTGCCGGGGCGGGTCTTCCCTTCTTTCGCCCGGATAGGTTGGAGGGAAGATCTTTTCGCCCGGGCCTCCCACGGGCATGAGCTTCTGGACGCGACGAATCGCTGCGTCTTGCTCGACCGTTTTTTTCAAGATCTCAGCCGTTAGTTCCATGGAAGACCTCCTTCATCAGAATGATTTGTCTTGTCTCGCCAAGGCTGAATCGCATGTTCTCGCACATCGTCGCATCAGCAGTGGCCGTGCGGGGCTGATCGGTCAGCCGCAGGTATATGAAGCGGTTGAGCTTGAGCGTGCGAACCTCAGCCCGACGATGGTGAAAGCCGATCGCATACCACGCCCGCTGGCCCCAGTACAGACAGTAGGGATCGAAGCGGAAGACCTCGCCGTCCGTCGTGCTATGGACGCTGGTGCGGGCCGATTCATACGAGCACAACAAAGCACGGCGTTTGGCGATTGCGGTTCGCACATCGTGATACACACTTCGCACTTCGAGGCTCGGCCCGCAACTGGCCAGTTCAATGGCCAGATGCTGCTGGACGTCGTCCAGTTCGCGCTTGACCTTGTCCGGCAGTTGAGCAAGCACCTTCTGGCTGGCCTTCTCCAGCGGTTCGAGGAAGGGAATCTGCTCGCGGCGGCCGATCTGGCCCGCGGCGGCCACCAGGGCCATCGCCTCCTCCGTCGTGAGCTCCACCGACGGCAAAAAGAACTCCCGGCGAATCCGGTAACAGCCGGCGGTGCGGTCGAAGTAGTAGGGGATGCCGGCCCCCTCCAGCATCTGAAGATCGCGGTAAACGTTGCGAACGGTGATACCCAGCTCGCGGGCCAGAGACGCGGCATTCCAGCGTCCCGACCTGATGAGTGTCAGACTTCGAAGCAAGCGGTGGACGCGTCCGTAGACTTTGGCCATGTGCTTCCTCTGATTGAGCCACAGAAAGGCGAGGAAGCATTCTACACGGCAGAGACTTCATTGAGAAGCCATCGGTTGTGAAAATAGGTTCAAATAGAAGAGGCGGAACCTTTCATGAAGTGCTTTCGATGCAGAAAAACATTGCTGTATAGGGGTTTACGTGTCACGGGCGAAGGGCAACGGCCGTGAGAACGGAAGGGGTAAGGGGCGGATGGTCGAAGCGTTCGCGACCGGTGACCGTCTGGCGACACGCAAAAAGACACCGGCGCGGGGGAGCCGTTGACTCGCCCGCGCCGGTGCCAAACGTG
>ERZ795045.4685-NODE-4685-length-10803-cov-4.828340_pt1 | contig 10803 bp, 2 predicted proteins | sample MGYA00375129_ERZ795045 | MGnify/ENA primary metagenome ERZ795045 (study PRJEB30174, sample SAMN05720166) | activated sludge metagenome | isolation source: anaerobic digester from wastewater treatment plant | place: Japan | collected 2015-05-15 ... | reverse complement strand
TTCAATAATCTTCCCCCTGCGGCAGACGTGGATTTTGGAGATCCATAGGTTTGTGGGACAGACCGAGTGTCATTCCCACAATCGATGTTTTCTCAAAGGTAAGCCCAGTATGTCAATCACAAATCATTGTAATATAAAATGATTGTAGTATAAAATGATTTATGCTTGTGCAGGTATGCAACTCGAATTACCGGATTCGGTGTATCCGGAGGATAATCGATGAAAGTTCAGCATATTCCCTGCGGTTCTCCGGCCAATGAAAGCGAGCGGAAGGCCATCCTCTTTTTGATGAACAAACTCCAGGCAGAACCGGGAGACGGAGAGTGGATTTTATTCACCAATTGGCTCTTTTCCGTTACCAACCGGGTCCAATCCGATGAAATCGATATTCTGCTGATCGGGCCGCCCGGGGTCCGAGTCATCGAAGTCAAGCATTGGGACGACAAATGGGCCCGGGATCATCAGGAACAAGTCACCCATGAAGTGGAGAAACTGACCAATAAAGTCAAAAAAATCGCCACCACAGTGCGTAACCATGAACCGGCAGTAGGCTTTGTGGAAGGATGTATCTTGCTGACGCGGGAGACTTCCGCTCTGAAAAATCTTCGAAGCCAGCCCATCCGGGGGATCCCCTTTCTCGGATTGACGGATTGGAAAACCTTGCTCGAGGTGAAAAATCAACATTGGACCGCGGTGCAGGTCAAAAATCTGTGCCGCATGCTCGAGCCCCGGTCCGCGGTCGCTTTGGAAGGGGATCTGCGGCGTTTCGGCGGATTGGTGAATCTGGAACTGATAACCCCGCCGGATGAACGGTTCCACCGCATCTACAAGGGACGTCATTCCGTCCGCCAGGACAAAGTGATCCTACATTTGTACGATTTATCCGCCCATCCCGATAAAAACGCTGAGCAACTGGCGCGCCGGGAGTTCGAGGCCTTGCAGCGCGCGCAACGGTTCCGCTGGGCGCCCCGGATACTGGATTCCTTTCACGATGCCCCGGGATATCCTGGAGAAATGTACTATTTCTCCCTGGTGGATCCCTCCGCGCCGGCGTTGCATGAACGCCTTATCGACACAGGCTGGAAAACACGGGACCGTCTGGCGTTTGCCCTTGAGTCACTGCGGGCGCTGAAAGAAATGCATCACCCGGGCGAGGAGTCGACGCCCATCATCCATCGGAATCTGACTCCCGCCACGATCCGGATTCGTCATGATGGAATCCCTATTTTCACGGGATTTCATTGGGCGCGGATTCCCACGGAAACCAGCATTGCCCCCGCGCAAATGATCCCGAATGAGTGGGAGCAGGCCGCCGCTCCGGAAATCCGCCAAGCCGGGCTGGGCGCCGCGTCCGAGCGGTCTGATCTGTATTCTCTCTGCTATTCACTGCGGCTTCTCCTCGAAAACCACAAGGATGATGACCTGGCCCGGCAAGCGTGCCAGTTGCTGGAAGGAGGTCTGAAAGAGCAGCCAGAAGAACGGGAAACGCCCGATCAAATCATGGAGGGAATCGGCGTGCTTCTGGGGCAGTCGCTTCACAAGCCTACACTTCCTCCAGCCCGGTTTTGGACGGAGGATCAGACCGTGCACTTCCACGGCCGCGAGTACCGGATCGTGAGTTATCTGGGTGGCGGCGGCATCGGGACGACTTTCAAGGTCATCGAATTCGACCGGACCACCCAAGAGGATTTGGGAACCTATGTGGGGAAGGTGGTGCATTCGCGGGATCATGGCGGCCGGGTGCTCAATGCGTACAACCGGGCGCGGCATTGCCTGGGGCGCAGTCCCGGCCTGTCGGCGATTTACGAAGTCGCGACGGAGTGGAAGGACAATGATTTCGTGGCGCTGATGACCTGGATCGAGGGCGCTCCGCTGTCGGATTTCATCGGCGTGTTCCCCTTGCTCGCGGAGGAATTGGGGGAGAAATCTCCTGAAGTGCTGGCCGTGCGTTGGATCCGGAACCTGTGCGCCGCGCTCCATGATTTGCATAAACACGGATTGATCCATGGAGATGTCAGCCCCCGGAACATTATCGTATCGGGCCAGGACGTAGTGCTGACCGATTATGATTTTGTCACCAAAATCGGGGAACCGCGCTGGGGATCCGGAACCGAGCTCTACTGCGCGCCACTTTTGGCGGGGGACACACCAGCCCAAGCCGCGGATGATCTTTATGCCTTGGCGGCGTCGTTTTTCCACGTGCTGACCGAAAAAGAACCTTTTCTGTGGGAAGGCCGGCGGGACAAGGCCCGGGGGCTTCATTGGGATGAACACGATCTGGAAAACTACCCTAAATTAAGTACCTTTTTACACCGGGCGGCGGATCCGGACCCCTCCCGCCGCTTCGCTTCGGTGGAAGAAGCGCTGACTTTTCTCAAGGACTACACTCAGGAAGAACTGCCTGTTGAGATCTGTGTCCCGGAGGTGATTGCGCCTCGCGAAGTGCAAGAGGGGCGCGTTGAGTGGTTGTATTCCTTGTTGCAATCGTATCCGGGATCCCAGTGGGGCAACCAGGAAACGCGGGGGCTGGATACACCGTTTGCCGCGCAAACGTATGTCGAAACCCGCCTGGAGGAAACCTTGTTGCGGGAAATCCGGACGCGCCAGATCCGTCTGGTTATCCTCTGTGGTAATGCCGGCGACGGGAAAACCGCGCTGCTGCAACACCTGGCGCAGCAGTTGGGATTCGGAAGCCATCAATCCGCTGAACGGATCATCGAACTCCGGCTGGAAGACGGCCCGCTGGTGCGGATCAACCTGGATGGTTCGGCCGCCTGGCAGGGCCGGTCCTCCGATGAATTGCTGAATGAATTCCTGGGGCCGTTTCAGAGCGGCGATCCCGCCGAGGACATCGTTCACCTGCTGGCGATTAACGACGGGCGGTTGTTGGAGTGGATCGACTCCGTGGGGCCCACGGCGCTGACGAACAAACTCACTTCTTTCCTCCTGGACGATCCGGATCCGGACCCGTCCCGTGCTTTTCATGTCCGCTTTATCAACCTGAATGACCGCTCCCTGGTGGGCGGGCTGAATCCCGGCCGCACGAAGATCGAAACCACGTTTTTGGACCGCTTGGTGGACCGGCTGTACGGTGGAGAACAGGCGGAAGCGATCTGGAAACCCTGTTTGAATTGCGCCGCGCGGGACCGCTGCCGGGTATTCCAGGCGCAGACCGTCTTCGGCCCCGATTCGCTGCCAATGAAAGAATCCGAGGCCACCCGCCGGCGAGCGCGGGAACGGCTATTCGAGGCCCTGCAGGCGGTGCATCTACGGGGCGAAGTGCACATCACCACGCGGGAACTGCGCGCCGCCTTGGTCTATATCCTTTTCGGTATTCATGCTTGCGAAGAGTATCATAACGAATCCGCATCGCAGGTGCTTCCTTATCCTTACTGGGATCAGGTTTTCGCAGCGGAAGCGGCTGCGCGGCAGGGCGAGGTTTTGCGCGAGCTGATCCGTTTCGATCCTGCGTTCGAGGCGCATCCTCAGATCGACCGCTACCTGATCAGCCAGCCCTCGCCGGATGATCGCCGGACCGCTCCCCGGTATCCTCATCTCTCCCTGGCGTCCGCGCGCCGACGGGCGTATTTCGAATGGACGGAAGCGCATCTCGAGGAAATCGCGTGGGACCAGGCCGCCTTGGGCTTGGCGCGGGGGCGGCATCTGGATGCGTTCCGCCGGATCCCCCTCGAGCAGGCCGGCATGGGTCACGAAGGCCGGAAACGGTTGTGCGAAAAATTGTGCGCGGGCATATCCCGTTTGGAGAACCTGCCGCCCCAGGCCTACAAGCGGGAAGGCAAGGTCCCGCTGCGGATCACGCCACGCACGCCCACGGAAACCGCGTTCTGGGTGGAGAAGCCCTTGGAGCGGTTCCGCTTGGAGGCGGACCTGCCCGTGAACGCGGAAGGATTCGACATCCTCCACCGGCAGGCGTATCTGATTTACGAATATCAGGATGGCCAGAGGGAACGGTTGCGGCTGGGGGCGGAGTTGTTCTACCTGCTGATGGAAATCGCGGAGGGATATCAACTGGTCGATGTCTCCACGGATGACACCTTCGCCCATCTCTCTATCTTCGTGCAGCGGTTGGCGCGGGAGGATGAGCGGTCGTTGATGGCTTACAACCCGATGAACGAGGAGACCATTTACAACCTCGCCGCGCGCATCGAACAAGGCCCGAACGACCCGGTGCAAAATTTGGTGCTGATACCGGTGGAATAGGGAGGAACGGCATGTCTCGACGCATAGTGGAAGATGTACTTGGAAGAGATATGACCCGAGAATTATGGACGGGGAATTATAATCCGGTTATTCCTCTTTCCATTCAGGATTTCGATCTGGCTGGAGTATTACCTGCTGTATTTTACATGTTTCGTTGGGGCTATCGGCGAGGGCAGGGTAATTTCCTGAAAGTATTCGGAGCGGAACAAGGGACCGCTCAGCAGCGGCGCCGGTCGGCAACCATTGATCGGGTAGCGGAGCATATTTCCAAAGCATCCACTCTCCAAGGATTCCAGGGTGATGTAGAACAGGCGATTCTAGGAGATCTATTGCTCTGCTACTGCCTGGAAAATAAAAACCATGAGATGGGACGCGATCAACAAATCCAGCGGGTCGCGCCGGCTCACTACATGGCCAGCTGGGTAGATCTACCTGATAGATTAGGTGACTTACGGTATATTCCCGAGATGCTTATCGCTTTACTCGCAGACCAGGATTCTACGGATTACGTGAGGCAAACGGCAGACCGTACCTGGTTCGCGGTAGGAAAAGATTTTAGGGATAATGCTTTGCTACGCGCCTTTCATAAGGGTATTGAAATAAAAGGCATACCAAGTGACAGAAAATCCGATTACTTTGTGGAAGATTGCCCGGTTGGGATTGATCAGCTGGTGATGATCCGATTGGCGCAACAACTGCATGAATCTCCTGATAAACTTCGGGGAAGAGAAAAAAGTGATATTTCAAACCAACGTCCTATCGCGGAAAAAGCATCCCGTTATTTTTCCGAGGATATCCGGCGCTTTATCCGGGCTTACGCGCAATTGATTCCCCGGCAATCTCTGGTTCCCATGTTGGAATCCAGCATGGCCATCGGATTGACCACCATCCTGACCAGCGTCGTGGAAATACTTCACGAATGGGTCAATACCGGGGAAATTCGCAAAAAGTGCGATCAAAAACCATCCGCAATATTTACTGACTGCTCAAATGGCGTCGATTCTAAACTCCGCGCCCTGGCGGAGCAATCCATGGATGACTTTATGCGGAAGATGGAACGGTTACCAGTCATCCTTATGGCTTTACGTATATTGGATTACTGCGCACGACATGATCCCACGATCAGAAAACTGAATATCAAGACCATTCCTTATGCCACGGAGTGGATCAATTTGCTTGGGGAGGTCATGCATAAAAGACGACAAGAGTCTGAACCTATCTTTTATAATCTTGAACAGAAAGCAAATGCTTTAGCGGAAAGATTGCATGAAGAAAATCTTGAAGTCTCGGTAATATTGGAAAACTCCCGAGGTTATCCCAATCCGGTATGGCGGTTAGCTGAAGCACTGTCTATGTTGATGGGAAGAAGAAATCTTTGGTCTAATTACCTTTTTTGTTTTGAATCACTACTTCATATCAACCGGTCAAATGGCTTAGCTTCAAAACGCCGCACTAAACAGACTGATCCGGTGACGGGCGCCAAGTCACGCGACGTCCGTTCCTTGGTCTTCACCGATACCGTGTTGGATTACCTGGTGCATCTTCATTTGTTGCGCAGTAGCAACCATGGGGGAACACGGGCGCTGTCCTTCAAGGATTTTCTCCACATCTTGCAGGAACGGTATGGATTTTACGTGGACGTTGCTCCACCGGGCATGCAAACATCGAACGACATGCTGCAGCGCAACCGGGCGGTGTTGGAACGGCGTCTGCGCGACCTGGGCCTGCTGGCCGGCGTCAACGACGCGGAAGCGATGAAGCGGCTGGTCCCGCGGTATCGGCTCGAAGAGGATATAGATCATGACGATCAGTGAACTCCACGCGCGGATTCTCGCCAAGGCGCTTGAAAAACTGTTGAAGGCCTCGAATCCCGGCACGATGGCGTATGTCCGTTGCCTGACGTCCGACATCGTGCGGGAACTCGTGTTGCAGCGATCTTTCCAACTCAAAGACTGGGATATATTCCGGGTAGCGGATGAAATCGATCCGGACACACGTACTCTCACCGCCGACCGCGCGGTGGAGATCCGCGAATCCAAAAGCGGCTCGACTCTGCTGCTGGTGGATACCGCCAAGGCGGGCGCGGGCATGGATGGCATTTACAGCGCGGCGCGGGAAATCACGGAGAAGGAACTCTTCGATAAAGCGATTTCCCTGGCCCAGAGCGAAATCACGAAGCGGCACAATAAGCAAACCCGCCAATTCGTGGAAAGCGCCATTAAAACCGCCCGGGCGCAGAACCGCTGGATTACCCTCTCGCCTTGGAGCGAGTTCGATTTTTCCATCCGTGCCGCCCTGAATGATTCCCACCCCGGCGCGTTGGTTCACGGTATTGGCCTCTGGCCCATGCGGATCGAGGCAAATGACGATGAAGACGAATCATTGAAATTGTCTTCCTCGTTTGTGAACCGGCTGCTGGGGCCCCGCTCATCCAGCCTGACGCCCGCCGCGCGGATTGAAGCGCTGCGCCTGCTCCAACCCACGGAGCAGCAATTGCGGGAACTGGAGGATTTCCTGCGGGCGGCCACGGTGAAACCGCTGCTCGAAGCGCTCGCGGGGCTGGCGGACAAACCGTCACTCTGGGTCAACGCGCTGCGGGTGGAGAGTTCCGCGGGGACGATTCAAGGATTGGAAATCGTGTCATGGCGATCCAATACTGGCAAAATTCTGCGGTGGTCAGGGCTGACTGATCCTCAGGATCCAGAAGCACCACCGGAATTTGTCATGAAGCCTGATGCAGAAACCGCTGGCGACTACTCCAAACTCGAGGTGCGCTGGAAAGTCCGACCGGAGAACTTGGCAAAGGGGGCCGCGGAATACCAGGTGTGCGTAAAGACCGATATGGATGAAGAATTGGCATCCCTCGAGATCCCGCACAACGGCAAAGAAACGCAGAAATGCAAGTTCACCAATGACGATTTCACCACGCTCAGCGAGGACGCCTTGCTCTCCGCCAAGGTGGAGATCTCGGTGTTGGGAAACACGGAAATTGAGCCCCGGGAAAGCGAGGAGTTCATCGTCCGTTTTGGCCAACCGCCCGAGCAGGTAAAAGGAGGCGTGGGGCGGAAATACCGGGCGTTTTCCGAAGCTTTGATCGAGATCGATGACCGGGAGGCGGTCACCGCGCTGGTTTCTTCCAAGACGGAATTGCCGGAAGACTCGAAGGGATTTTTATTGCTACGGGTTTCGAGTAAAGGGAAAAGTTTCCGGGTGTACCGGCCACCCCTGATCCGGGAAGTGGAAAACCAGTGGTTCGAGAACGATGGGGCCATCGGCCGGTCTCGGATCAAGGTGCGCGCGTCCGGTCAGCGCGCGGGGCACGTGGAGTTCGTTCCCTTGGACCGGCCGGATACCTGCGAGGAAGGGATCTGGGAGAGAGCGCAACGGGCCTCCCGGCAATTCGCGGAACGCCTCATGACCTTCGGCGGAGCCGTGGGCCAAGTGTATGACGATGCCGTCAAGAATTTCGAAATCGTCAAGGAATATTTGATCGCCTGGGCGGTGGTCTTGGAAACCCCCAGTCCCTTCGCCGCCTTGGCTCACACCGTGGAGGTGCAATCGTTATCGGGAAAAACCCTGGGATTGATTGTCCTGCCCACCCATCCGCTGCGGGTGGCCTGGCACGCGGCGTATGACAACCTCGTTCTGCAAGCGCGTTACCAGCAGGAGATGAAGGCCGTCAAAATCCGCGAAGAATTGAAGCTGCTGGACGGCTCGATGTATCCCGCGTTTCTCCCCGGATTGGAACATAACAACTCTTTCGTCTTCGCGGATACGCTGGGATTCCATGCCGTGGCCATGGTGCCCGATCACGCGAAGGAGCCAAAGGCCGTCGTGGCGGCCATGGCCAAAGCGCTGGGTGAAGGTGAATCCGCCGAATCCGCCCCCACGGTAGGCCGGCAGACCGCCGAAATTCTGGGCAACGAAATTCGTAAGTACCTGGAATGCCACCGTTTCGAAGATCAACCCGGGCAGAACCGCCTGTTACACATCCACGCGTTGCGTCCGGGAGACGGCTTGACCGTGGCGCGCTCCCTTGGGCGGGTCCTCCGGAAAGAGCGGGAAGAGCAGCCTGCAGACGGGAACGGCGGCTCCACCCTCCCTTGCTTTGTACTGGACCTCTATCCCTCCGAGGAGCAGCGGGGTGTGGCGGGCCGGTTCATCACGGATGTCTGCGAACGGCGGCGGACCGGCTCAGGGACCCTGGCGGAAGAAGACCGGTGGATGCTGGAGACGATGCCCGGTCCCGGGGGTATCAATTTTCCCCGCTTGCGCTGGGCACGGCGGGAGGCTTCCACCCCCCAAACGGCGGCACATCTGGCCGCCGCGTTCGACACGTTTGATTCTCGCGTTCATCCGTTTCCCGAGGCAGAACTGCGCCTCAAGCGTCCGATCTACGCCTTCGGTCTGCTTTCGTTCTTCGAACGGGATTTTCACATGCAACCCTATCCCTATTGGCGAAGTTACATCCCGCCGGCCGTGGAAGGAGAAAAACACCCCTCCGATCGCATGCACACCGACCGGATCGTCCGAATGCAGAACGCGATCCACAAGTTGGTGGTGGCGAATTTGGGCGGTTCAGCGGCCGAGTACCCCGTACTCCGGACCGAAATCCCTTCCGAGAAAGCCGATTCGTTGAAATCCCTGCATTCCCTCTGCGATTGGGTGATCACCGTGGACCGGAATGCGGGAATCGAATATTTCGATTCCCCCCGTGACAACCAGGAAATCTACGATATCTACGTGATTGATTGCGTGCCGGAACGGGAAGATCTTGGTTGCCTGCAACTGATCACTTCCACTAGCAATCTGGACGAAGTGCGCCATCTGTTGGATGGGGCGCTGGACCAGATGGGCCTGAGCCGCAGCTTGCGCAACGCCCGGTTTCTTTTTGAGCATTTGAAAGCCCTCAGTGGACGGCTGGCCATCCGCTTGACCGGAACGGGGCCAGTCCGGGGTGAACTAATTGCCCTGGCCTTGACGTATTACCACTGCCGGGAAGTGATCCCCGATGATAAGCACAAAGATAAGTATTATGAATGTTGGACTGATTTGCACCGGGGATTTTTCATCCCGGCCGATGATATCCGTGATTTGTTGCCTCCCGCCAACGCAGGGGATTCGGGCGAGGAAGAAGACATACGTCCGGATCTGATCTATGTGTCTCTGCCCAACAGGGGTGGATTGATCTTCCGGTTTGTGGAGGTGAAATACCGGCGGCATTTGCGCGCCGCGCGCAACCCGGCGGACTTGGAACAGATTCGGAAGCAAACGCGTTCTCTGCGGGAACGCTGGGAGGCCTGGTATTTCGAAGAATCGCTCCCTGCGGCTGAGCGCGCGGTCCGCCGGGCCAAACTTGCCCGCGTGCTGCGTTTCTACGCGGATAAGGCCCGGCGGCATTATTTGGAAGAGCCTCTGCACAACCGCTTCATCCAGGAGATCGACCGGATGATCTCCGAAGGCGCGGATTACACCATTACCGCAATCTCGCAGCCGGACCGGGGCTATATTTTCTGTCCCGAATACGCCGGACGCTACGCGTCGGAAATTTCTCCCCCGGATTGGGAAACGCGCGTGTTTCTTTTCGGGCCGTATCACTTACCGGATTCCTCGCTACCGCCTTGTGAACCAACCATGGAACGCGATGAGGAAGAAGCTGCAGTCAACGATACCTCCGAAGAGAATCCATCAACTGAGGCACATGTTCCGCCTATTCCCATGCCTTCGGCTGAGAGAAATGGAAGGGAATTCCTGCGATTACCCGATCCGGATCAGGAACAACCAAAGCCATGCGCCATCGAGCTGGGCGCGGATCAGTTGAGCAACTCGCCGGTCTGTTGGTCGCCTTCCATCAAGGGCAATCCGCACTTGATGGTGGTGGGATTGCCCGGGATGGGGAAAACCACCTGCCTGATCAATATTTGCGATCAATTGATCAAGCAAGGCATCCAGCCGATTGTGTTTTCGTATCACCAGGATATCGACGAAAAATTGGGAAAGATTTTGGATGCGATTCGCTTTGTGGATTTCAATGGACTGGGCTTCAATCCGCTCCAGGTGATCGATCCCAACCAGCCCATGGGACATTTGGATAATGCGGGTGCGATTCGGGATATTTTCTCCGCGATCTACCCGGAACTGGGCGATATCCAGGCGGAATCGATCCGCCAAGCGGTGAAGGATAGTTACGTGGAAAAAGGGTGGGATAATCCGGATCGAGACCGTTCCACGCTGAACGTTCCAGCATTCCACCGTTTTTACGAGATTCTGCGGGATACGGTGAAACCCGACCGGGGCCTGCAAACATTGCTCGCACGCCTGGGGGAATTGAACGATTATGGATTCTTTCATACGGGTGAACCACTGGGCAATCTGTGGGAGGAGAAAAAACTGACTATCATCCGGATCCACACCACGCAAAATGATAACTTGCAGCGTGCCTTCGCGTCATTGATTTTCTATGGATTGTACAAGGACATGTTCCGCCGGGGAATCCAGCAACGCTTGACCCACGCCATCTTATTCGATGAGGCGCACCGTGCCGCCCGCCTGAAACTGATTCCCACCATGGCCAAGGAATGC
>ERZ795045.4683-NODE-4683-length-10805-cov-3.400372_pt1 | contig 10805 bp, 12 predicted proteins | sample MGYA00375129_ERZ795045 | MGnify/ENA primary metagenome ERZ795045 (study PRJEB30174, sample SAMN05720166) | activated sludge metagenome | isolation source: anaerobic digester from wastewater treatment plant | place: Japan | collected 2015-05-15 ... | reverse complement strand
ATTGTCTCAATACCTGCATGAATGTCTTCGTATGACGGATCAAAAGCCTCTGATGGCACACCTGATTCGTACATGGCCAAAAGTTCCTTCATCAGTGTTTTCGCATGGTCTTCATGCACGATCCGCTGTCTGGTCAGCATTACCAGATGTGCCATATCGACCAGAACATCTGAAGAAGCAATATTTCTATCCGCCTCCATGGAGGAGAGGAGTGATTCGATATCTTCTGTTCTCTCCCCAAAGAGCCGTGCCTTTCTGACGACATCTCTGGTCATAATCCCGTATATCTTTCTCGGGAGGATCATTAATGTCCACCGATAGGCCGGGCGGGCCGTTCATATCCCTCTGGGTTATCTCATCAGGATTGTTAGTACTATGAGCCTAGTCAAATGAGAAATAAATGGCTTAATAATCATTTTATGTGATATAAAAGGATATTTTATGAACCAGTATCAACCATTAGATAAGACAGGTGAGTTATCGTGAAGCATGTATGGCTTATCGTTTCTCTCTTTCTGATGACTGGTCTGGTCCTCCTCTGTGGATGTACCGGAACCCAGAAGAACCCCGCTGCTCCGGGACAGGGTGCAGCAGGTGAAAAGTCTGTTCTGAATATCGGATATCAGCCAAGTACACACCAGATGGCATTTATGACCGCCTACAGTAAGGGGATGTACAACGAAACCCTCGCTCCACTTGGCATTAAAGAGGTCAAAGCATATAGTTTCCCGACTGGTGCACCTGAGATGCAGGCCATGCTTGCCGGAGACCTTGACTTTGCATATGTCGGCGCAGCTCCATTTGTGACTGCGGTTGCAACCGGTCTTGACGGGAAAATTATCGCCGCGGCCCAGACGCAGGGTTCATCTGTTGTGCTGAAGAGCGGTCTGAACTACACCAGTCCGGCTGATCTGAAAGGACTGACGATCGCAACGTTCCCGGCAGGGACGATTCAGGATACCATTCTTCGAACCTGGCTGAAGAAACAGGGTCTTGATCCGGAGAAGGATGTTAAGATTGTTGCAATGGGACCAGGGGATGCAACCACTGCTATTATGGCTGGTAAAGTTGACGCAGTCTTCCTTCCGGCACCTTCCCCGACAACCATTGAGGAAGCCGGAGCAGGGAAGATCATCGTCCAGTCAGGAGAGATGGAGCCAAACCATGTGTGCTGTGTCCTGGTTGCCAGTGGAAAAATGATTCGGGAGCACCCCGATATCGTGACTGAAGTCTTAAAAATCCACGAAAAAGCAACGAAGTATAACCAGGAGAACTGGGAAGAAGCTGCACAGTACATGGAACAGATGACTGCCATGAACACGTCAGTCATCATGAAGTCTCTGCATGAATGGGACGGTGCCTGGGTGTCTGACCCCAACATCATCGCAGACTCGGTCACCAGCTATGCACAGGATCAGGCCGCACTCGGATACATCAAGACTCCGTTATCCGGCGATGATCTGATTGATACCAGTTTCTGGGCCAAGCTGTAAGGCTTTTACCCATACTTTTTCCTTTTCTCAAAGACCATTACTAGGTAAGGAATGTGTCAGTATGCTGACACCAATAGTGAGAAATAAACAATGACTGGAAATCTTCCGGGATTACGATCCCCCGGCTTTACGATCCTCTCAATATCTGCCCTTTTGATATTCTGGCAGGTTCTTGCGGATGAGATTGTACAAAACCGTTTTATTCTGCCATCATGTACTGACGTTATCATCGCCTTTTACGATTTGATCGTATCCGGGACCATGACTATGGACTTTGCCATCAGTATGATCCATTTCTTTATCGGACTTGGGTTGTCTCTCCTTATTGGAGTACCGACAGGTATTGTTATCGGGTGGTATCCGATAGCAAACCGTCTCCTTGATCCCATCATTGAGATCATCCGTCCGATCCCTCCTCTCGCATGGATTCCTTTTGCAATCGTCTGGTTTGGGCTGACTGACCTTGCAGCCGGGTTTGTCATTTTTATTGGTGCAGTCTTTCCGGTGCTCATCAATACCTATGAGGGCTTTCGCAATATACCCCGGATTTTTGTGGAGGCTGGAAAGATGCTCGGATGCACGAGTAATGCCGCACTCATCAGGTTTATCGCCATTCCTGCGGCTCTTCCCCATCTGGCCGCCGGATTTCGGGTAGCAAGCGGTGTTGCATGGATGTGCCTGGTTGCTGCAGAGATGTTTGGGGTATCCAGGTTTGGTCTTGGGCAGAAGATCTGGTGGTATTATAATCTCCATCAGATGGACAAGGTGATGGTCTATATGCTCATCCTTGGCTTTATCGGGCTTTTCATTGACTATCTTTTTAGATACGGGATGAACAGAACCCTGCTTAGATGGCGACAGGGAGAGGTGAACTGATATGGGCCGTGTTGAGATATCGCATATCTGCCGCGAATTTGTCAAGGAGGACGGCTCAAGGGTAGTAGCGCTTTCAGATATCACCCTGTCGATAGCGGATGATGAATTTGTCTCATTTGTCGGTCCATCAGGGTGTGGGAAGACGACGCTCCTTCGCATTATCGCTGGTCTTGATAAGGCCAGCTCGGGAGAAGTCAGGGTTGATGGTTCGCTGATCACCGGACCTGGTCAGAAAGTCGGGATGGTCTTTCAAGAGTACTCCCTCTTTCCCTGGAGAAATGTCATTTCAAATGTTGCATTCGGTCTTCAGATGAGAGGAATGTCGAAAGAGGAACGGTATGCAATCGCCCGGAAATATATCTCCCTTGTCGGTCTTTCCCAGTTTGAGCAGAGTTATCCGTATGAGTTATCAGGAGGAATGCGCCAGCGTGTTGCAATTGCCCGGGCACTTGCCACGGATCCGGATCTCCTCCTCATGGATGAACCATTTGGTGCCCTGGATGCCCAGACCAGAAATCATATGCAGTGTGAACTGCTCGATATCTGGGAGACAAAAAAGAAGACAATTTTATTTGTGACGCATAGTTGTGATGAGGCAGTTTTTCTCTCGGATCGCGTGGTTGTTCTCTCTCCCCGACCAGGTATTATCAGGGAGATCGTCAATATCCCCATTTCCCGGCCCCGTGATCGGACAAACAAGGAATTCATTGATCTCAGGCGGTGTCTCCTTGAAATGATTGAAGATGAGGAACGAGAGGAAGAAAGGATTAAGTGTAAATCCGGCAATTTATAAAAGCACATATCAATACAGGAGTTCGGGTTCATGGTCAGAAAACCAAACAGCATGTACAGAAACCTTGCAAAGAAGGCCTATACTCGCAAGGAATATATGGGAGGTATTCCGGGTGTTAAAGTTGTTCACTTTGACATGGGAAACCTGACAAGCGAATTTCCAATGGAAGTGTCCCTGGTTGTGGATGAGAGCTGTCAGATTCGGCACTCTGCTCTGGAAGCTGCCCGTATGAGCATTAACAGAAAGTTGAATAAGGAATTGGGGCGTATGAACTACCACCTCAAGCTGCGGACATATCCACACCATGTCCTGCGTGAAAATAAGCAGGCAACCGGTGCAGGTGCAGACCGTGTGTCGCAGGGAATGCGTCTTGCATTTGGTAAGGCCGTCGGAACCGCAGCCCGTGTCCAGCAGAATCAGAAGATATTTACCGTATTTTCAAACCCGGCAAGTATTGAAAAGGTCAAGGATGCCCTCCGCCACGGCGGTCACAAGCTCCCCTCTCCGACTCATCTTGTTATCGAGATGAAACAGGAATCCTGAAATTTTTATTTGAAATCTTTTTTTGCATTTTGCATCAGGTCTATACCTTCTTTCATACAGATATATCAGGTATGTCCAAATCCGGTGATCCTGATCTTCTGAACCTGATAACTGCCGCAACAGAGAAAGCAGTCCGGGATGCAGAAATATATCTTCCTGATGATGTAAAGGCACAGCTGAAAAAGGCTTTGGAACGCGAATCTGTTCTGATTGCAAAGCAAGAGCTTTTCAATATCCTGGAAAATATCTCTCTTGCAGAAGAACGTTTAACGCCGCTCTGTCAGGATACCGGAATTCCAGTCATATATGTAACACTCCCTGATGGCATGATCTGGACATCTGAAATGGAGCAGGCCATCCTGATTGGAATTCAAAACGCAACGGAACATATTCCGCTTCGTCCCAATCTTGTGGATCCCTTCAGCCGGGAAAATACCCGCACAAACACCGGCCTGTCCATGCCTCCAATACATGTGAAATCTGGTGATCGGTTTACCATTACCGTCCTTCCGAAGGGAGCAGGGTCAGAGAATGTATCCAGTATTACCATGATGAATCCTTCTGATAAGGAGCATATTCCACGGTATGTGGTTGAGACCATGCTAAAAGCCGGGGGACGCCCCTGCCCTCCGGTCATTCTCGGGGTTGGCATTGGGGGAACTTTTGATGGTGCGGCCACCCTTGCAAAGGAGGCATTGCTGGATCCTATAGATATCATGACCAGTTACGAGCAGGAGATATGCGACCGGGTCAATCAGCTGGGCATTGGGCCGATGGGACTGGGCGGCGATACAACCTGTCTTGCTGTTAAGATAAAGACTGCCGGGTGCCATACTGCCTCACTGCCGGTTGCGGTAAATATCCAGTGCTGGGCAGCCCGACGGGCGACCGTGGAGGTATCCCTATGAAACATTTCCAAGCTCCCCTTGGCGATGAAGTTCTCACGCTCAAAGCAGGAGAGATGGTAACGCTTTCCGGAACGGTCTATACGGCACGTGATGAGGCGCATCTGAAGATCATGGAGGAAGGATTTCCGTTTGATCCAAAGGGTGCCGTTATCTATCACTGTGGTCCGGTTGTTTTTGATAACCGGATTGTTGTTGCAGGACCGACAACTTCAGCACGGATGAATCGTCTGACCCGGTTTATGCTGGATGCAGGGATTCGGGGAATTATTGGAAAAGGGGGGATGTCATCAGAAGTCAGGGAACAGCTGAAGGGCAGAGCCGTGTATTTTGCCTTTACCGGTGGCTGTGCAAATCTTGCTGCTGCCAGGATGAGACTGACCGGGGTTCATTATCCGGATCTTGGGATGGCAGAAGCGGTTTGGGTGATTGAGCTTGACAAGCTCCCGCTCACGGTTGCCATGGATGCTCATGGCGGAGATCTCTTTGCCGCCGTTGAGAGGAATGCACATGAAGTATTTCAGGGTATGTATCCAACCAGTACGACCAGAATATGAAACTTGAGATTGACGAGTCCCGGTGCAAAGGTTGCAACCTGTGTACCATGGTCTGCCCGTATAAGATTTACAGGCCGGGGAGTCGTCCAAACCGCAGGGGGATATACGTTCCTGAACTGGATCAGCCGGAACGCTGCCCGAACTGCCGGCTCCAGGAACTGTACGGACGACGGTTATGCGGTGTGTGTGCATTAATCTGTCCTGATCAGGCAATCCGATGGGTCGCTGAAAAACCCTTTGAGCCGATGAAGGTGGTGATTGAGTATTAGCAGGATAGCGTTTATGCAGGGGAATATTGCAAGTGCTGAAGGGGCGCTTGCAGCCGGATGTACCTTTTTTGCCGGATATCCCATCACCCCCTCAACCGAGGTTGCAGAGCACATGGCAAGCCGGATGCCAAAAATAAAGGGGGCCTGCTATATCCAGATGGAGGATGAGATCGCTTCCATGGCCGCCATCATCGGGGCTGCATGGACCGGTGCACGTTCCATGACTGCAACATCCGGGCCCGGTTTTTCCCTGATGATGGAGAACATCGGGTATGCCTTTATGACCGAAACTCCCTGTGTGCTTGTAAATATTCAGCGGGGGGGTCCTTCTACCGGTCAGCCTACCATGGCAGCCCAGGGAGACATGATGCAGGTCCGCTTTGGGTCCCATGGTGATTACAGTGTCATCGCTCTCTGCCCATCAAGTGTTCAGGAATGCTTTGATCTGACTGCAAAAGCATTCAATCTGGCAGATCGCTTCAGAACTCCGGTTTTTCTGATGGCTGATGAGGTCATCGGTCATATGCGTGAGAAGATTGAGATACCTGACAGGGTTGAGATTATCAGACCCAAACCGCTTGCTGATGGTGCACTCCCCTTTGCTCCAGGTCCGGATGGCGTTCCCGGATTTGCACCGTTTGGGTCAGGCCGGCATATCCATGTGACCGGCCTTACTCATGACGAACGGGGGTATCCTGACACAACAAATCCGTCACGGCATGAATCACTGGTCAGACGGCTAGTCTCAAAGATTGAAGATGCACGTCATGAAATCGCTGATTATACTATTGTCAATGAAGATGCAGCGTATGTTTTTGTCTGCTATGGAGCTCCGGTGAGAACGGTCAGAGAGGTTGTTGAGCGACAGAAAGTACCGGGAACCGGCTATCTGCAATTACGTATTGTCTGGCCGTTTCCTGAAAACCTTCTTTCCCGCTTCCCCAATGTCCGGGCATTTATTGTCCCTGAAATGAACCTCGGTATGATGGCACGGGAGATCGGACGGCATGTAAGGACTCCGGTCATTCCTGTGAGCAGGCTTGGTGGAGATCTGCATACTCCTGAAGAGCTGGTGCAGGCTATCAGAACTGCCGGAGGGATCTGATGAGAGAGGACTGGCTGAGAGAGGACCGGCTTCCCCATATCTACTGTGCCGGATGTGGAAACGGGACTATTATGAATTGTGTTCTTGAAGCCGTGGAGAGGATCGGATGGGAAAAGAACGAGACTGTATTCCTTTCAGGTATCGGGTGTTCATCACGGGCGCCCGGATATATCCTGACCGATTCCCTGCATACCACCCATGGACGGGCAATAGCATTTGCAACCGGCGTGAAGATGGCAAATCCGTCACTGCATGTTATTGTATTTACCGGAGACGGGGATCTGGCAGCGATTGGCGGGAATCATTTCATTCATGCGTGCAGAAGAAATATCGACATTACCGTTGTCTGCATGAATAATCATATCTATGGAATGACCGGAGGGCAGGGTAGTCCGACCACACCGATTGGAAAGACCTCAACGACGACTCCATATGGGGCAAAGGAATCACCCTTTGATCTTGTCGATCTTGCTATCGCTGCCGGTGCAAATTATGTCGCCCGATGGACCTCATTTCACGTCAAACAACTGACCGATGCGGTGCTTACCGGTCTTTTGACACCCGGATTCTCTCTTATTGAGGTCCGTTGTCAATGTCCGACGTCGTATGGAAGACGGAATAAATACCGCGAACCGGTGGATTACATGACCTATCTGAAGACCCATGCGATCCTGAAAGAGAAGTGGGAACGGACAGCCGGGCCACGTGATGAACTCCCGTCAGACTCATTCCTGGTCGGCGAGTTTGTACGGAGAAACCGACCGGTTATGGGGGTGTCTGATGAGACATGAAGTCAGGTTCTCCGGATTTGGAGGACAGGGAATCATTCTCTCTGCTGTTATCCTTGGCCGGGCAGCAGCACTCTATGATGAGAAGTATGTTGTACAGACCCAGGTATACGGACCTGAGGCACGAGGTGGCGCATCAATGAGTGCGGTGATTATTGATGATGAACCGATTCTCTTCCCTAAGGTGCGGGATCCGGACACCTATGTTATCATGAGTCAGCAGGGATTTGAAAAATACGGGCGAAATCCCCGGAATGATGCAGTAATGCTTCTGGATTCAGGTCTGGTTCATGATCGTCCTGCATGCAGGTGGGTAGGTATCCCTGCAACCCTTGCGGCAAAAAAAGAGCTTGGACGGGAGATTGTTGCAAATATTATCATGCTTGGTGCATTAACCACCGCGACAACCGTTGTATCAGGTCCGGCCCTTGAAAAGGCAATACTTGACAGTGTTCCAAAAGGAACCGAGGATCTCAATATCAGGGCGATGAAGCGTGGTCAGGAGCTTGGCATAGAGGGTGATACATCATGAAACTGAAAGAATATGAAGCAAAGGAGATTTTGCAGAAGGCAGGCATACCTATCCCCCGCGGTGTAGTCGTACAGAAAGGAGCAGATTATCTGGTCAGTCCGGATATCAGGGAGGCGGCCGTGAAAGCACAGGTTGAGGTAGCCGGACGGGGGAAAGCCGGCGGCATTCTCATGGCGGATTATGCGGGCATCAGGAAGACCGTTGACCATCTCTTTCAGACCACAATCAAGGGTATTCCGGTTGAAGCGATCCTCATCGAGGAGAAACTGCAGATTCAACACGAGTACTATCTCTCCATAACGATTGATCGATCACAAAAGGCACCGGTTATTCTGTTCACGTCCGAAGGCGGTGTCGATATAGAAGAAGTCGCACAGAAAAATCCGGCAGCAATACGCAAAGCGGCAGTGTTCCCTCTTCTTACCACCGTTCCGGGATATACCATCAGGTACCTGCTGCATGACGCTCCCACGGAGATTGCCCCCATCATTCAGAAACTGTATACGGTTTTCATGGCGCAGGATGCCCTTCTTGCTGAGATTAATCCGCTTGTCATGACTCCGGACGGTCTTTTTGCAGCGGATGCAAAACTTATCCTTGATGATAATGCCCTGGCCCGTCATGGCATCAGGGAGAATCGTGATCTTTCAGAACGTGAACGTCAGGCTGCCGCCCATGGATTCTCGTTTGTAGAACTTGACGGAAATATTGGTGTTATTGGAAACGGGGCCGGGCTCACCATGGCTACCGTTGACCTCATTAACCGTATCGGAGGAAGACCTGCAAATTTCCTTGATGTCGGTGGTGGTGCTGACCGGGTCAGGGTGGCTCATGCAGTCCAGCTGCTTGGTTCCATGCCTGATGTGACGGTCATCATCGTCAATCTTCTTGGTGGCATTACCCGGTGTGATGAGGTGGCCGCAGGTATTATTGAGGCTGGTGTCAGTCAGAAGATTATTGTTCGTCTGGCCGGGACAAATGAAGCCGAAGGAAAGGCCCTTCTTTCTTCAAAAGGATACCTCATGCTGGATACGATGGAGGAAGCGGTGGCAGCGGCGGTGGAGGCTGCATCATGATTTACGCCGATAAAAATACCGGGGTGATCGTCTGTGGTGCTACCGGGAACCAAGGCTCATTTCATATCGACCGGATGAATCAGTACGCCCGTTCTGTCGGTGGGCGGGGTGTCGTGGCCGGGGTAACTCCGGGAAAAGGCGGACAGGAGGTGCATGGCGTCCCGGTCTATAACTCTGTTCTTGAGGCAGCAGAGGAACAGAATGCACAGGCAGCGGTCCTTTTTGTTCCTGGATCTGCAGCCGGCGACTCGATCATGGAGGCAGCAGATGCCGGGCTTGATCTTGCCGTTACGATTACGGAACATATTCCCGTTCATGATGTCATGCGTGCGGTGACCTATGCACAGATTCGGGACTGCACCATCATAGGCCCCAATTGTCCGGGACTTCTCTCTCCCGGTGAGATCAGTATGGGCATTATGCCGGCTCATCTGGCAACCCGGGGTCCGGTTGGTGTTATCTCCCGCAGCGGGACTCTGACGTATGAAGTGGTGCATGAACTGACCCGTGCAGGGATTGGTCAGAGTACTATCATCGGCATTGGGGGGGATCCTATCATTGGCCAGACATTTGCAGATGCGCTCGATCGGTTTGCAGATGATCCACAGACAAAGGCCGTTGTCATTCTTGGAGAACTTGGCGGGAACCTAGAGGAAGAAGGTGCCCGATCCGCGGATATACCGGTTGTTGCGTTTATTGCCGGAACAACTGCACCGGCTGAGAAGCGAATGGGTCATGCCGGGGCCATTGTCACGGGTGGTGAAGGGGACGCAAAAGCCAAGATTGCCCGACTTCGGGATATTGGTGTCCCGGTTGCAGATCGGCTGAGTGAGATTCCTGCGCTCATCAGAGAGGTGCTGTAACATGTCACTTATAGAAAATCTGCGAGGCCGGGGGGAGGGAGAGGAATCTCCTGGCGGGAAGTATAATCCGTTCCGTATTCTTGAGATAGGGGAGAGCATGGTCCGGTACTGTGATGGTATCAGGATCAAGAATTACAATTTTCTGGCCATTCTGACCAGTGATCGTCTGGTCCTCATTGAGAGTGCCCAGCAGAGTGCGGGAACCATTGCGAAGGAGATCCCGGTTTCCATGATTCAGGGTGCTGTTATGGAGCGGGATGAAAAGAACCGCCCAGCACTTGCCATATCCATGGAGGTCGGCGGACAGACCCGGCTTATGAAACTCGTGTTTACCGGACTGATTGCTGAGCCGGAGACTGAATGTCGCGAGTGGTTTGCTGCGATTAATGGATATCCCCCTGAACCGGAGGTCCAAAAGGAGCCGGAACCTTTGCCATCGGTACAGGTCCCCCCCTCTGCTGAACCACACCCTCAATCAAAGCAGGTATCTCCGTCTCCGATAATTGATGCAGAGGCTGTATCAGCCGTCAGGAAAGAAGTCCCGGTTCAGGAATCTGTTGCTGATCAGGTGAAACCGAAACCGGCACAAATACCCGTCAATGTGTCTCGGCAGGAACCGGCACCAGTTCCCCCGCCGGTGGTGACCGCAGGATTGGACGTACCTTTGTCAGCATCACCCGTACCAGCAGCACCCGTTATCGAACCGGAACCCCGGCCAGTCTCCTCTGAAAAACCCTCGTCGATCGCAGAAAAGGGCACACAACGGTTCCCTGCTTCACCGCCAGGTTCAGATTCGATACAGATCTCCATAGAGAAACCTTCCCTTGCTCCGGTCAGGTTCAAACGGAGAAGCATAATTCCTGTCGGAGGAAGTAGTGGAAAGAGCCGGTATTGTATGCACTGCGGCTCCAAAGTTCCGTCTGTGGCGAAATTTTGTCCTGTTTGTGGAAAAAATCAGGGCTAAATATTCATGGAACTGCACCATGGCAGATATCCGGGTCTGGA
>ERZ795045.4679-NODE-4679-length-10818-cov-4.791229_pt1 | contig 10818 bp, 21 predicted proteins | sample MGYA00375129_ERZ795045 | MGnify/ENA primary metagenome ERZ795045 (study PRJEB30174, sample SAMN05720166) | activated sludge metagenome | isolation source: anaerobic digester from wastewater treatment plant | place: Japan | collected 2015-05-15 ... | reverse complement strand
AAGAAGATATAAGGAAAACGAAAGATGCAGGAAGTTGCACTTGGACTTTTTACAAGTTAGCTACTATAAAGGGATATGTTGATATTCGTTGGTTCGGTTCAAGTAACGGATATTATTCTGAAGGAGTTGATTTTGAAGAAATTAAAGAAGATTACGAAGATTAAATAAATAAAAATAAACATGACAAACGAAGAAATCTTAAAAAGTTGGCAAGGTCGGATGCAGGAAATTAGCCGACAAATGGCGCAGGATAAAATCGTGCATTTCTTTTCCTACGGTATCGTTGAAAAGGAAGGCGAAAACTACGGCATAACTGCATCGGGCGCACTGAAAGGCGGCGGTAATGAAATTGCTATGACTGTTGCATCGGCTATTCAGCAGGATAAAAACATCGGTAGTGTATTACAAACTGCTATTGACTTGGCAAAAGAACCCGAAGAAACAAAAGAATAATTAACAAACTAAAAAAATAAAAAGAAACATGGAAGTTATTAACTGTAAGATTAACGTTGAAACAATAACGAAATCTAAATTATTTAAAGGCGAGAAAGGAACATACCTTAACTTTACCTTAGTGCCTACACCGAACAGCCAATACGGCGATTTTATGCTTGTAGAAGATATCACGAAAGAGGAGCGTGAAAGCGGCACAAAAGGCGTTATTCTCGGAAACGGCAAGAAATTTCAAAGAGGAGAAGGTGCAGCAAAAGCACAAGAAAGCGGCGCAAGATTGCCCGAAGCAGATGATAATTTGCCCTTCTAAAATACAAAAACTAAGAAATTTATACCCCGATATTTTAAAGGCGGGGTTTATTTTTGAATCAATAAACTACAAAAAATAATGAGTAACTTAATAGGCGGTAACGGTCAAGGTTTTTTTCAGAACTTGGACGACCAAACAAAAACATGGATTTCAGAGTGCTTTGAAAACAGACCATTCTGCATTAACTTTCCGGGCGGCGCAGAGGCGAACATCGCTACCCCTAACAAGATGCTCAAAGGTTGGGGATTAACCGAGCAAATCATTAATGACCGTTTCGGCGCAGGGCAACCTGATGAAAACGGCGAAGGATTGGATAAGTGGTTAGGCAAACTAAGCCAACAAAATTCTGCACCCCGCAGTTACATTTACGAACTGCAAGACTTTATTACGCAATTTCCGAAATGCGAAATTATTTGGAAAGCAAATATCGTGACTTCGACATTGCAGGATGCGCAAAATTCTTTTGCAGAAGTTAAAGACGTTAGTAATTTTACCCGTTGCGTTATGGGGAACGAAGTTTACAGTAAAGGAAACTTTAGCTTTGACTTCAATGCTTTTTTGGTAAAGGCAAAACCTTTAATGGAATGGATTAAAGCAAACTATCCTGACGTTAAGATTGCCGTTCCTTTCGCACCGAATATTGACAGGGGCGACCACATGAAATGGAATACCGCTTTAATGGAATTTGTTAATAACACAGATTTAGTTGATGCCGTTGATATACACATTTACTTAGGCTCGGATGAATTAGTTGAGGCTTATGCTACCTATCCTGTAAATAAAATCAAATACGAGGAAGGTGTGTTTTATCCTGAATTAAGCTGCTTTGATACGTTTTGCCACGAATACGAAACGAATACTGCTTGGGAAAGTAGAATTAGTTTCCTTGAACAAAACTTGCCGACAAAGGAAATTTGGATGACCGAGTTTTCCACCAACCCTTCTGGCAACTTTGGTAACTCTTTCGCCAATGCTGCATTTATTTTTAACCGTTTTATGAAATTCTCACATCGTATAACAAACATGTGTGTGCATAATTTGGTTTCTCCTGACATATACGGAACGATAAGCCGCTCTGACAAGTTCGATACGGTTAACACAGTAAATACCCGTAGAACAGGTTATTATGCGTTAAAATTAGCTTCTATTGCTTTGGATAAAGGTGCAATACCTTTAAGTTCAAATCAGACGATAACAGGCAATACTACTTTTTGGACAGATAACTCACGGGATGATTTATTTGAAACTATCGTAACATCAGGCAGTGGAAAATTATTAGACGTGCTGAATGTAAATTCATTCAATACCCCTTACACGTATTTGTCTATTGGTAAGGTAGGGTATATTAGCAACACTACGCAGCCATTTGATAATGAGGGAGAGTTGACGTATGAGTTAGGTTCTTTTACTTTAGGTGAAACATCGGATTCTACCATACACGGAACTTCATTTGGGGTTTACGAATACACGGTTAAAAATACACCACCGCCACCACCTGTGCCATGTAAGAAAAAATGGTTTCAGTTTTGGTTGCCGAAATGTAATCCAATTAAAATCAATAACGTAACGCAATTATGAAATTAGTAGAAAAGTATGTAAGCAAGATTGACGACTTTGGTTTGCCAATGGTTGACAATCCCGAATGGAAAGTGTTAAGCACACACGTTGCAAAACAGCGATTTGAATTATTCGATACAGAAGTAAAGGCACTTTTGGTAGAACGGATAAACGCCTTGCATAAGGAAACGATTTTCTTTTCCGAGCATGAGGATGAGTTAGCTGATTTAACGGATGATGATGTAGCACCACATTTATTGCCAAAAAGTAAAATATGCGTATCTTTAGAGGAAGTTTTAAAAATAATTGAAAACGTATGAGTGTAGTAGTGCAGGTTTTAAAAGAGCGCGGAGAGAATAGAGATGCGCCAATGGCTTTAAGCGGTATGTTGAAAAGATACCAAAATTTAGAAAAGATTGGAAGCCGCCCGTATTTGATGTTACGTGACGAGCAAACGGGGGTTAGCTTATTACCACCTTTATACAATTACAAGGATATTTTTATGCGCGACGGTGGATTGACTGTAATTTACAGGGGCGTGGAAAGGTTACACGGCGATAATGGATTTGAGGACTTTGTGCAGGAATGGGAAGTTGAATATTGCTCCGATACCCGTATTCACTTAGATATTAAAGAACATATACAAGGCGTTGAAACGATAACCCGCGAAGAATGAACAGACCGAATTTAACCCGCGAAGAAGCGGAAAAAATACTGAATTTTTACAGCGTTGATTTAGAAAAATACCCTCTTATCATATTTGGTATAAGGGGGTATTATTTAAACACAATGGGTGTTAAGGGAAAGAACGATAGGGGGTTATTCGATGATGCTATCGGTATTATCTCAAAAGATACCTTTAGAATGTTTAACGGCAATACAGACCCTTCGGCTTCTTTTAAGAAAGGACAAGCGATGTTGAATGAAGGTTTTTACACTTGCTATAAATTCGACATACATCATGGTTCAAAAGCACAATACACCGCGATATGCCAAAGGCTTGGTGCAGTTACGGTAATACGCGACGGCGTTGGTGAAGATACAGGTAACTTTGGCATTAACATTCACTCGGCAGGTTTTAACACAACAATTAGCGAAGGCTGCCAAACTGTTTACAAAGGACAGTGGAATGAATTTTACAATACGGCGAAAATGGAAGCGATTGTGTTGTGGGGTGACAGGTGGGATAAAGAAGCCGTTGGGTATGCTTTGATAAGCGAGGAACAAAGGAGGAAGTTGTGAGGAAAATAAAGATAACCCCGCTATCTGTGAACCGCGCATTTCAGGGACGCAGGTTTAAAACCCCTGAATATAAAAAATATGAAGAAGCGTGTTTATTGTTATTACCCGATATTGACATTCCAGATGCGCCGTATGAAGTAAATATATTTTATGGTTTTAGTTCAAAGGCGGCAGATATAGACAACCCCACCAAACCATTTATTGATATTTTACAGAAACACTACGGGTTTAATGATAAAGAGATTTTCAAGTTGACACTCGTAAAAGAGATAGTAAAGAAAGGACAAGAGTATATCGAATTTGAGATAATGCACTATGTTTGACAAACTAATAGATTTCCTGCTTGAAACACTTGATAAAGTGCTACCGTTCTTTATTGTTAATCAATATGACGAGGCGGTTTTATTACGCAGGGGTTTATTCCACAAACAATTTACAGGCGGCATATACTTTAAAATACCTTTCTTAGACGAGGTAATTTCGCAGACCGTTGTTACAACTACCATGCAGTTACCCGCGCAATCCTTATACACAAAAGACAAAAAACATATTGTTTGCAAGGCTATCATAAAATATAGCATTGAAGATGTTAAAACCCTGCTGCTTGAAACTTGGGATGCTGTGGATGCAATTTCAGATACTACGCAGGGGATAATCAAAGATGAAATAATGGACTTAGATTTATCCGAGATAACAAAAGATACCGATAACGCAATAACTATCAGAGCGCGTAGAGAGGCTAAACGTTGGGGCGTAAAAATCGAAAAGGTAACATTCACTAATTTGGGCGAAATAAAAAGCATTAGATTATTTAACGAAACAGTAGAATTATGAAAAAACAGATTACCCTAAACGAAGCTATTGAAGAAGTTAAGAAACTTGTTGAAAGTGGCTTATCAGAGAGAGAGAGTTGCCGCAAGGTTTCTCTTAAATTTGCAGTTACCTTTAAAACACAAGGCGGTTTTGATAAAGAGTATAACGAACACTCGCTGCGTAAAAAGTATATTGACTTCAAATTAAACAGAAGTAAGCCAAACCCATACGAAAGCCGACCTGTTGAAGAACAGATTAAGGAAGATATTTTAGCCATGCGCCAAAAGGCAAAGGAAAAAGAGATACAGAAAAAGTATGAAGCGGCATTGCGCATAAACGAGGAACTGCAAGAAAGATACGATGCAGCTTTGCAGATAACCGAAAGAGTTGAACCATTCGCTATAATCAATTCCAACAAAAAGAAAAAAGACGAGGCTACGGCTATTGTCATGTTTTCGGACTGGCACGTTGAGGAAAGGGTGGATGCAGGAACAATAAACGATATAAATTCTTACTCTCCAAAAATAGCAGAGGCACGGGCAAACGCTGTAATAGCAAACTCGCTGAAATTGATTAACAAAGAGCGGGAACACTCGGATATTGATACCTTAGTATTGTGGTTGGGCGGCGATTTTATTACAGGTTACATACACCCTGAATTAGAGGAAAGCAATTACATGTCCCCGATTGAGGCGGTTATGTTTGCAAAGAAACTGTTATCAGGGGCTATACAATACTACTTAGAACAAGGCAACTTTAAAAAGATAATCATTCCTTGTAATGTAGGTAATCACGGGCGAACAATGCAAAAGCCGCGTGTTTCCACTGCAAACAAAAATAGCTATGAGTGGATGCTATACCATGACTTGAAAAACAACTTTAAGCACCCACAGTTTATCATTCCCGATGGCATGTATACGTATGTAAATATATACGATAGGCTATTCCGTTTCTTTCACGGCGATAATATTAAGTTCGGCGGCGGCATAGGTGGGTTAACCGTTCCTTTAATCAAAGCGATTATGAGAGCCGACCAACAAACAAAGGCGTATTACAATATCATGGGGCATTATCATCAGTATTGGGAAGCCGCGAGTAATTGCTTGGTAAATGGTTCGCTTATCGGTTACGGTGCTTATGCGCAAAGAATAGGGGCAACACCCGAAGTGCCGCAGCAGGGTTTGCGCATCATGGATAAGAAAAGAGGACTTACTGCAAAGTTTCCAATATTTTGTGATTAGTCGAAAAAAATTGCGACTAACATTTGGTTTTCTCAATATCGTGTTATACCTTTGTAAGTATGATAAAAACAGAACCAATAGAAGGAATAAAAGTAATTGAGGTTGAAAGATACCGAGATGGCGGAACTATTGTTTATGAAGATTTTTTGCATAGAAGATATTATCAATGGCATCCTACTCAAAAGGTTTATAATCAAATTCCATTTCTAAGAGGTAGTGTTGGGGAAAATAACACTCCACCAGATTATGTAAAAGAAATTCCTGTAAAATTATTTGTAGTAAAAAATTTTTAACATTTATGAATATATTTAATTTAATAAAACGAATCATAGCACTACCATTTGTGCTTGCGTTAATTTTAGTATCTTATAACCTTCATGGTGTAAGAAACGCCCTTCTTTTTCTACTACATGGCGGTGAATGGATAACATATAAAAAACAAGATAAAAAGTGTATTCAAGATATTTACTTGGAATTGAAAAATAAACCATGACCGCACTCGATACCATATTATCCGAAATGTTTACCCGCGTAGGAAGGATTTATAACCCGCCTTTAGAAGGGAATTGGTATATAAGCGAGGAATGGACACAAGAACAAGAAAATGAATTTGCGCTGTGGATGCAGGATTACCTACTCAATGACAACAAGGCTCGGAAAGAGTTTATGAAGAAACCACTGAAAAACGCAGAGGTAATACAGAAAACAGTCAAAGAGTTCTTATCTGTTTATGGGTGGAAAGTTAAACAAACTAAAAGAAGTGAGGCAAATAGAAGATAATGGATTTATTTCAAAACTTTGATTTACTCTTGGCTTTTGATAAGCTAAAGGAGTTACACGGGAACGGCAAGAGAATGGTAGTATGCAACTACTACGGAACGGAAGAACTTTGGTTCGCAGGGCTGAAATTTGAGAAGAAGAAGGGGCAGGTGATTATCAAAGACTTGGATTATGGTTTTATGCAGAGCGCAAGGCAAGTTGTCAGCAATGCCTATATAAACCGAATAGTTGACATCATCCAAAAGGCAGACAAGGAAATATTGTGGAACAACCGCAATAAGAGTTCCTTTTTCAAAAGACGTATCAGAGGCATTTGCAGGTTCGGGGATAACATAGATAACGTGAGCAAGAAAAAGGCAAACCAAATTAAAAACGATATTGGTAAGTTCCCGATTTTATACATCGCGGCGACACACAACGTTTCAGAACACTATGTAAGAAATTTAATCAATGGCATACAAAACTAAATGGGTTGAGGCGATAATCTCAACAGAGGAGATAACACGGAAGAAACTATACAGGGCAATAGGTCGCGCACCGAAGTTTCAGTATATCATCCAATGCACCGACAAAGGGAATAAGGCATTTATCCCGATGAAGTATTTTAAGAAAGTTAATTTATTAAAAAAAATAAAGGTATGGGTTATTGCAAAAGTTCAATATTTAAAGAGTATAATGGTGAGAGCAAAACGATAAAAGAGTTGGCGGAAGAAATAGGTGTTAACAGGCAAACCATTTATAAAAGAATACAGCGCAAAGGGATTGATGCCGCGCTATTGCCTAAGAAGAAAAAGAGAGGCAGCTTAGATGAACTGCGTAAACCAACAAGCGCAGAGATTGAAGGAGCGAAACTATTGCGCTCTTTAAAGTCAAATCTGCAAAGCCTACAACACTTTTTCGACAATACCTACTTTACCATACAGGATAACGGTATTTCAGATAGAACTTCTGAAAGAATACACAGGCTACTCTTGTTAAACAAAAGTAAGTTAATCGGGGCTTCCGAAGTAGCTGAAAAGATATACGTTCCCGAAGAAATAAAGAAGCCTGTTAAAAGAAATACGATTGAGTGGATAGATATTCATGTTGCAGTCTGTAATGCCTATACAAAGGCAAATAACTTGGAAAGAAAGATTAGTGAGGAAGATATGAATATGGTTGTAGGCGCTATTGCAAACTACTTCGACACAACAACAGAAATGCTTAAAGGGCAATCCCGCAAGGCAAAGTATGTTATGGCAAGAATGTTTTTTACATACATTTGCTACCCGAAAGTCACCTTTGCTAAGATAGGCAGATTTTTGGGCAACAGAAACCACGCCACGATTATGAAATATGTGTCGAACATGAAATACGATTTAGCCCACAATGCGGAAGTTTTAAAAAGATATAGTGAAGTTAAAAACCTAATAGAATTATGATACTAAAATGTAAAAACCAAAAGGCAGAACCGATTGATTCAGAGTTTACCGAAGAACAACGTTTAGACCTTAACCTACCCGAACCACAGGAAGAATGTAATTGGGTAACAGATAATATTGACCTGTCGAAGTCGCTGTGGATTTCAGAGGTTACAGCCACCGATGAAGATGAATCCGATAGCTGCGCAGAATCCAATGGATGCACACGTATCTTCTTTGAACACCGCGCGATTATAACCAATGTGCCTTACCCGCTTATGGAAGCATGGTATAGTAAGAAAAATACAGACATTCACGCCGAATACGTGGAAGGCAGCGATACGCTTATGATTTTTTTGTAAGCCACTCATCCACCAATTTTACCATTTGTTCCACAGTAATGTGAAACTCGGAAAGTTCTTTACCCCTATACAAGGGGTATTTTTCGTATAGGAAGTCTAAGAAACTCATATCTTCTTCTGTTTTAACTGTTTTGCAAAGTAAGGGGTTTTATCTAATACCGCCGTAACATTCGACAGCGTATTCTTCTCTAAGTATGCTCGGCAGTCGGAAAGCCGTGTCGGCAGCGTTTCCTTCATCTCAATATTAAATTCCTCTATTACCTCTTTGATAATCGCACATTCCTCATAATCCTCCACTGCCTCAAATTCGTCTATCAAATAACACAAGGTAGAAACCCCGTAGGTCGTTAGACCGTTCCGATATTTTTCTTTTCGCAAGTCCATGTTGTAAAGATATGCCATATATTTGAAATATCCAAATTCGACGTTTTTACCGCTAGTGGTAAATTTGTCAAAATAAAGATACGGTTTTTTTTGGAAAATTCATACATCTAAACTACCTTTGTATCATGCAACAAACAATACACGAAGTGCAAGACCGTTTCGACGGATTTGCTAAAAACTTGGGGGACTGCACCGTTTACTTTATCTTCGCAGGTTCGACTACATGCAACCCGCAGTTCATGGTGCGCCTATATCAATCAGGGGATATGCGTATGGTTGACCAAAATGATGTGAAAATATACGGAAACCCGCAGGTGGGTGAACCACTCACACCGTTTATCCCCGATGATTGGAAGGTTAAATAAGAAAAAGCACTATTTAACTTTTAAAGGTTAAACTTAAATCTGTTCACAAATCACGCTTTTTCACGAAACGTGAACATTGTGGTTTTTTCACAGCGTTGATGTGAAAAAACAGCACTTTTTGGCGGAAAAAATATACTTTTTTACACAACTTTCTATACTAAAAATGTATAAACCTGCGTGTTTCACAGTTTATTATACTAAAAGTGTATAAGTTTGCGCATTTCTAAACTTTAACCAAAACCAAATCAAAGGCATCCTTACCTTTTGCCTTCCACCTACCATTACTCAAAAAGCCATACACACACCTGCCACGACAATCAACAACTTCGGGTATCTTTGCAACTACACCATATTCCTTTATTGCTAATTCCTCCACCCTCTCCCCACCCCGCGTTTCTACGCCGTATTTGCCCGTGTTGTATAAAGCCGCGCTGAACTCTTTTACTTTTCTCATGCTGCAAAGTTACTTCACATAAACCATAATGCCAAATATTTTTAACAAAAACTATACATTTTGTAAAGAGTATGTATCATTTTTGCCGTTTTCTATACATTTTATACGCATTAACATCGTTTTTACCTCACTAAAGCTATTTTATATGCTTTTTCTCTTTTTATTGCTCATTCTACAACTTTAAAGTTGGATTTTTTATTTAATAACTTCCCCAGTAACCATATCTACCAACTTGCCATCCTCATTCTTCAAAGTCTTAACGAACTTCCTGCGCAATATCTCCGCATCTCGTATCAGCAAATCACGCCGCTCCTTCATATTACCCCGCCACCACAAATTTGGGTTTATCTCATACACACCGCCCGAACCATAAATTAATCCCAAACCCCTCAACCTCCTCATCGCATTCGATATACCCTGCGTCTTTATCTTAGTTATCTCCATTAACTCCCGACGCTCTAAAGCAGTTATCCGAACCACATTCGTATTAAACTCGCACTTCTCACACATATATACCAATATCTTCACATCAGTTATACAGTTTATCTCGTAAAACAATCCCAAAGGCTTCGTGAAGGTGTAGAAGTATTCATCCATATCTACCGATACCCCATACTCCGTTGTCATTACAACCTTATTCCCATTGCCATCAAAAGTCCGCGTTTCATTCCGTAAACGCCTTTTTATATTCTTCATAATTTTCTTATAATTTAATGCAAATATACTAAAAGTAAAGTAGAACGATAAAGAAGTAAAGTAGAACGATAAAGAAGTAAAGTACAAGCGAAAAGTTAGCATTGAGAATCAATGAGTTACGAATTTTCCCTTAGTATTATATCCTATAAAGTATTTCTACTCGTATGTGAGGTAAATGGTAGACCTACCCCCGCCCTTTCAACCCACGCCACCCTCAAAGAAAACATACCCCCACCTTCGCGCCTGAAAGTTCTCAAATTTACAAATTACTTTGAACGGCAAAGCAATTCCAAAAGAGCGAAACGGAGCAAAGCAAAGTGGAGCGGTCAAGCCTGAACGACCTGTAATTGGCAGAACTAAGCCTGTATCTCCATTATCCTTGGCAAAACTCCGCGTTTCCTTGCGTTATACGGTTCTACCATGCACATATGCATAGGATAAACGAGCCTAAACGGATCTTGTTCGTTGGTTTGTGGGGATTAGGGAGGGATGTTTGGGGTGTGTGGTGTGGGGGTTTCCCCCTCAACTTTTCATCTTACCTTATTTTGAATGCTTAATAACTACAATGTTTGTGGGGTTATGTTTAAGGGATTGGTTTTATTGTCCTGCATTGCATTACGGACTATTAAAAAGGAATTTTTTTTATGTTGATAAGATGTTGATAAGTTTATGTATAAATATTTGGTAGTTTATTATGGCTGATATAGCTTTGCTATTATTATTTACAATTAAACTATATTAATTATGGAAGTATTAAACAT
>ERZ795045.4672-NODE-4672-length-10830-cov-4.930116_pt1 | contig 10830 bp, 10 predicted proteins | sample MGYA00375129_ERZ795045 | MGnify/ENA primary metagenome ERZ795045 (study PRJEB30174, sample SAMN05720166) | activated sludge metagenome | isolation source: anaerobic digester from wastewater treatment plant | place: Japan | collected 2015-05-15 ... | reverse complement strand
GCAGCTGTGCTTCAAAACAACCTGCCAGCCCGTTGTTTCGGTTAACGGCACAGGGTGGACTTCGGTGGCTATGGACTTTGTGGTACTGGAAATCAAATTTACATCGCGCTACCCGCTGTGGCTGAGTGAAATGGTTAAAATATTTGACTTGAAGCAATCGTCTATGTCAAAATACGTATCATCGGTTCAGCAGTCCTGCCAGCTGGGCTACTGCTCGCCGCCGGCAGGTTCGATATGGTGCTATGATGAATAATATACTGGAAATTATAGAAAACGCCTCAGCACACAGCCTGAATTATTCGCTGCAGAGTGTTCTGCTGTCGCTGCTGCTGGCATTTGTACTGGGACAGGCCCTCGCGTGGCTGTACTATTTTACCCACAGCGGTCTGTCCTATTCGCGTTCATTCGTGCAGTCGCTTATTCTCATTACAGTGATTGTGGCAATGGTAATGTCCACCATAGCAGGCAGCTTTGTGGTGGCCGTGGGGCTGATGGGGGCATTATCGATTATTCGTTTCCGCAATATGATAAAAGATACGCGGGACATCGCCTTTATTTTCTGCTCGCTGGTTATTGGAATGGCCTGCGGCTCTCAGCGGTATTCCATAGCCGTTATCGGAACGGTTTGCATTGCACTGATTATTTTATATCTGCATGTATCGGATTTCGGAACCCATACACCGCATAATGCCTTTCTGCGGTTCCGCTTTAACGGCCATTTTGGCGCTGACCATCCGATTATGCGGGTACTGAAAAAATTCTGCGGCAATTTTACTCTAATTTCTGCCCAAGATGGCGATTTCGGCAATCAGGATGTCGAATATGCTTATCAGGTTATGATTAAAAACGTTTCCAAAAATGAGGCAATGCTGGCTGAACTGCAGCAGATCGAGGGCGTCAAGAACATCAGCTTGACGGTTCAGGAACAATTGCTGGAAATTTAATGGGGGGTGTTAATGCACGATGCGGCGAATTAAATCAGGACGATTATTGAATAAAACAATTCCGGTGTTTGTGTGGCTTGCGGCACTTGGCGGAGTGACAGTGTTGTTTATCCAGCAGGGAAGCCGTGTGGATTTCAACGGCCTCGTTATCGGTCAGGAACAAGCCATTACGGTTGCGGAGAACGGCTATATCAAGGCCCTTCCGGTACGGCTGTATGAAGAAGTAAAAAAGGGTGACACGCTGGCGGTTGTCCAAATCAGTACAATTGGAAATGATATGTATGATACGACACTCATCGATGCCCGCAGGGCAACTGCACAGGCCGAGTTGGAGCGGCTCAAAGCCGAACTAAAAGCCGCAGAAGCCCAGTTGGAGGCCGAACAGATAGACCGGCAGCGGGATATCTTCGACATACAGCGACGGCTGGCCGTCGATGTGGAGCGAGCGCGAATAAGCATTCTGGAAGCCAAAACCGAACTGGAACCCAACCGTGCTCTACTCAAAGACCTTGAATTGGAAGTCCAGATTGCCGAAGACCTTTACAAGGATAATGCCATCGAATCCTACGAAGTTCAGAAAATTAAAAGCCAATGCGAGGTGACGCGAAAAACGGTCGAGTCCTATCAGCAGCTCCTTGCACAGGCCGAGGCGGACTATGCCCAAGCACAGCTTCGCATGGATGAGTTTATGCAGTCGGCGGCATTGCCCTCTGCAATCGCCAAAATCCTTGACCCGCTTGCCAAAGCCATCACTGTGCAGGAAAAAGTTCTCGAGGAAATTATTCGTCCGACTGATACGGTTATTTTGACGGCACCGTTTGACGGCGTCGTGAGCAGTCTGTTCTATAAACCCGGTCAGGCAGTGATGCGGGATATTCCGATAATGACTATCGTCAAACCCGCACCGGATTATGTCGCCGCTTGGGTACCGCAGGAAAAGATTCCCCTGCTGCATATAGATATGCCCGTTCAAATCGTTACCCGCCGGACACCCCAGCAGGCGGTTACATCCCGCATTACGCATATCAGTCCTTCGCTGGAACTGCTGCCGGAGCGGTTGTGGCAAAGCCCCACGCTTCCGGAATGGGGACAGGTGATTATTATCCCTCTGCAACCGGGAACCAAACTTGTACCCAATGAGATTGTAGGCGTAAAAGGCCTGTGAAAGCAATTCCAGTACTATCTGCCATAAATACACGGCACAAGGCCGGCTGGGCAGTGTTCCTGCTGACAGGAATTCTGTTGGTGTGGGGCTGCGGACCCAGCCCTGAAGAGGCCGCTTCCGCTGCGGATAAGCGAATTTACGGGGCTATTGAAAAAGCTACAAAGAAGGCTGGTTTAGAGCAGAATGATTATTACCGGCTGGATGATCCCAATCAGCGCGAGGCGGTGCGTGCTGTGCTGCCGCAGAATAGTGTTTTGACTCTTACACAGGCAGCAGCGATGGCTGTAACGTACAATCGTGACTACCTTCTTGAAAGAGATAATTTGTTTCAGCTGGCCAGCGGGGTTACAGATATTCAGCATCTTTACGAAATCATTCCGGGCGGCAGTATTCAGGAAGACTACCTCCGTCAGGATGGGCAGGAAACCGTTGGCACTGCCGGCGGGCTGGGGCTGGGACTGCGTCAGCTGCTGGCTGCAGGGACACAGGTTGGAGCGAATCTGAGCCTCACGTGCTTTGACCTTCTTTCAGGAGGAGACGGCAGCATTAAAAGCGGCTTTGCCAGCGTTTTTTCGGCCACCGTTACCCAGCCGCTGCTGAGGGGGGCCAGCCGTAAGGCCGTGCTGGAGACACTGACGCAGGCCGAACGCGACTTGCTCTATCAGATTCGCTATTTCAATCGCTATCGCAAGACATTCCTTGTTACTGTTCTCCAAACCTACTATGAAACGCTTCAGTTCTACGACCAGATGAACAATGCACGCCGCTATTACCTGACGCTTGCAGAAATTCACCGGCAAACCCAAAAACAGGCCGCTGTGGGCAGAGTGCCGCTGTTTGAAGTAGAGCAGACCTATCAGGATCAGCTTGATGCGCTGAATACCTATATCGACCTCCGCAACGATTATGGTCAAATGCTGGATACATTGAAAACAATGCTGGCTATTCGCCCTGATACGGAGCTTGTGCTGGACATACAGGAACTGGAGGCCCTGAAGGCATCCGATTTTGCGGAGCTGAATTTCTCTGAAGAAGCGGCGATTCAGGCGGCCTTAAACCAGCGTCTGGATTTGGCCAACGCGGCCGACCGTGTGCTGGACGCCCAGCGTCATGTCGAAATTGCAGCAGAAATGCTCGGAGCCGATTTGGCACTTATCGGCACAACGTCTGTTGGGTCATTTGGCGCTTCACCCGATGACTTGCGCCGCACCGAAGATATGTACAACTTGTCGCTGCGTATGGACCTGCCTCTGGACCGCAAGGCGGAACAGAACCGCTACCGTCTGACCCTTGCCGAATTAATGCAAAACCAGCGGACCCATCAGGGAATCACCGATCAGGTGATTCAGGAAGTCCGCTCGGCATTTCGCAATCTTCGGACAGCACATGAGCAGTACCGCTTAGCTCTGAATGCGCAGGAACTTGCCCAAAAACGGATGCACAACACCCTGCGACTCCAAAAAGTCGGACGTGCTAATATGCGTGATGTGCTGGATGCTCACGAGGATTACTATGAGGCGCAAGAAAACGCAACCGATGCTTTAGTCGAATATGCTGTTGCGGCATTGAATCTCTATCTGGCAACCGATACGCTTAAAGTCCAGCCCGATGGCCAGCTTCTAAAGAGTGCCGACAGCTTCGGCAATTCAATGCCAAACAATAATTAGTCGAAAAACTGTAAACAAAACTAATTCTTGCGTTTACAGGTTTACAATCAGTGCAGTAAAAAGGATAATGCTGATAAAGTTCGCTCTTATTCCCAATGTCAGTTACAAATCCCGCTGGGAGGATACTAAGACCAAAACATCAGGCACCTTTATTACTGTGAAGTTGTCAATCTACAAGATACATATTATCCAGATGCAATCTTGCAGAGGAAAATTTGTTTTTTTTATAGACATAATGAATGGAAGCTGTTATATTACTTATCTTTGATTAAGTTTAATGATCATATTGCTGAATATAATAAGAGGAAATTAAAGATATGGCACATAAAAAAGGACAAGGTTCAACGCGAAATGGGCGTGACAGCAATCCGAAGTACCGAGGGGTAAAGCTGTTCGGCGGACAATTTGCCAAAGCAGGAGCGATTCTGGTCCGTCAGTGCGGGACAAAGTTTCATCCGGGTTTTAATGTCGGAATGGGAAAGGATTTCACATTATTTGCCAAAACAGACGGCATCGTGCAATACCGCGGTAAAAGGGTAGATATAGATACCAACTAACATACCTTAACTATTCTAAGCGGTTGAAGACATTTACAGTCTCTTTCAGCCCTGTCCATGAAAAGTCAGGGCTGTTTTTATAGATATTCTCTAAAAACAGTTAATTTGGAGAATTTGGATTTTTAAAAAAGCAGCTTTTGTAAAATTAACGAAAATCTTCAAGAATTTGAGTAATAATTTCTGTTTTTTCGGCATTATTATATAGAGAAGCATAGAGACGAGTTTGGAAAGACTCGAAAAAAGAGAGAAAACCGAAGAAACCGAAGAAAAGTGAGCTTTTATGATTAAGTTTGATTGCATTAAATGCGGACATAGTTATCGTGTCCCCGATGAGTATGCGGGGAAACGAACTCGCTGCAAGGAATGCAGTACCATCAACATTATCCCAACCCCTGAAAAAGAAAAGGTGGGTTGCGGCGACAGCATTGCGGCCTATAACAGCCTGCTGGAAGAACTGTCGAAATATGAAAAGCAGGCGCCAGCAATTGACAGTGAGTCCTGAACATTCCCGAAGTGAGCAATCGAATAGATTAAAATACGGGGGGAAAGGTTTATTGTGTAAATAAACCATATGTTATCGGGCATAGAGGGGAAACAGTAATACCAAGTCATTTTTTCATATGGACAAAACACTTTTTGGGCTATAGTGCGCTGAAAAAATTGCTGTCTGAGAGTTTCAGCTGGGACTATAAGTGATGCGAATACCCCGTTTTTTCTGTGAATCTATTGTCGATGAATCTATCTTGGATTTACCTGAATCTGCTCACCTGTGCCGCGTATTGCGCGGAAAACCGGGAACAAGGGTTGAGCTTTTCGATGGCAAAGGCACATTGGCCGCAGGTATTGTAAGCCGCATCGAGAAAAAGCAAGTTTATGTCAGGATACAAACGATTCATCAGATTCGACCCCGTGAAACCGGACGCATTATTTTGGCAATTAGTTACGCCAAAGGTCAGCGGTTTGACTGGCTGGTTGAAAAATGCACAGAACTCGGGGTGGACCATATTGCAGCGGTTTTGTTTGACAGAACCGTAAAGCTGGGCAGTCCAACGATCGCGGAGCGTATCGATAAAATCGCTATAGCTGCATCCAAGCAGTGCGGACGGCTCTTTTTGCCAGTTATTAGCGGACCGGCTGGGCTGAGGGAATCACTTGATTTTTTACGCACAATGTATGCAAATGCTGCTCTGTTATTCGGGGATCCTCACGGGCAGCCGTTACATCAGAACCAGTCGGATTCAGCCGGACGGGACTTCATCGTGCTGATCGGTCCGGAAGGCGGATTTACGGAAACCGAAATCGAGGTGCTTCAAAATGCCGGTGCCCTGCCGGTCTGTCTGAATCCCAATATATTACGCATTGAAACGGCTGCGGCAGCATTCTGCGCTGTTCTTGCCGCCGGCCGTCTATCCGAACCGGCTCAATAGGTCAGTGAACACACATCAGGATTGGTACTTGCTGGTAACATAGACCGCTTGGGGAGCCAGCAGATTGGGCAACAGCCGAAGCGGTAGTGTGCTTTTGCCCAGCGGAATCTTCCGCTCAATGCGAATATCCAGTTCCGCACAGAAGTGTTCAAAGTCCTTCAATGACAAAAAGTGTATGTTGGGCGAGTTGTACCATCGGAACGGAAGCTGACGGGTTTGGGGAGCAATGCCTTTGAACATCAGCTGGACACGGCAGCGCCAGTGGGCAAAGTTGGGAAAGCTGACAATCACCCGCCGTGCGACACGATGCAGTTCCAGCAGCACCTGTTGGGGGTCGCGCAGCGTTTGGATAGTCTGCGACAGCACGGCATAATCAAACGCTTCATTGGGGTACATCTCAAGACCTCTTTCAATATCCCGGTGAATCACCGACAGTCCTCGCTGGATGCAGTGAATGACAAGGTCTTCATCCAGTTCTACCCCCTCGGCACAGGCATTTTTGGTTTGCGCCAGACGGCTCATCAGTTCCCCATCGCCGCAGCCCAAATCCAAGATGCGGCTGTTTGACTCAATCAGAGAATCAATCAGCTCATAATCCACCCGAATGCGTTTTGGATGATCGACCATTTTCTCCTGCAGATCTGCCGGGGATTCGAACGTTTCAATCCGGCGGGCCGAGCATCTCTGGTGCCATGTCGAATCGACAAATCCCTGTATAATCCGCCCCAGCTTGTCCGATTCAAGAAGAAATGCATCATGGCCATAGGTTGAATAGATATTGCAATAAGTGACATCTTTGCCTTCGGCTCCAAGGGCCTCGACAATTTCCTCGGACTGTTTAGGCGTAAAAAGCCAGTCGCTGGAAAAACTGACAATCAGAAACCGCCCGGCAGAATTGGCAAAGGCCTGACGGAGTGAACCATACTCCCGCATCAGGTCAAAATAGTCCATTGCTTTGGTAATATATAAGTAGCTGTCAGCATCGAACCGCTCGACAAATGTTTGTCCCTGATAATCCAAATATGTTTCTACCGAAAATTCGGAATCAAAATCATATTTATAATCGCTCGAATCCCGTAAACCACGGCCGAACTTGTATCGCATCGACTCTTCAGACAGATAGGTAATATGGCCGATCATCCGGGCAATAGCCAATCCCCTTGCAGGGAGTTGGTGTCCGTGATATTGACCGTCATTAAAATTCGGGTCGGCCAAGATTGCATTGCGGCCAACGGCGTCAAATGCAATCGACTGGGCATTGAGCCGCGTAGTAGAAGCAATACATATTACCGCATCTGCAAATTCCGGATAGGAAACAGCCCATTGCAGAACCTGCATCCCCCCCATTGAACCGCCAATAACCGCCAAAAGATGGGATATATTCAGCTTTTCCAAAAGAAGTTTCTGAACTTTTACCATATCTTCGATGGTTATTATCGGAAATGTTAAACCGTAGGGCTGACCGGTAGCCGGATTGATATCCGAAGGCCCTGTTGTACCGCTGCAGCCGCCTAAGACATTGGAGCAGATAACAAAATATTTGGATGTATCGATCGGTTTGCCGGGGCCAATCATAATATCCCACCAGCCGGGCTTGCGGTCATCAGGACTGTTGAAGCCGGCAGCATGGGCATCGCCGCTGAGTGCATGACAAACCAAAATAGCATTGTCTTTTTGCTCATTCAGGCAGCCGTATGTTTCATAAGCTACATCAATCGGCCCGAGCGTCTTGCCGCATACCAGCTGCAGCGGCGAATCGGCTTCAACCACACGCAGTTTTTGAGTTTGGACAATGCCTACCGAATTTTTTATGCTGCTTTCCATAACCATAGTATACCGCCGTTTTCCAAAAAAAACAGAGGTTTTGAAGACCAAAAATTTGAGCGCTGTACCGCTAATACCATAATCTATGCTCGCCAAGCAAATGGCTCTTTTTTACGATACAATTAATCTGAAAAAGAGTTGACGTCTGTGTGAACTGCCCGTATGATGGATAACTGAATTACCTTAATGCAAAAAACAGGATTGCTTATGGGGCTGGCAGAACATACAACACCTGCTTCAACTCATTCGGGCGGGGGATTATCGGGACCAAGCCGATTTTTAATTACGGCAGCGGCATTTGTGGTTGTTATCGCCGGAATGCGTGCCGCAGCAGCTGTTATTGTGCCGTTTCTTTTATCGGTTTTTCTGGCGATTATCAGCACGCCGGCACTGTTTTGGCTAAAAAACCGGGGAATTTCAGGAGTATGGGCTATCTTGCTGGTTTCTGGCGTTATTCTGTTGGCTGGCCTTTTGGTAGGAACTGTTTTGACGGCATCAGTTGCGGATTTTACACAAGACTTGCCGATGTATGCAGCCAAACTAAACGATGAAGCAGCCAAATTGGAACAGAAATGGAAAGTCTGGATGGAAAAAATCCATTCCGATTTCAGCAGGCATCATCACAACAATGGACAGGAGGAAAATCCCAGTTTTAGTCAAACTGCCTCCGACAGCATATTTAATGAAGCGTCCAATTCTGACAATCCGCAGGGATTGACACAATTTCTGGATACGCGGCTGATTATCCGGCTGATGCGTGACCTGCTGGGCCAGTTGGGAAGCATAGCCGCCAACGGATTTATGATATACCTGACAACCGTTTTTATTCTGCTGGAAGCGTCAATCCTGCCCGGTAAAATCAAAACGGTGATGAAAAACAATCCCAAGGCCTTTGACAATCTGGCGTCGGCGGCCGGCGATGTTAAAAAATATTTAGCTCTTAAAACAATCATGAGTCTGGCCACCGGCATCCTGATTGCAATATGGCTGATCGTGCTGGGTGTTAAATATCCGATTGTCTGGGGGCTGATTGCTTTTTTGCTGAACTTTGTACCGAACATCGGCTCTATTGCTGCGGCCATACCGGCTTGTCTGTTAGCGCTGGTGCAGATCGGTCCTGTTTCGGCAGGACTGGCAGTATTGGGGTATCTGGCTGTTAATATCACCATCGGCAATATCATCGAGCCGCGTGTAATGGGACAGCGGATGGGATTGTCGACACTGGTGGTCTTTCTGTCATTGGTCTTCTGGGGGTGGGTGCTTGGACCTGTAGGGATGCTGCTGTCAGTGCCGCTGACGATGACGCTTAAAATTGTTCTGCAAAGCCACCCGGACACTTGCACACTGGCTCTGCTGCTGGGCTCACAGAATCCTCGGTCAGAACAAACTGAAAAACTATCTGCCAAAAAGAGATAAGGGTAACAATGCGTTTTTGTATTATTCTGGGGGCGATGAAAGCTGGCACAACCAGCCTATTCAGGTGTTTAGCCCAGCATCCGCAAATAGCACCCTGCAGTGTCAAGGAGCCGAGTTTCGCCAGCCGCTACTATGACAGGGGACGGGACTGGTTCTTATCACTGTGGAAAGGTCAGAATCTGGACAATAAGATTTTGCTGACAGCTTCGACCAACTGCACCAAATATCCCGATTTTCCCGAATCAAGCTGGAATATTCTGGATTATTCTCAAAAGTTCAATGCGGCTATTAAGTTTCTTTACATTATGCGGGACCCCATCGCCCGGATAGAATCGCATTACACCTATTCCTTTGCCCGCTGGACAAGCGAACCTCTCGAAGCCCGCATCAAACCGAATGGCCATCTGGTCAACGTCTCGCGCTATGCTCTTCAGCTCGATCAATATACGGAAAAATTTGACCGGAAGAATTTTCTCCTTCTGGATTTTGATGAGTTGAGAAATAATCCGGCTCCTGTCTTAGCCCACATCTGCAGGTTTTTGGAAATTGATGACCGTTTTCAGTTTGCCAATCTTGGAGAAGTGCACAACAAAAGCGAAGGGACCCGCATTGTCCGGCCGGTTGAACGACTCTATTTAAAATACCCGCGCATTGAGCGGGCGGCTAAAAAGATTCCTCTGGGCATCCGCAGCGCATTGGTAAAAGTCCTGTTTCGCCGGAAGATTAAACAAAAGTTCCGGCTGACAGCCGAGCAGGAACAAAAAGTCCGGCGCGCCCTCCAAGAGGATATGAACCGGCTGCGCGACACTTACGGTATAGATGTAAGCAAATGGGGATTTTAAGAACCGCTAAGCCAGCCAAGCAATATGCATCTGACGAGCGGCCTTGGTTTCATCCAATCGGCCGATAGGAGTCGTCTTGGGAGCGTCTTTAAGCTCCTGAGGATTTGTTTGGGCCTTTTCAGCAATCGCAATCATCGCTTCAATAAAAGCGTCGAGGGTTTCCTTGCTTTCGCATTCAGTCGGCTCAATCATCAGGGCTTCTTTAACAATCAGGGGGAAATACATTGTCGGCGGATGAAAGCCGGCATCAATCAGGCCTTTGGCGATATCGATGGCATGGACTCCGTTTTTGGCCTGCCGGGTGGCGCTCAGGACGCATTCATGCTTGCAAAGCTGCGGATGCTCTATATCGTAATACGGGCGGAGCTTTTCTTTGATATAATTGGCGTTGAGAACGGCGTTTTCAGCGACACGCTCCAGACCCTCTTTGCCCGCCATCAGGATATAAACATACGCCCGCAGAATGACGCCGAAATTGCCGTAGAAGGGGGCAATATACCCGATGGACTTGGGCTTGTTGTAGTCCAGTGCGAATGTGCCGTCTTCACGTTTGATGACGGTCGATATCGGCAGGTAATCGACCAATTTTTCCACAACGCCCACAGGTCCGGCTCCAGGGCCGCCGCCGCCGTGAGGGGTGGCAAATGTTTTGTGAAGGTTCAGATGCACAATGTCAAAACCCATGTCACCCGGCCGGACTTTTCCCACAATAGCATTGAGATTGGCCCCGTCGTAATAGGACAATCCGTCAACCTTGTGAATGAGATCACAGATTTTGCATATATTGGGATCAAACAGCCCCAAAGTATTGGGGTTGGTCAGCATCAATCCGGCGACATCGTCGGTCAGCATTTCTTTAAGGGCTTGGATCGACATCCAACCGTTTTCATCGCTGGGAACAGATTTGACCGTATAGCCGGCAATGGCAGCACTGGCGGGATTGGTGCCGTGGGCGCTTTCCGGCACCAGCAGGACTTTACGATCCTCA
>ERZ795045.4658-NODE-4658-length-10848-cov-5.948578_pt1 | contig 10848 bp, 9 predicted proteins | sample MGYA00375129_ERZ795045 | MGnify/ENA primary metagenome ERZ795045 (study PRJEB30174, sample SAMN05720166) | activated sludge metagenome | isolation source: anaerobic digester from wastewater treatment plant | place: Japan | collected 2015-05-15 ... | reverse complement strand
CAGGTGAGGGTAAAGTCCACTTACAAAAGATGCTCTTGCAGGCATACAAAGAGGACTTGTTGTATAGGCATTTTTGAATATAACCCCTTCTTCTGCAATTTTATCAATATTGGGTGTTTTTATGATTTTGTTTCCATAAGCACCTAAACAGTCCCATCTTAACTGGTCAGGCATTAAAATAATTATATCTTTTTTTTCCATTTTTAATTCTCTTTAACCATTTATTATTGACTTCAAATACCGGTGAAAAAATAATTGAAATCAATCTTTATACAAGTTTCAAATATGCGTTGAAAAGTGCTTTATAGTATCTCAATAATCTTTCTGGCTCTGGATTTGACAATATCTCAGCAAGACAGAAGTTTTTGAAGTTTATTTCTTTAAGTAATTTGAATAATGTCAACCATGGATAATCATTACAGAGTTCATTTATATGTACAATCTCTATTTTATCTTTCAGAAGATTAAAATTTTTCTCAATAGAACCTGTTTCATCAATATCTGTCATATTTGAATTCCAGCATACATAAAGATTTGGATGGTCTGCAATATCTACCATCTGCTTTATATATACAGGGTTTGATGTTTCATGTCCATGGACTTCAAGCCGGATTTTTATACCATAATCAGAAGCAAAAGATGATACCTCTCTTAATGATTTTCCTATCTGTTCAATAGTTTTTTCTTTAGGAACATTGGGTGGAAAAGCATTTGGTCTTACTTTTATTCCTTCTGCTCCTACATCTTTTGCAAGTATTACATATTCTTTTGTTCCTTCAATGTTTTTCTTCAAAATTTCTTTATCAGGACTGTGATATTCAAAAATTGTCCCAAGTCCAACAAGTTTAACTTTTGAATTTTCAAATTTTTTCCTTACTTCTTCTCTTTCTTTTTTTGTCAGGTTTGATTCTACTTTATGTTTGTGCTGTGTCCTCAATTCCACTCCTTCATACCCAAGTTCTTCACATTTTTTTATAATTGTATCAACATCCCATTCAGCAGCAATCATATAAGTTACAATTCCAAGTTTCATTTTTATTCCTCCTTTCTATTTTAAAAAAACTGTTTTTCCTTTTTCCACTGATTCAACTATTTTTTCTATTATTTTAACATTATTAAGACCATCTTCCAGTGTTATAAAAGGTTCTTTATTATCATATATACAATCAATAAAATGCTGAATTGGTAGAGAAGCAAAACCAATAGGTTTTCCATCAATAGGTAAATATCCTGTTATCATGGGGAAATTTGTTTCTCTTTTTATATCTGAAGATATTTTACATACAAATTCATTTAAATCAACTTCAAGTTTACCTTTACTTCCTTCAATTTTAAAATAAAAATCAACAATAGAGGGCCAGGATTCAGGAATAATCCAGGATGTCTCAACTGTTGCATAAAATCTTCCAAAATCTAAAATTGCAGTAACAGTATCATAAGTATCAATGCCATATCCTGAAAGAACTCCTTTTTTCCCAATTGCATAAATTTTTTCTGGAAGAGATTTTGAGAACCAGCAAACAAGGTCAACTGTATGAGGAAATAAAAACCAGTGAGGACCTGATTTACCTGACCATGAAAACCATTTTAAAGGAACATCTATTCTATCACTCAATCTTGTATAAATTGAACAAATATTTCCAATTTCACCTTTGTCAAAACTATCTTTAATTTGAACAAAATAAGGATTGAATCTGTTATGGAAATCTGTCATCAAAATTTTTTTACTTCTTTTTGCCTCATTTACCATATCTTCTGCATCTTTCGTATTTGTTGCCATGGGTTTTTCTACAAGAACATTTTTTCCACTTTTTAACATTTCAATAACAATATCTCTATGAGCAAAATCAGGAGTGACAACTGAAACTGCCTGAATTTCTTTATCTTGTGCAATTTCTTTATAATCAGTTGTATATTTTACATCATATTTTTCACTTATCTCCTTTGCTCTTTTTTCATTTATATCACAGATTTTTATAAGTTCAGATTTAAGATATGTTTTGTAAGTATGAACATGTATTTCACCAAAAATACCGGTTCCTATAACTGCACATTTAATTTTTTCCATTTTTTGACCCTTCACATTGGTTTAAATATAAACTTTCTGTTGTAATATGTCAATAAGAAATTTAAACTTGACAATTTGTAAATAAATAGAAAAATAAAAAATATGAGAAAAAATAAAAATATAGAAAAAATTGAGAAAGCAATAGAATTTATTGGAAAATTTAATAATACAAAGATAATTAAGGAAATTGCATGGAACTGGAATCCTTTTTTTGATAATTACAGATATTTTGACCTTTTTAATAGAGAATATAAAGGAACAATGACAAGAAATGGTGATATAATTGTTAAAGTTTTTCCTGCAAAGATTGAAAAGATGCTTAATTTTACTGAAGGGAAGAAAGAATATGTAATAAGAGGAGAAAAAATTTACAGAAAAACAGATTTAGAGATAGTTTCTAATTTTATACTGGAATTTTTGAAAAGAAGGAATTTTGAAGTTCTAAATATGAGGTCTTTAAAGATAAAAAATGGTAAAAAAATAGAATTAGTTTTTGATAACCATATAGGAGAAATAGAAGTTGTAAGAACAAAGCCATTTTTTGAATTCAGATTGAAGGACAAAGAACCTGAAAGACCTTATTTCTGTACTCCACATCATCAGTATATCTTCAAGGTTAAAAATTTAATTGAGATGGGAAAAAATGAGGATATTTTAATTGATTATGAAGAAAGTGAAATTGCAACAACTTCTTTTTCTCCTTTTGCTTTAATAAGAAGAGCAATATATGGGTTTGGAAGTTATAATTTAAGGGGTTTTTATTCTGATGAAGGCCTTTTTCCAGAGGTTAAACATGGAATAAGGCAGACAGTTTATGGAAATCTTGCAGGAAGTATTGTTGGCGCAAGTGTTTTTGTAAGGGTTGCTGAAAGATTGAAGGATAATACCTGGTATACTCTTGCTTCTGGAATTCTTGCTTTTATAAGGGCTCCTGCTGAAATTTATTTTATGAAGAAATCACTTAAATTAACTGCAAATTTTCCATCATCTATGGTTCAGAAATTTTTTGAAAAAGGGAAGATTAAAGAAATTTATGAGAGTAAAGAAATAAGAACTTGGAGAAACTTTGAAAGAGAAATTTTTAATATTTTCAAAAATAAAGAAGATTTTATTTATCTTGCAGAAAAGTATTCTAATGTAAAATTTCAGATTTACAAACTTGTTGCGAATGGAAAAAATGAAGAAATTTATAAGATTTTAAAGGATGAGTTTAATTTTTCAGATGAGGAAGTGGAAAGGTTAAAGTATTTTGTTAGACATCTTAAAGTAATTGACGTTAACAGAATTGTAGAAGAGATTAAAAGAGAAATAAGCCATCTTTATGAAAGTAAAATTTTGAAGGCTGGTGGAGAATATATGTTTTTCAAATATATTGATGAAATTTTTAAAGAAAATTTAGTAAGGCAACCTGTTAATAAGGCATTTAAGTTTTTAAATGACAGATTGAAGGATGAAGAAAGAGACCCGACTAAAGAAGAAATTTCAAATTTTATAAGTACATCAAAAAGAAGGATTGAACCATTCAGATTTCTTGACCTTTTTACATTCATTTCTTTATTTTTAATGGGTTATTTTGCTACTTTTTCCAGAGGGCTTAAAGATATTACAATTTTAATCTACTATATTTTTTATGGTGCGATAACAAATATAATTGTTGCAGCAGTTAACAGATACGGAGGTCAGGTAGGATTACAGTATTTATTTAAAGGGCTTGAAAATGCTCCAAATATAACAAGTGCTGCTGATGCATGGAATGAATACAATTCACATATTATGCGACTATGGGCTGTTTTTTCTTCAATAGGGATGGTTATAGGTATTCTCGGGAAGGTCTTTTCAAATGTTACAAATGGAATCTCAAGATATTTTGTTGAAGGATGTGCATTAATTCTTTATGTTATGGCTATAAGAGAGTGGTTTTTATATTATCATGATTTAGAAAAGAGAAGTAAAATGGGGGAATAAATGGGAAAATTGAAAAGGTTTGGTGTATCAATGGAAGAAGATTTATTGACCAGATTTGATAATTTTATAAAAGTACAGAAGTATAAAAACAGGTCAGAAGCAATAAGAGATATAATAAGAGAAAAGTTTGTTGAAGAAGAATGGGAAAAAGGTAAAAATGTAACTGGATGTATTGTTATTGTTTATGAGCATGATGTAAGGGAAATTGTTGATAAAATTATTGATATTCAGCACAAGTTTTCTCCAATTATTGTATCTTCCCAGCATATTCATATGGATAGGGAAAACTGTATGGAGATAGTTGCTGTTAAGGGAAAAGTTGAGAAAATAAAAGATTTATATTTTCATCTTAAATCATTGAAAGGGGTTAAATATTCTGCAATAACAAAAGCAACTATGGGTAAGAAATTAAAATGAAGATTATCCTAACAGGAGCATGTGGGTTTATAGGTAGTTGTTTTCTTGGATACTTAAATAAAAAAGGGATAGAGGATATTATTCTGGTTGACAGGATAAATGAAAAGAAAAGGAAAAATATAGAAAATAAAAAATTTAAGGATTATTATGATAAGGATGAATTTATTCAGAAAATTGAAGAAAAAAGATTTGATAAGAATTTTGATTTTTTAATACATCTCGGTGCCTGTACAAATACAAGAGAGAAAAATGTAGAGTATATTCTGAAAAACAATTTCATTTACTCAAAAAAACTTGCCGTTTTCTGTCTTGAAAATGATATTGAATTTATATATGCTTCATCTGCTGCTACATATGGAAAAGAAGAAAAAAATTTTTCTGATGAAGAGGAGAATATTGAAAATTTAATCCCTGTTAATCTATATGGACTTTCAAAAAATATATTTGACCTGTGGGTTGTTTTGAATAAATTTCATAATAAATTTGTTGGACTTAAATTTTTTAATGTTTATGGGACTAATGAAGAACATAAAGGAGAAATGAGGAGTATAATTTCAAAAGGATATGAGCAGATTACTCAAACAGGGAAAATAAAACTATTTAAGTCATATAGAAAAGAATATAAGGATGGAGAGCAGAAAAGGGATTTTGTATATGTAAAAGATGTGTGTGAGGTAATCTGGTTTTTTATGGAGAATAGAAAGAAAAAAGGGATATTTAATGTTGGGACAGGGAAGGCAAGAAGTTTTAACGAAGTGGCAGAAATTTTGTTTAAGTATCTTGGCAAAAAGAAAAATATTGAATATATTGATATGCCCATAGATATGAAAGAAAGTTATCAGTATTTTACTCAGGCGAATATTGAAAAATTGAGAAGTGCAGGTTATAAGAATGGATTTATGGAACTTGAAGAAGGCATAAAAAACTTTATCCAATCCCAGAAAGTCCACCTTTAAGGTGGGCTGTGGGGATGGTTGATAGTCAAGGGTTTTAAAATACGCAAAAAACAAGGATTTATATTTCTTGAAAGTACAAAGTTTTTCAGTTAATATATTATAAAAGCCCCTGTAGCTCAGGAAGGATAGAGCAGCGGTTTCCTAATCCTATTTAAGCCATTTTTCAAAAAATAAGAAAATTCAGTAAATCCATTGTATATCAATAATTTTCACTATTTTTTATGTTTTTCTATTTTACCCTATTTTACCCTATTTTTTGACATTAATTTGGCACTGATTTGGCACCACAAAATTCTGTATTTTTTAATCTTTAAAAACACAATATATTGTATAATTTAACCCAGTTAGTTGAAATGATTGATATACAATGAATTTTAATACTTTTTTTGTTAAAAGATTTCCAGATGAAAATACAATTTAGAAAAAATATAAGCAAAACCCTTGATGTTCAATATAAAATGGAGACCTACCCCCCTTCAGGACTATATATTTTTAAAAGGGAAAATACCTGTAAATTTCTTTCCTATGGAGACATCTTACAAAAATTAATTTATTTTTCTCCAAAACAATCCCAATTCTGTAATTACCAATTCTAATTGAATAAAAATTTTTACCTATCTTTAATTTCTTCAGATTTTTTATTTCATTTGGAGAGGGACTTTTTTCACATTCTAAAATTATTTTTTTTACCTTTTTTGCAATCTTTTTATCTTTTAATTTTTCTATATCACGGAGGAAACTTTTGAGGTAAATTCTATCTTCATAATTTTTTATTAAGGACTTCAAAAATTTTTTCTTTATCCACTTTTTCAGTTTTCAATCCTTCTTCTATTGCTTTACTTAATCCAATATCTTCAAATGCTTCAATAACTGCTTCTTTAACAATTTTTTTAACCATTAACATTTTTTCTCTTTTTTCAGGAATTAATTTTTTCATATTTTAAATTTCCTCCTTATTTATATCTTAATTTTACAATATTTAATTTTTACAATCAAAATAAAAAAACACATTTCCAATTGATAAAACAAATTCACCCTCCTGATGGACTATATATTTTTTAACACCAAAACCAATTTTTTATACCCCTCTCCATCCCCCATACCTACCTACTTCTTATACCCGCTTGTTGATTGTGCCTCTTCAGAAAAATTTTGGGTTAAAATAGATTAAGAGGAATTGGTTTTAAAAAATTGTAATTTTTTAATAGGATGATATAATTTTAAGAAAAGAAAAGTGGGAAATAGCAAAAGTATTAGGAGGATGTTATAACTTATGATAAAGAACTTTTTTGTAAATCCTTGCTGAACCCCATTAAGAATATTTTTAAGGAGGTCTCATTTCTTCTCTTATATCCTTGATAAGTTTATGAGGCAAATATTCCTCTAATTTATCAGAATCTATTTTCTTTTCTATACAAATGGTATTTCTGGATGACCTACAAATAAGGTAATGCCCTGGCAATCACGTTTCATACTTTTTATAACTTCTATTTGTCCAAGATGTGTATATTTCTGATTTAGTAGGTCTTCATACTTTATTCTCTCATTGTTTATATGGTAAATTTCAGCAATTCTATGTATCTACCCAGTTATTTAATTGGTGATATTTTGTCTTTATGTTTATAAAATTTTCTTTTTCTTTTCTTATCTGCAACAAAAATAAACTGATAGATAGTTTTTATATTTTTTCTCTTTATCACTTTTAAATAATATCTTTTTTCTATACAAATTGTAGATGATGCTTTTTTACTGCTTTCTCTTTTTTAGTTTTCTCTCTTCCATATTTTCTTCCTCTTATTACATACTAATTTTTGTCAAGTTTTTTAAAAAATCTAAAATCCTTTGTTTATCAAGGGTTTTGGTATCTTTCACCACAATACAAGGCGAATCCGCTATGTTTTCTGCCGGACTTGACAAAATCTTGGGAAGGTATAATTAGGTTGTGGTAAAATATAAAAAGAAAATTTGAAAATTGAAAAGTTAAAAAGTAAAATTAAAACAATGAGTTTCAGTAAATATTTACGTTTTAGCAGTGCATAGAGAAATGATAGAAAAGGGCTGGGCTTACTTTATGCTGGGAACGTTATCGGAAATGGCACATTTTTACTATGATAGTGAGGCATAGATATGAATGGATTAAATAATCTCTTAACTGAAGCAGATACCAAGGCAAAACTAATTGACCCTGCACTTCATAAAAAGGGGTGGACAGAGGACCTTATTCGTCGGGAGGAAACTGAGCGCGGGATTGATATTATAGATGGAAAGCCGAGACGAAGAGAAAGGGGTAGAATTGATTATCTTTTATGTATCCGTGTTAACATTGCCAGTCCACCTATACCGGTTGCATTAATTGAAGCGAAGAAAAGTAGCGAGCCACCTGATAAAGGACTTGAGCAAGCAAAAAGATACGCCCGTTTAAACCATGTTCCTTTTGTTTATTCTTCTAATGGTTATCTTTTTGTAGAATATGACCAATTTACAGGCAAGACTTCCCAACCCAAGCCACTTGATTTATTTCCCACACCTTCTGAACTTCGTGAGCGCTACGAGAAAGGACTTGAGTTTTCCCTATCTAGCGAGCAGGCTAAACCGCTATTGGTTCAATATCCTGGTGGAGAGGCAAGCAGACGCTATTATCAGGATGCTGCTATCCGGGCAGCATTGGAGAAGATTGCTCAAGGTAAGAAGCGATTGCTTCTCTTCCTTGCCACAGGTGCAGGTAAAACATTTATAGCTGTTCACCTGTTGAAAAAGATTGCAGATGCCGGAGGGCTTCGTCGTGCTTTATTTGTTTGCGATAGAGATGAACTGCGCAGTCAAGCACTTCTTGCCTTCCAGAATGTTTTTGGTACTGATGCTGCGGAAGTAACTACATCAAACCCTCAAAAGAATGCCAGAATTTTAATTGCCACCTATCAGACACTGAATGTCGCTTCTGAAACGGAAGACGCAAAATTCTTTCTTGAGAACTATCCTGAAAACTACTTTAGCCACATTATTATTGATGAATGCCATAGAAGTGCATGGGGCAAGTGGAGCATTATATTAAGAAGAAATCCGGATGCTATTCAGATTGGTCTTACAGCCACCCCTCGCTATTGGGAAGGAGGCAGTGAATCTGAACGAAAGGAAGACGAGGAGATTACTGCCAATAATCTTCAATACTTTGGCGAGCCAGTCTATGAATACGATATGGCACAGGGAATTGAGGATGGATATCTTTCCGCCTGTGAAATCGTGCGTCGTGAGGTAAATCTTGACATCAGGGGTGTAAGCCGAAAAGATATTGAAGTTAGAGGAGCAAAAGACGCAATAACTGGCCAACCTATTAAAGCAGATGAGATCCGTGAACAATATGAGGCCAATTCGTTTGAAGATATAATCCAGTTACCAGATAGGGTAAAGGCTATGTGTAAAGACCTATTTGAGATGCTTCTTCAAACCGGTGGACCTCACCAAAAGACTGTTATCTTTTGCGTGCGTGACACCCATGCTGACGCCGTAGCAAGCGAAATGAATAATCTCTACGCTGATTGGTGTACTAAAAATGGTCAGAAACGCCTGGAACCGTATGCCTTCAAATGCACTGCCGCGGTTGGAGGTAGCCAGTATATTGCTGACCTGCGTGGCTCAGAACGGAGCCATTTCATTGCAACTACAGTTGATTTAATAACAACAGGTGTAGATGTGCCAATTCTTAGAAATGTAGTATTTTTCAAATATGTCCGTTCCCCTATTGCTTTTCAGCAGATGATGGGAAGAGGCTCAAGAATTCATCTTCCTACAAATAAATTGATGTTTCGTGTCTATGATTACACAAATGCTACACGCTTACTTGGGAAAGAGCCCCTACCACCACCTACATCAACACCAGAGCCACCCGGAGAAGGAAGGAAAGAAAAAATTATCCGTGTAGAAGGATTTGATGTCCGTGTTAATCCTGCTGGAACTTATATTGTCACAAAAGTCGGGGATAAAATGGGAATGGTTACTATTGAGGAATACAGCCAGATGATAGCTTCTAATTTGACTAAAAAAGTCAAAACACTTGACGAACTTCGTGAGAGGTGGATAGATCCTCTAAAACGAGATGAACTTATAAATTATCTTCCAGACGACGGTAGAGGTTTGCGATTAATCCGTAAGCTGACTAAACGGCAGGATTATGACCTTTATGATATATTGGCGGAAATTGGTTTTGGTGTTGCTCCGAAAAGTAGAAAGGAGCGTGTTGATGCTTTAGAGTATAAGCATAGCGATTGGCTTTCCAGTTTTCCAGAAAAAACCAAAGCAACATTACTCGCTCTCTCAAAGCAATTTGAGAAAGGCGGAATAGAAGAATTGGAAAATCCATATATCTTTAATGCCCCGGAGGTAGTTAAAGCAGGCGGGATAGAATCTTTAAAAATGTTAGGTGAGCCAAAAGATATTATCTTTGAGACAAAAAGGAGGCTTTTTGCCCCATGAGTACTCTTAATAATATTCCAAAAACATTGCGCGAATTCATAGTTGCAAATGCTATTTATCCAATGTGCAGTAAAAAAGGAAAAATCTTTTTGAGGTGCTCAAAGAAAGGAGTTTTGACCGAAGAGAAAACACAAGAAATCATTAATCAATTGAAGTTTGAAACCGCGCAGGATTGTGAGAGGTTAAGAAAAGAGATAAAAGAACATGTTAATGCAAAAAGAGAAAACCGCCCAATTAAGCAGTGGATAGAAGATGAGAGACCAAGAGAACTACTTGCTAAACTTGGACCTGAAAAACTACCGCTTTCAAAACTACTGGCAATAATCATAAGAACTGGTAAAGAGGGAATAAGTGCTGAGGAACTATCAAAGAGATTGCTTAATCATTTTGGCTCACTGAGAAGTATTGATTCTGCAACAATTGAGGAAATACGCAAAATCGAGGGGATTGGGTTTGCCAAGGCTGTGCAAATTAAAGCAGCGCTGGAACTTGGCAAGAGGCTTTTTAGGGAACAAGCAGAAAAGAGGAAAAAGATAAAACAGGCAGAGGATGTAATAAGTTATGTGGCAGAATATCACGGAACATATCTCAAAGATTCTACAAAAGAGTTCTTTTATGTCATTCTTTTAGATATTAAGAACAAGCCAATTGAGAATGTGGAAATAAGCATGGGGAGTTTAAATGCAACCGTGGTTGACCCAAAGGAAATTGTTAAAGAAGCATCTTTAAAATCCGCTGCATCTGTTATATTAGTTCACAATCATCCATCTGGTGAGGCAACACCTTCTGCAAATGATATTGAACTTACAAATTGCATAGTCCAGGCGTGTAATCTCGTTGACATAAAGGTTTTAGACCATATAATTATTGGAAAAAATCAAGATGACTATTATAGTTTTGCTAAGGAAGGATTGATAAAATGAACGAACCATACAAACTACCAGAAGGTTGGAAATGGGTAAAACTGGGGGA
>ERZ795045.4653-NODE-4653-length-10854-cov-29.052412_pt1 | contig 10854 bp, 16 predicted proteins | sample MGYA00375129_ERZ795045 | MGnify/ENA primary metagenome ERZ795045 (study PRJEB30174, sample SAMN05720166) | activated sludge metagenome | isolation source: anaerobic digester from wastewater treatment plant | place: Japan | collected 2015-05-15 ... | reverse complement strand
GCCATTTGTTTAGCCTCCTTTCAATTCATTACACTATTAGTATAATACATTGTGATCAAATTGTTATTTTAAACAAAAACCCAATAATATGGAGCATCAAACTTATTTAAAAACTCTTTTGATACTTCTCCTGCATAATTTTCAGTATCACACCATACTATTTTATATTTATCTTTTGTTTCATCAATTATTCTTGCTTCTCTGTAATAATCTCCCTTTCCATTTGGATATACTAATATTTTTTTACCTATCATTTTTACATTCCTCCTGTAATTCAAATATTTTATTTTGTATTTCAATAAATTTATCCGCATACATTTCAAAACTACTATTGGAATAATCTAAACTGCTGTAAATTTCATCACATAACAGTTCGCATGTTTTTGTTATTTGCTCCAATATGCTTAATATTTCATTATTCATAGCATCACATCCTTTTTATTTAATTCATTACACTATTAGTATAATACATTGTGACAATTATGTCAACACTACTAACACTATCTACCACATGCAGGGCTGCTTTCTAAGATGTAGCCTGTAGGTGTTTTGGTGTAGCTTATACTGCCTTCTTTGTCTGTAAGCGTAGCTGTAATAACAAGTGATTTATTGGTATATGGGTTAATCGGTTCTGTAGTAAAATAAGTTGCACTTGTTAAAAGGGTATTTAATTCGTCTAACGTAGGATAGCTGTCAGTTAATTTTTCTGCACGCCAGCGGTATAGCAGTGTTTCTATGTTATGGACTGTTGCACAAAAACTTGCTTGCTTAGCTCTTTCTGTATAGTCCCTATACATAGGAATAACCACGGCTACCAGTAGCACGATTACTGCTACTACAAGCATGAGTTCTATTAGACTAAATCCTTTACGCTTACGTTTTTTCTGGTACACTATTTTGTGTCGCATACCGCCTTACTCTTCTTTCTGCTTTAACAACCTCACTGTTAAGCTTATCCTTGACTAAGTTATACGCATCGTTGAATGTGAACCCATCTACATTCAGTTTTACTGCGTATTCTGGATACAAAGCAAACTGTAAGTCATACTCTGACCCGCTGTTATGAGGCTTCACAAAAATGCGTGCTACGTCTATCAACGACAGCAACGCTCCGTCTCTTATGTCTTTGGTTACCCATATAGTTTCGTGCTTTATGTTGCTTTCCTTACGTAGTTCAATTATTTGTTTTCCTTCCATTACTTCTAAGGCGTGTTTTCTGTTTGCTGACATCGTTAAGCGGTCTTTTACTGTTTCCAATTCAATCGCATAGAGTTCATCGGCTGTAGGATCTTTTATCGGTATAGGTTGCTCATCGCTGTCGCTTTTTAATATGTCTTCAATTGTTTTATACGGCAATAAAGGTTTTAGTCCGTTGTCTACTATGTAATAGCCTACGCCGTATCTTGGAGTACGTTTTATCTGTATCTCGGCAGTATAGCCTTCTGCAGTCATGTATGCCTTAAAACCTTTGTAAGACCAATCGTCAAGCCATACGTATTTGCCAACGTCAAAATCAGTCAATATGACGTTAAACGTTAATCCAAACTTGGTAAAAGTCCTTTCATAGACTTTACCAGTGGTTTTTTGCGCTTTCATGCGATTGCCTCCTTTGGATTGTTATGTTACCTGTCAATGAACGCTTTCTTGTCAAATTCCATGTTTTCCAATTGCTTAATTCTTTTAAGCACCGCATCGGCAATTTCTTCAGGAGATCTGGTCGCATCTACTACCACAATCTGTTTTCTCGCAGGTTTACTGTGTCCATACTGCACTTGGTTTAGCAGTTGGCGTGTTTGGAATATGTGGTCGTATCCACTTTCTACCCGCTGGAAAAATTCCAGTTGCTGGTTTTCTATAGGGTCTTTCTGTTTGGCTTGAATACGTTTCAGCGCTTCTCTTGCTGGTATCTTTAAGTAAAACACGATATCAGGCTCTAATCCGTTTGTGGCACGTTTGTTTAACTCGTTTATCAGGTTTAAGTCCATGCCCATACCGTAACCTTCATAAGCCAAGGTTGAGTAAGTGTAACGCTGACAGATTACCCAATAACCTTTTTGAAGTGCTGGCAGTATGTTGTCTCTTATGTTCTCCAGCCTGTCCAGTTCAAACAGTAAAAGATTTCTAAAAGCGTTTGTGGTAGGGTCTTCCATTATCAAATTGCGGTACAGCCCATTTCTTACTCCTCCTGGTTCTTGCAAAACCACAGTTTCATGTCTTTTGCTGAGTTCATCAGCAACTAACTTAGAAACAGTGGTTTTGCCACAACCGTCTAAACCTTCAAATACGATAAACATGTTTTATCCCTCCTTATGGTTTTCTTCCAACTTGCTGGATAAATCTTCCAACAGTTTATTGCTGATGGGTTCTTGCACTTCTTCAACTTTAAGTTTTAAGGCGTCGGCTACTTTTTGCAAGGTTTCCTGAGAAGGTTTTATCTTGCCAGAAAGTATGTTCACTAAGTAGCTTTCGCTAATGTCTACCATGCGTGCCAGCTCTTTGTTAGTCAGTCCCATCAGCTTCTTTTTTACTTGTCCTTTTGTCATTCTCATGTTTTGTCCTCCTTTCTATTGTTTTATATAATTGTAACACATACATGTAAATAGTGCCAAATAAACAGCTAAAGAATGTTATAAGTGTTGGATGTTAAGTTCTATAAATCAAACACGTCGTAACTGCAACGGGTCTCCTGTCGTTCGTCAAGCCATCTTGCAATCAGGTTGCTGACCAGTTCCGATGCGTTAATGTTACATTCATCGCAAAGTTTTACAAGTGCGTTGAAATCACTCTTACTTAAGTTGAAACGCAGATGCACGGTGATTGTTTCTTCACTGTCTCTAATCATACGTTATAGCCTCCTTATGGTTGTTGTTATTTTTATAATAGCACAGTTAATGCGTTGTTTCGTATTCTTGTAGTATAATTTTCTTATAGAGAGGAACTATAAGGAGGACGTAGAAGAGTGAGAAATGATACGCAAGAAATACAAATAGAGCGTATCTGGGCGATGCCCAATAAAAACACATTCGAAATTCCTCCGATTAAAGCCCTGCTGAAAGAAGAAGTTAACCCTAACCAGTTTTGGATCGATCCCTTTGCTAACAAAAACAAAATAGCCACTGTAACAAACGACCTTAATCCTGAATACGATACAGATTACCACATGGATGCATTGGATTTCTTAAAGATGTTTGATGACTGCTCTGTTGACGGAGTGTTATACGATCCGCCATATTCACCAAGACAGGTCAGTGAGTGTTATAAGAACTTTGGTTATCTTGTCACTCAAGATACCACTAAAGCCTCATTTTGGGGAAGCCACAAGCGTGAAATATCCCGCATAGTAAAAATAGGAGGTAAAGTCATTACTTTTGGATGGAACAGCGGTGGTATCGGTTACAAGTATGGATTTGAAATAAAAAGGATTTTACTTGTACCTCATGGCGGTTGGCATAATGATACAATATGCACTGTGGAGATTAAAATCCACTAAAAATGAGTTAAAGGAGGTTGAGGAAGAGTGGGAAATGAAGAGTTGTATCAAGACGTGGTTTTCGAAACAAAAGACCCGCTAACAAGAGAGTTTTTGTTTATCCTATCGGATTTCTCACTAATGAACAACGGCTACCTAACATTTACTGCCACAGGCAAATCCCCAAACGGAGACATCACATTTAGAGGTTGCTGGATTCCAGAAGGAAATCATATTATCGCTCCACCTACAAGCAATCTTAAAAAAGAGGTATACGAACGTATCAGCGTTATAAAACTACCTGAAGAAACTGCAAAAGAACTAAGAGATATTCAAGCGAGTTTATCTCTTATGTGCAAAACCTTAGAAGCGAGCCTTGCTGACAAAATTGTAAGTGGTATTCAGCCAGTAGAATTGTTTGAAAGCGACGAAGGCTACTATACCGAATATCTCGTTAGGCTTCCTTCAGAAGTCGTTCAAGATCTTTACTCCTCTCGGATTTTCAAAGATTACGACTTTGAACTGACCGTCTTGCAGTTAGCACAAAGAAAATTCCTTGAAAAAAGAGAGCTATCATACAATCTGCTACTTTCAGAGAAATTCGTTATTTCTAATAGAAAGTATTTAGAGAAGCTTTTTAGAGGTGATTACCCAGATTTAGTGCGTAGAATTACCCGCAACGATTGGGGACATCCTATCAGTTGCGAGGTAGAGTATGAAGATTTATTTAATCCTATGCTACTTGCACAGGTTGAAAGAGTGGACAGCAAAACAGGAAAAACAGTTAAAGGACCCAAATTTTACTCTCCTAAAGATAGAGCCATTTTTAATAGTAAGCGGAAACTGGTAAGTGAAGTAGAACAGCGAGATGAAGAACTGAGGCAAAAACTTCAAGTGAAAGTGCTTGCATCAGGTGCTGATGGTAGTAGCCCAGATAACATTAGAGAAGTTTGGAAGTTGGTAGAAGTAAAAGACCCTCAAACAAACGAATCGTTAAGGTTTGTGTGCAGGCATATCCGTGATAAAGGTTTCATTATCAATCCTGATTACCCCATAAAAGAAGGTTTACCTAAAGGTGGCATGTTTACTTATGGAATAAAACCTATGTGGCGTAAACTTTCTGTAGACGGCAATGTTGCACTGCGTGAACTGACGCCTTTTGAATGGAAATGCGTAAGTTACTTAAGACGCTTCAACCCTATAGACTTAAGCCCTTACAGAAACGTAGATAACGACATACAAAAACGACCATCACAATCGCAAGATGATATAACAAGGTAATGATTACCTTGAACCGTAAAGGAGGCGAAGTATGAGCGATAGTGAAACTATAGAAATGGATCACCCGAGCGGGAAATTTTATTTTGAGGATTTTTCTATAGATTCCAGAGGAACGCTGAAATTCTATTGCACCTATGAAGATCGTTATAACGTAACTGAGCTCCAAGAAGTTCCTGCTCATTGCGAAACAAAACGAGATGTCTCGGTGATGATGTAGAAAAGATAAAAAATAGCATGGGAGGTGTTAACGAAGAATGGAAAATGAGCAATTAGACATACCCGAAGAAATAGTAGTAGAAAAGAACGGAGCTACGTTTGTTTTCACGGATTTTTCTTTGGCTTATCAGAGAGCGTTAACGTTTGATTGCTTATACAAAGAAGAAAACGAACACACGCACGGCTATTTCAAACCAGAAGAATCGCTTGCCGTTTTTAACTATCCAATAACCATACAAGGCAAACAGTACACCGCTGTAAAGCTACCAGAAGAGGTTGCTAAGCAGTTTAGTGATATGCTTGATAAGCTTCGTGAAAAAGGAAAAGCTTTGGTAAAAGAAATAGCTCAAGGGTTACTTGATGGCACAATATTAGTAACACTGTCTAAACCTGGTTTTGATATTATCGCCTCGGCAGACCTTGATGATGTGACTTATCCTAAAGAACTTTGGGCAAGTGAAATAAAAAATTCTGCTTTCTACAAAGCCAAGAACAAGTTATTAGAAGAACTCGGTTTGCAAGATGTATGGTATATGTTAAACATTGATTTGTATCGCTCCGATCTTTATTTTACTGATATCCTTGACGGCAAAACCTCTGTTGAGCGGTTTGACGTTGTCTGCAATGAGAATGGAATACCTCAAAAGTGCAAAGTGCGTTTTAGGGATTTGCTCGATCCTTCATTAATTGAAGAAGCTAAAAAAGAGCAGGCATTAATTAATGAAAGAAAAGAAAGGCAAAAAGAGCTCCAAGTAGAAGTGCTGTCTTCTGGAAGAGATGGATCAGGTGAAGCGTCAGAGATATGGTCACTTGTGAAAGTAACTGATCCGCAGACGAAAGAATCGCTTAAATTTATGTGCAGGAACATATTTGATGTGGGTTTAGTTATCAATCCAGCCTATCCACTTGCTGAAGGTCTTTCACCAAGCGGTCTACCAGACCTTCAAAACAACAGGTGGATGACGTCTACAGATGATGGTAAAGATTTCTCTCGTGAAATGACGCCTTTTGAGCGTAAATGCGTAGAATATCTCCACGAATTTGCTCCTGTCGGAAACTACGTAATGTTAGATGAAAACGAGTTGTGGGAAGACATGAGAGGTTTTAATGACGACATGATCATTGATGACAATGATGAAGAAATAGAAAGGTAATTACAAGTCTAATCCAAAATCTTCTGTGTAATCTTCGTAATCTTCTTCAAAATCGTATTCTGCATCAAAATCGTCTAAAATAAAATCTGGTGCTATTCCTCTAATCGCATTGTTACTTAAATCGTGCGCTATCTGTATGGGTGCTGGTAATTTTGCTGTATTGAGCGAGTTATAGTTCATAATTTGCAAAGATAGCACAACTTTTATGGCATCGCTTAAATACTGCGGTTCTGTTCTTATTGCAAGCGGGCAAGCAGAACCAAAGTTGTTATTTACACTGTAAGAAACAATCGTTGCTTCTCTATCACTGCGTAAATACACTGTGCCTGCATCAGGGTTTTTCATAAACCCACTGCTAAAAGAAAATAACCTCACAGGCGTTGATTTAATAACATCTACAAAGATTGGAGTAGCATTAAATTCTACTGCGATATTCTGTAAAGTTTTCTTTTCTTGCTCTTTGAACGTGCCATCTCTAAGAAATAGTATTCGTTTGTTTTCTAAATTAATCCCTTTCTTAAATATTAGCTTACGTAGTTGCTGTAGCATTTCAAAAGGTAGCGTTTCTCCTTCTATTTGCCTGTCGTAGATTTCATAGCCTATTAGTTCTCCATAGGTATTTGCAACAGCTACTAAAGAACCGACATTAATTGTCCCGTTACCTTTAGTTTTAAGCTTCCTACCTATATCAAAACCTACGGCTATATCTGCAACATCGTCTAAGCCTTTGGTTAAAGAATAAGGAATACAACCAACTTTGCTTAGTATGGCTAAAGCGAGGTTCCATAAAATATACACTTCATCTTCAAGCCTTTCAACGGTGTCTTCAATAATACCTTGGCTGGGTAACTCTCTAATGTTACCTGCTTCCCGCTTCATTATGTCGTGCATAGCGGCGTCTGTATTTCTCTTAGGTAAAATGCCCAATATAATGTTTACATTGTCTTTATACAAGTCATTCATTTTCTGAGAAATGGTGCTTTGATAATCTTTCTCTTTTGGACTTACCTTAAATTTTACTGGCACATGCAGTTCGCTTAGAAAGTAAGCTAAACTTTTAGCGAGTGGTTTAAGTAGCTCTTGTTGGTTATTCTTAGTAGTAAGTAATCCGATTACCAATGGATTAGCTTCATTGAATTTAGATTTTTTTAGCCCATACCTTTTCAAAGCATCTTGCACTGCCTTCCTACTGAAAGTTACAACTTGATTACTACCCACAGTAATCTCAGGAGGATAGTCGTATTCATAACCGCTACGGAATAAAACAGGATAAACATTGGAATTTACATAGCCATTTAGTATGGGTTTTGGTGAAAACGCTGCTTCTATGGCTTGTTTTATGTCATCAATCATCTTAAAACGCTTCTCAGGTGGGATACGGATTGCATTTTCTACCTGCCGAGACACATCATCACCATAAAACATTTTTATAGTCTCCGTGGTAAATGCAAGCTTCAAAGCTTTAGATATGTAGTCGTATTCAGCTGAAGAGCTTCCCCCAGCATTAGTTGTTTGCACAGTAAAGACAACTTCATTACTGGGTGCTTCTTTTAGCATAGCAACTGTTTTAGGCATTTTAGTTAGGTTCAGTAGTGTTCTACGTCGCTCGTTAGTTAATGTTCCTACAAACTTTACTATCTGCCCTACCAAATCCGTATACCCACACTTAACAGTTTTACCAACAAAGTTTTCTGGGTGTATACCTGCATCAATTAGCTCTTTGATTGTTTCGCTACTTTCTATGTTCGTCGTAACATTAATTATTACAGCAGGTTGTCCGTTTACAACACTACCACGTAGGTGATAATTACGTTGCAGTAGTAGCATGCTGTTTGTTTTAGGCACAAGTATTTCTTTGTTATAAGGCAATAAGGCATCTTTTATCTTGCTACCAGCTATGTTTTCTATGTATTTGGTAGCAAACGAAGCTATTCCATAAACAGAATAAGCACTATTAGGAGCATATTGTATGCTGTCAACGAGGCTAAACTTATCAGCTTTTTCTTGCAGTATTTGTGTTAAAGCCTTTTTCAATTGCTCATTGCTTATTTTTACGTTTGTAATAAACATATTTTCTTTGGAGTTAGCAGTATCAAGCACCCAAATTCCTCCAAGTTTTAGTGCTAAGTAGTAAGTTAATGAATGACCAACTGCTTTACTTTTACTGTTATCGTAGTGGTGATTAAAGGTATACGTATAAAGTTCAGGCAATACCGCTGGGTTTATTAGCACTTCACTGGCAAGTTCAGTTTGCAAAAAGCTTGTTTTTCTTAGATCATTTACCACTATCATTCCCCCTTTATAATTGGGAGTAATACCTTAAAGCACAGCTCTGAATTCAGAGCTGTGCTTTAAGATTATAAGGTAGATTTTGCTTATGCTGCATTCAAAACATTTAAGTGCTCAATGCGTTTCTTAGTTGCAGGATGTTTCTTCCACATTTCTACAGGGTATCCAGAATAAAGCTTAGGATTGATAGCAGACATCTTTTGCAAGTATTCTATCAAAGCATCTTTATATCCCGCAGTTGCAACAAATTCATCTGCTAAATACTCAGAACTTCTACTAATACCAAGCGTAAACATGCGTAACATCCAATTTAGTAGGGACAATATGCCTTTTAGTATCCAAGCAACTAATAAGATAGCAATATTGTTTTGCCTACTTTCTTTATCAAATACAGCATTAACAGCGCTGCTAACGCCTAATATTCCAAGAACAAAAGTAAAAACCCACGTAACTATTGTGCCGAATGTATTCGCCATGTCTGCCAATGCAAGCAATTGAACATCACCATTTTTAACGTGATAAATCTCATGCAATAAAGCAGCTTTCTGCTGATCGGTGCTAAAAGAGCTGAGGAAAGTTGGAGTTACGACAAGCACACGTGGATTTAAGAAAGAAATGTTAGGAAAGTCGTTTGTCATAATATATACTTGCGGCGTAGGAATACCCATTTCTTTGCTGGTTGTATTAACAACTTGTAAAAAAGCTTCATAGTCTTGGTCTAATGTTGCTAAAGGCTTCTCGTGTTCTTCAAGATGCTCGTATTTTTTAGCGTGCTTAAAAAACACCAGAACTTTGTCTATTACAGTTGTAAATGTTAATGCCATAAATGCAGCTAATACTATACCAGTAACTATATAAGTAGTTATAGTATCGCCGAAAAATATGCTGAACAAAAACCAAAGCAAGAAGTAGTTAATGATTGTGATCAATCCAATGCATACATACTGAACGATTTTAGTTGCTACTGTTTTGTTTGATGCCTTCACATTATCGCCTCCTATTTATATTTAACTAATTTGTATTATAACACATAGTATGCTATGTAATACGAAACACTGTATTCACAGCTTTAATGCTAAAAGGAAAGCTAACACTATCACAAGTTCTGTAGCGAATGCACCAAGTAAAAACAGAAAAAAAGGCATTAGTTGCTTATCGTTTTCCATACTACTGTGCCTCCTTAAGCTACTTGATTAAAGCAGTAATGTATTCCCAAGCAGAATTTAAGCTGTCCTTCACAAAATTACCTATAGTAGAAGCAAAGATAGGTAGCCATTCACTGGCATTATAAATGTTGTATCTGTTCATGTCGCAGACGTAGGCGAGGTAAAAACACAGTAAAGATAAGCTTAGGTTTACAAATGCATTGTTAGATGGTATTCCCCTGTTTGTCTTATAAGTGTAAGGTGTGCCATCTGGTAGTTTGCCTCTGTTTACACGTGCTTTTTTAGGTGAAGCAAAAAGCCACAAGTGCAGTGTAGAAAACGGTAAAAACGGTTGCACTCCAGCAGGCGTCATGCTGTCAACAAAAATGTGCAGTATGATGCCTAAACAAAACGGCAAGACAAGGGCTCGCATCACCCCTGTTTCAAAGAAACCATCAGTGTAGCGGTGGAAAAACATATTAGCAATACCAAAAAGCACATACAGTATAGCGGCAAAAACAACTGTATGTGTAAATCCACGGTGTTTTATTCCTTCGCTTTCATCGCCCCAACCCCAGCTGATATCTATATCAGGAAAATAAGAGCCAGCTGTTAAAGCTAACACTTGTATAGATGAGTCAGTAGTAGTGTTGCCATAAAGCAATATGCCTGTTAATAAGCCTGTGGTTATGTGTGTTAGCCTATTCATGGGTATTCGCCACTTCTTCAAATACTAACAGCTGACGTGGATCGATTTGCAGCACTTTACATACTTGGTTTAAGCGTGGCAGTGTAAAAGGCACTTTACCACTTTCTAAGTATGTGTAGCCATTAGCTTTGTAGCCTAACTGCTTAGACATCTGCTGTATGGTAAGTCCTTTGTAGGCTCTTGCCGCACGTAGCTTTGCAAGATCTACTTTTACTTCAGTCACCTAAGTTCGCACCTCCTTTTCTTTCTCACGCTGTTGTGTTTCTACTATCTTATTTTCTATGTCTGTGAGCGTTTTACCTTCTACAGTAAAATCTCCAGTAATCATGCCAGAATAAACTGTTGCACCTATCAGTGGATCGATCAAATGGAATAGTAAAGTGCGGCTTTTTACACCCCTTCACGTGGTTCGCTTATTTCGTAAATGCCACCATCTTCTAAGTCGTAGTAGACGTAGCCATCGCTTTTTCTACCCTTTTTAGGCTGTAGAAGGTTTCTTTGGAACACATACTTACTATCAAATCCATCAATCTTTGCCACCCAAGCTGTATCATCTGCAACAGAAATACGCACCTTACCATTAACCACTTG
>ERZ795045.4652-NODE-4652-length-10857-cov-4.872616_pt1 | contig 10857 bp, 5 predicted proteins | sample MGYA00375129_ERZ795045 | MGnify/ENA primary metagenome ERZ795045 (study PRJEB30174, sample SAMN05720166) | activated sludge metagenome | isolation source: anaerobic digester from wastewater treatment plant | place: Japan | collected 2015-05-15 ... | reverse complement strand
GCTGAAATATCTTATAACAATACACCTTCTCTTTTCTTTTCTTCCCATCAAATTCATTCTCATTTTCTTCTATGCGAATAGGTGTAGCATTTTTCCATTTCGTTTTAGATGTTACTACAATCCATTCCGCGTCGAATAAATCATCAAACATCAATTGCATGCTTTCTTTAGAGAAACGGATTTCCGCTTTTGAATCTGTGATGGAAACAATTTCCGGCAATGGCGACATCTCCCTTCTCTTCATCGATTCAATCATCAAAAGCAAACCCACCAAACCAGCCTTGTGTTGCGCCGTCGGTAAACTGAAAAGGTCATACTCGAGCGTTAAAGTGTCCTGAACTGTTTTTTTTGATTTTGGGTTCATCGTTTATACTCCTTGGATGCGTCCAGGAATCCCAGACGCTCATCGTATTGAGAAGAAGGTGCAACCAATGGCCACGAGCCGATGCGTCCGTTCCGGGTGGCGTACCGCCGGGGTACGTTCACGATCAATCCCTCCACCGGTTTTCTTTTCTTGCACAAATGGATATACGCTTCGATCTCACTGTCCAATATAGCCGGAACTGTAAAATCATTCTCATCCCGCAATGATTCCTCGCGGGACATAGCCCATGGCCCGCTATCCAAAAAACCGGAATACCTTGCCGGTTCCGGTTCAGATGGCCCATAATGGTCAAGAAGTTCCTCCAGAATGGATTGAGAAATGATTCGTCCATCTATATGGCCCAGAAATTCTTGAACTCCCTTGACATCCTCCTTAGAATACGGTGAAAGATTCTCCGGCGGATAAATCAGCACCTTTCCCAACCGGCCGTCGTTGGATTCCTGGCGACGGTTGCATCTCCCCATCCTCTGAATCAAACTAGTAATAGGCGCTTCTTCCGTGATAAGAACATCGGCATCCAGATCAAGGCTCATTTCGCATACCTGAGTAGTAATGGCCAGAATTGATTGTCCCGGCCTTTTGAACCGTCCGATCAACTCGTTATGATGCTGCTTGCGATGATCCATCTTGTACCGGCTGTGGTAGCATAAGGCATCCTCATACCGGTTCGCCAATTCTTGGCACCGCTGCACCGTGTTGACAACCCAAAGAATTTTTGGATTTTCATTCCTAAGATGAGAAAGCCGTTCTTCGATCGATTCCCTGCTTTGGAATAGGGCCACGGAATAGCGCGGCATTTCGGATTTCTTTTGTATATCGGCAAACTGAGATTTTTCCATGGGAAACACTTCCAAACCGCACTCGTCAAGATACTGCTTTCGTTTTTCAGGAAGACTGGCTGTCATGCACAAAACAGGCACTTGGAAATTTAGAAGGAATAACCGCAAGGATGAAAATAGTGATTGATCAAAACTGTGCACTTCGTCGATCACAATTACACTATCCGCCAGTAGTGGGAGGAGGCAGGTGGAGCGGTAACTATGCTGCAGGAATCCCAAAAACTGATCGACCGTGGCGCTGAAGATGCGGCGTTGCCAATATCCCAAGGCATACAAACGGTCATCTACGGTAAAATCCTTGCCACAGCGACTATCGTGGGGATTGTCGAACATGCCCTGCAATTCATATTCCGAAGTGCCGTGGACCAAAGCGGCATCTGACTCTGGAGCCCAGGAAACATAATCGCGGAATCCTTCCGTGGCGGTGGCTCGTGTCGGGTAGAGAAAAATGACTCGCGCGATAGGAGCGCGATGGGCTTGCGCCTTGATCCATCTCCACGCAGCCAATGTTTTTCCGCTTCCGCAGGGTGCGAGAAAAAGAGCCCGGGAAGGAAGCCTTTCAGCGCTTTCTTGAAAATCCGCCCAATGGAAACGAATCCCTCTTTCTCTTTCGATTTGCTTAATTCGCGGTTGAATCACTTTGGCCTCGATATCGTCACTCTTCAACAGAAGGCGGTCATCGAAGACTGATGATATCCATTGGTAAAGTTCATATCCTTCACGGATAATTCCAGATCCTGCGCTGTCTGCGAGAATCACCGAGGCCCGAATGGCTCGTAGCAAGCGGGATTTTTCTTCATCTCGTAGAAGTCCATGTTTGAATTTATACAACTGCTTCTTTATTTTTTCGATTACATCTTGATTTAAAATTTCATTGCCTTTTTTGAATGAACATTGGATTGGCAACTCATGGATCAAAATGCTCTTCTCCAGACATAACAATTTTACAAAAATATCGAGCACATCCTGAATTCCATCTTTTAGAAGGTCGAAGGTGAACAAGTCAGCTGATTGATTCACTGCAAAAGTAGCATGATCGGCTTTCAAATGATGACCTATCACAGAGCAAAATAGTAAATCGTAATCCAAGGAATCAACATTTATCAACAACTCTTTTATCCGGGGATACCATGCAATTAATCCACTAAGATGTTCATGACGAATAACTTGATGGTGTGAATTACCCCTAACAGCCTCCTGAAAACAACTATTGGCTTTCCCAATATCATGCCAGGCGCACGAAGCCAATCCATTTGCGACAAATGTCAAACCATGTTTTTCTATGTCAAGGCCAAAAAATGAGAGCCATTTTACAGCCAAGCGAGTTGGATGATCCCAGCCCCCAAAGAGTGAATCAAACGCTTTCACCACGTATTCCGTATGCCCCCGCAGAGTCTCTTGGTATTGCGGCGCAGCAGGAATTTGAGGTTTCTTCGCTAAAACCGTGGTGGTTTCATGATAACTAGCCATTGCTTACCTCACCCTCACAAACACCCCGCACCCGAAGCGCCGGCGGCCGCCCAGGCCGTGCTCCTGGATCGTGAGGGATTCCTCCGCCGTGAGTCCCAGCAAGGCCACCGGGTAGCCGACGATCCGCTTGTCTTGAATGCGCACGGTCCGGCGGGGACCCAGTTTCAGCTCGGCTTGAATCTGCAGATCATCCAGTTGGCGCTGCGCGGCTTCCCGGAACGCGGCCTCCTCCAGGAATCCCTTGATCGTGACCAGACGCGCGCGAAGATTGGCCGCGGGAGTCAGGAGATACACCCGGGGGACGCCCACCTGCAGGGGGATTCCTTGAATCATCACGGTTTTTCCCGCCAGCGGGAGGCACGTCGTGATCTCGCCGGATTCCAACCGGATCGTGAGGCGGCTGCGAGGAGTCAACTGGAGCACCCCGTTCCCCGCGTACACCCCCCGGATCGGGTGCAAGGCCAGCCGGGGATTCCCATGCAGACTGGGAATCCACCGGTTGACGGCAGAAAACAAGGCGTATCCATGATCCACAGGGACACAGGTTCCCCTCAGGGGAAATGAAAGATCGACGAAAGGCATCCTATTAAACCTCTTTCTTTATATTTATGAATTCGTTGATAATTCCCCACTGATTCATAGATAAAACACAATAAATTTTTTACAATTCGGGTGATATTGTAGGAAATCCAATTCAATCCAGGATGCGTTACTTATTGCTATTAATCTCGCAAATATTTTAATGTAATACTGTTCTGTCAGAGGATTCCATTTAACCTCTTGTTATTGAACCGGGTGACGGCCATCTGGAATGCCATGCCTGTGCCGTATAAAGACAACTCGCCATTCGGTGTTCGGATGTTCAGTATTTCATTACAAATTTTCATTTATTAGTTCATATTATTTCATATTAAATCCATTTTGTCAATTCTAAAGATAAGTTTAATTCAAATATTTTAATCCCTATTAATCGTCCCAGAAGAGTATTCCGATGATCCGACGGGTGTAGATCCCGAGGAGGAGGCCGTAGTCGCTGTGCCATTTACATCGGATCTTCACCCCCCCCTAAATCACTAACTCAATAAAAATGAAGCAAATAGTTCCATTTGAATCCTCAAATGCAGTAACGGATATCACCAAACCCATCCGCATGTCCAAGAACGGCAAGACCGATCAGAGCGCCCGCTCGTGCGAATCCTACCATGAAGGGGGGAAGGTCAAGAACCGGACTGTCGCCAATCTGACCCAGTGCAAACCTGAGGAGATCGCCGCCCTCGAATTCGCCCTCCAGCATAAGGGCGATCTGCCCGCGCTCACGGCGGGGGCCCCCTCTCTCGAACTGCGGGAGGGCCACTCGGTGGGGACGGTGTGGACCATCGCCCACATGGCCAAACGCCTGGACCTCGAGAAAGCCTTGAGTGTCGGCTGGCCCGGCCGCCTGGCGTTGTGGCAAGTGCTGGCGCGGGTCCCTGATCCCGGTTCGCGGCTGTCGTCCGTGCGTCTGGCCCAAACCCACGCTGTGGGGGGGCACAGCAATTCCTTGCGGCGTTGGATATCCCCTTGCCGGAGGTTCTGCCGTGGAGAAACGTCCGGGTAGTCATGAGAAGAAAAACGGCCTAAGCTGCGCAAAACCGAATAAAATGAACCATATACAATCTCTTCTCGATTTGGCGTTGGGGGTGAAGATCCGTTGAATCGTTGTCATGTTCGGGTCATGGTGGAAACCCTCCTGGTCTACTCTCGGCCTTCCGGTTTTCCACCTTAATCCGCTGTCTGAATTTTGGGGTTCATTATACTGTATGAATTTTATAATGGATTTAAAACCGCTTCCGTTTTCAACCATGCCGGATCCACGGTTTTCATGTGGGCCAGGGCGTTGCGGATTTTGCGGAGGATGGAGATCCGATCCAGCAAGTCACGGTTAAACCGCTTAAATTTCAAATAGAGCACGGCTTCTATATGGCTAAGTTCCAGATTTTGAATATCATCGATTAATTCTCCATTCCGAGCCATGTAGGGCAGTTTAATAAAAGGCTTTGCGCGTTCGAGAATGAGTTGGCGTTGTTCCTCGAGAAACGGATATAAGACACGGATCTGAGCTTTCCAGAGCCGGCGGTTCAGTTCCCGTATATCGTGAAGGGCACATGCACAAGAGTGAAGATGGGATAATCCGTTATTCCGGTTCACTATCCCCATAGCCCATGCTTCTAGAAATGAAGATGGGATAGGCGAACCCCAGCCGCGCGACCAGGCCACTTCCCGCAGCCATTCGGCGCAATTGAGCAGGAGATCCAATGGTTTTCCCGCCATGATTTCGGCTAAGATAGCATCCCATTGGGCCAGGGCCGCCATGATCTCCACGCGTAAGTCATCCAGTACTGGGGAGGAGGCGGCTTCCGTGTCCTGACCACGCGCGAACACGAGCATGTCCAAACGCGATACATATCCCTCATACCGGCGGATCGAGAGGCATACATCCTCCGGGGGAACCTCCAACGCGCCCGGTCCGGTCAGCGGGATACAGAAAACAGTCCGTTCTAGAATGCCCATGCCTCGGCAGGCATTGGCGTATTCCGGTAAAAAATCACGCCACAGAGACCAGCGTTCCCGGTCCATTTCTTCAAACCATAGATAATAGCCCCCAAAGTTGGGATGGTTCAGCAACGTGTTGATAGTGCGCAGTTCCTGCGCTGAGTGGGACAGATTAAGCCACTCATACACATTATCCACCGGAGTGCCTCCGCGCAGCTCGGAACAAGGCACGGATTGCCAATGGATATCCTGATCAAGGGAAGACCGCACCGCTGTGCGCAAACCGGATGGTACGTGCAGGGGCAGGCATACGATCACATTCCGGCCGCCCCGCAGGTCATTGGCGATTTCGTCCACAAAGCGTTGAGGACCCGGAAGCCGCCACCAATCCATGGCTGTCACCCGAGATGATCCGAAGCGTTCAGGAGTGTTTGAAGTAAAGAGTCCAACCGGTATTGGCCTCCCCCGGGCGTTCGTGCCACATAGGATAGGATTTGTCCCCACTCCATCACGCGCTCTACATGGGCCTCGGAACTCTCCTCGTCCAGCAAGGCGGTGAGATCTTCAATGGTTGCCGATTCATTGAGATCGGCCATGATTTTCAACACGCGCCATGGTTCCGGGGGAATAGAGAAATGGCTCACCCATCGCGCGGCGGTGGCAGGTTGTTGCAGTTCTTTTTCCAGTTCAAGCAGATTTTGTTTCCAGGTATGCGCGTTCATATGGGTGTGCTTGTGAAATTCCAATAACAATCCAGGCCAGCTCCCCGTGACCTGGGCGATCAGTCGGCAATCCTCGGGCGTAGTCTGGTATCCGCAATCGTCGAGCCACCGGCGTAACATGGATTCATGCCAAGGGCTCAGAGAGATGAGGTTCACGTGTTCCAAAATGGACGAACCAGCCAAGAGATCCCACAGTCGCGCGGGATCGGCGGTGAACACCACCTGGATGAATTTCCGGTGGGATTTCAGCCGGTTCACTTTCTCGATGGCCGCTTGAATCCATTCCTCAGTCCAGGAACATTCGGGTCCGGCAAACAGCAGAGTGTTCCCTTCATGATCTTTGTTCGGCAGATCCGACAGTTTTTTCTGGAAATCGGGGAATTGGGATCCTCTCTTGACATCCGAAAAGTAAGGAGAAAATCCACATTCCAGGAAAGAGGATAAATCCTCCAGACCCGTGACCAAACTGCCGGCTATGAGGAACACCCCATTCCGGGCTTGGCGGAATTCTTCTTCCTGCTGAGCGGTCAGCGGATTCCGCTTGGCTGGATTCACGCTCGCGTTTTGTCCCCGGTAAGCGGAACGGAACGCGGCGGCCACATAGGGAGGTTCCAGTTGCCGGGGGCGCAACAGTTCAGTTTCGATCTCTTCCCGCGTGCCGAGCAACTGGGTTACATTCGGGCTTCGCAAAGCATAATGACGCAAGCCGTCTTCTGAAGGGACTTCGCGGAGGATGCCCAAGCCGGTCATTTCAGCCAAAAGGGCATCCAAGGGAATGTCCGAGTGGCGGGATTCAAATCCCTGGGGCCACCAGTCTTGAACTTGTTTTTCAATCCAGGAGATGGTGTACCCTTGGGAGATACCCTGTTCTGGATTTTCCAGGCAATTGTACGCGATGGCGTACGCGATCACTTCGTACCGGGGATCGAGTTGCAATGTCCAGATGAACCGGTCCCGGATGGCTTTGCGCAGATCCTGGCTGCGGTACGCGCCTTCCACGTGGTGGGAATTCAGGCGGAAGGGAGGAGACTGGGCGGGATCAAATTTCCGGGTATGGGGATCGCTGACATGCTGCAGCAATTGACTGCAGTACAATTGGATCAAGCTGGGATAAAAATTGGTCTGGGAAAGAATGCGCATGGTCAGATCCTTGGTTTCCATGCGATAACCGCACATCCGCAAAGGGGTTTCGGCCAAGGCTTGCGCTTCGCGCATATCGCCATTGTTCAATAACGGGCCGATGCAGATGGGGGCCCCGTATTGGGCCAGAGGATGATTGCTCAACCGGGTGGTGCGTTGCACATTGTGCAAGCCGGCGAATACGACTTTGAACCGGCGTCCCGTGTCATCCATCCAGCCTTTCAGGCGGGAAGTGCGGACAAATCCCTCTTGGTTTTTTTCCGCGTGGCTGTCGGAGGTGAGGAAACGGTCTGCTTCGTCCAACATCAGGAGGATTCGGCGCTGAGAATCTTTCGCCAGCCATTCTTGGACAGCGCGCCCCAAATGGGAAGGATCGGCAATAGGCCGGGCTTGAGGGGGTATGATTCTGTGCCGGCGGAACTCTTCCTCGATCAATTTCCAGATATCGTTGATGTGGCGGTCCAATCCCAAGCCTTTCGTTTTCAGATCGATATAGATCGCGATCCGGCCTTCCCGGGGATTGTGGAATCGTCTCTCCACATCCCGCAATAGGGCCGTTTTACCGAGTTGGCGGCCGCCGTAAATGAAACAACTGCCTAAGGGATCCATGATCTTGTTCCGCTCGTGGGAACGGCCAAAGAAGACTTCCGGTGGCACCAGGCCGGCGGTGGTGGAGTAGGGATTCAGAAAGGTGAAGGGCAGTGTGCAGGCAAAGAAGCTGGGCAGACGCATTTGTTTTTCGCCGCAGAGAAACAGAACCAGCGTATCGTCCAGCACCAGGAAGGAACGTGGTTGGCCCCGGGTGGGAGAAATGAGATCGCGGCGGCGTTTTTCCGTAAGACGCCCGAAATGCGCCACGATCACCGGCGCGGCGCCCGCGGTCTCGCCGACTTCGCTGTAAATGGCGTCCTCAATAGGCCGGTCCCATAACAAGAGAAACCGGTAAACACCTCGGGCCAACGATCCATATTGTGGTACGGGGCATAGGGCACGGTCCTCGATCGGGCGGGTTCGGACATTGACCCAATGGCTTTTGGAACCCCGCAGGAGAATCGAAGAGGTGACTTCATGGAAACCCAAGGCTTCGAGAAACGCATTCAAATACCGGGGCTCAAACCGGTCCGCCCGGAGACGCTTCAGCGTGAACCAGTTTTCGATCATCTCAGCCGCGCTGCGCGCTTGTGGGCCCCGGATGTGCGTCAAATCGATGGGACCCAGACGGAAAGTGTTTCTCAGGTTGCTCGCGTGGTTTTTCAAACCAGCGGCGATTTGGGACCAGGTGGGCCGATTCTTGTCGTGTTCGCTTTCCAGGTAAGCTTCAATGGGAGGCCGCTTGTCGAAGAAGAATTCCTCAAAGATATCGCGTGAATCATCCGGTTCCGGCAGTTCGTGCCCATCCAGGATCATCTGGATATACTCGTTGGCGGTATACACATCCCCGGTCTGGATCACCTGTTCGATGCGCGAAAAGGCAGGAGCATTCCGGTCCAGTTTTTCGTTGAGCCGGGTTCTCACGAGGTCGATATGATGGTTTCTCTTTTCGCGTATTTCCTTTCGAATCTCCTCCAGTTGTTGGTGATGAGGTGAAAACGACAAAATGTCATTCAGGTTTTGCTCGATGCTCTGAATCTCACCCAACAATTTCAGACGGTCCGCCTCCGGCACAAATCCCAGCGCCACGGCATTCTCCACATCCAAGGTGGTTGACTCGACATCCCGCGCGAGCGCTTTCCGGCATTCCGTCAAATGCTCCTCCCGTTTTCTCTCCCATTCCGAAACCTCTTTTTGTTGGCCATTGAGATATTGCAGCAGATGGCCCGTAGCTTCGTGGTCCCGGCTTTCGCAATGGCGGGCGAAGGCTGTCTCCAGGGCGAAATCCTCCTGCGCAACACGCACCAGGAATTCCCGCAGGCATTCCTTGTCATACCGCTCCGTTCGTTCCCAGGTGTCCGGATCATTCCGCCCGGGAATCAACAACAAGGGATAATTCAACAAGTTCCGGACAGGAGGCTCCTTTCCCTCGGAACGATGGGTGGGATCAAACAGGGAGAAGAGATTCTCGAAGGCTGACCGGCAGACCTGTCCCGCGGCGCGGAGTGACCGGGACGCGACCTGATATCGTTCCTGGAAGAGGCGCAACTCTTGGAGAATCGGTACACGGCTTTGCCGGATCAGGTCTTGGAACCGCTGCGCTTGTCTCACGCGGTAATCATGAGCCGGGCCGGGCCGTTGTTCCTGCAATCGAATCCACCTTGACAGCAGATCGCGGATCTCTTTGACTTTCGACCGGATGTTTTCCAACGCTCCGGCATGAATGTCTTGCCCGGAGTTCCGCTTTATGATTTTCCGGTCCGTCCGCTTGACGGCCTGATCGATTGCTTGACTGGTGGAGTACTGATCCATCCAATTCTTGGCTTCCGGAACATCATTTGGATCATTCCGCAGAATCATATCAATGGCTTGATGAATCATATTCCCGGGTTTGGTCCAATGTTCCCAGACCCGAGTGGCTGCCTGATACTTGATCGTGGCATTTTTCGCGTGCTGATACCAAATTTGGGCTTCTTCTTGTAAGGTCCGGATCGAATCCTCCCAGGCGGAACCGGTCCGTACCGATTCAAGATATTCCGGTGAAATAGGGATCCCTTGATCGGGGAAGCTCGCCAATGCATTAATGAATTTGTACAATTCGTTCAATCCGTCTTTGAAGTGAATATCCCGAAGAATAACGGCAGCTCCGGTGGAGGGGGCCACGATGGCTGGACGGACCGACGCAGCGGTCAGGAGAAGACGGACAGCTTGATTCCAGACCGGATCGATATCTGAAAAACAAATGTCCGGGTTAAATTGAAAGAATCCTTCCCGGAGTTGGGCCGCGATGTCGGAGTTGTGGTATAGGACATAGTTCCCCAAGATCAGGTTGCGCAATAACCAGGAGGGTATCCGGGGGTGGTAGTCCAGATGTTGGTCATCCAAAAACCGCCCGAGGTGGTAGGCGAAATCCAGCCGTGATTCGAGCAGCAGTTGCCATATCTGTTCCTGAATGTCTCTTGGATCATCGATGCCGGTTTCCAGAAAGCGGCTTGCCATCTCCGCTCCCGTCATGTGGAGCGGCCATCCGCCGGGAGGCAAATCGAAATCCGGTTCATGGTAAGGTTGTTCCGCTTCCCGGGGAACAACGGGCGGTTGGATCTCCCCGGCCGAAATTGCAGAATCAAGCCCCGTGCTTACCGAGATGGCTGTTATTTCTTCCTTTTCTTTCACCGACTTGGTTGCTTCAGGCCGGGAGGTAGAATCCCCGGTGATGCCCTGGACCATAGATTGATCATGTTCTTCCGTAGTGTCTGTCTCATTCGGCTGGATAGAGGCTTGCCCGGTGGTTGGTGGTTCCAGAATGAAATCCGCGGTTGAATCCGGTTTTAACAGTGCGGGGGATTGCGGTTCTGAATCTTCGGGATGAGAAACCGAAGAGGTGCTTATACCAGACGGCGAAACCGCATCGGTTCCGATTTCGGATAAACCTGGGGAGATCGGATCCACACCTGCGTGAATCTCTTTCGGGAAACTTGTGATTCTTCCAAGAAGAGCAGCCATGACCAGTTTGTTGGAAAACGCATCCGCTACGCGACGGGAAAGGGCTTCACATTCCTCTTCACTCAAGCCCTGTCCGTCTTTGGCCAGACGCACGACCGCCGTGAAATCCCCCAGACGTTTCTCCCAATCCCCGGGAATCGAACCTCCGTTTTGAATTGGGCTGGATTGCAGTTCC
>ERZ795045.4636-NODE-4636-length-10882-cov-4.220929_pt1 | contig 10882 bp, 9 predicted proteins | sample MGYA00375129_ERZ795045 | MGnify/ENA primary metagenome ERZ795045 (study PRJEB30174, sample SAMN05720166) | activated sludge metagenome | isolation source: anaerobic digester from wastewater treatment plant | place: Japan | collected 2015-05-15 ... | reverse complement strand
ATCAGCAGCGTCAGCGTCAGCACCAGCCGCACGTACTCCTCGCTGCCGGGTGGCGCGAAGGGGCTGATGGTGGCAAACACCACGATCGAGATCGCCGTCGTCGGCCCCGACACCAGGTGCCACGACGAGCCCCACAGCGCGGCGACGATGGCCGGCACCATCGCCGCGTACAGGCCGTACTCGGGCGGCATGCCGGCGATGGTGGCGAAGGCCACGCCCTGCGGCACGAGCACGATGCCGCCGGTCAGCCCGGCGATGGCGTCGGCACGCAGGCTGGCGCGGCCGACGCGCGGCCACCAGCGCAGGAACGGCAGCAGCCGGTGCAGCCACACCGCGGCGGCGGTGCGGCTCATCTCGGCCCCGGCGCGGCGCGGTGCGGTGCGCGCATCGCAAAAGCGGCAGCGCGCATCGCTGGGTCAGGCCGCAAGGCTCAGACCTTGCCCTTCCACGGCACCAGCACGGTCTCGAGCTTGCGCATCGCCATGTCGAAGGCGAAGGCGAACAGGCCGATCACGATGATGCCCATGATCACCACGTCGGAGGCCAGGAACTCGGCCGCGTTCAGCACCATGAAACCCAGGCCGCGCGTGGAGGCCACCATCTCGCCGGCCACCAGCGTGGTCCAGCCGACGCCGATGCCGATGCGCATGCCGGTGAAGATCTCGGGCAGCGCCGACTTCATGATCACGTGCCAGATCACCTGCGTGCGGGTCGCGCCCATCGAGTACGCGGCGTGGATCTGCTCGATCGACACCGAACGCACGCCGGCGCGCGCGGCGATCGCCATCGGCGCGAAGATGGCGAGGAAGATCAGGTAGATCTTGGAGAACTCGCCGATGCCGAACCAGATGATCACCATCGGCAGGTAGGCCAGCGGCGGCAGCGGGCGGTAGAACTCGATCGGCGGGTCGAAGATGCCGCGCGCCACGCGGCTCACGCCCATCAGCACGCCGATCGGGATCGCGGTGATGCAGGCCAGCGCGAAGGCGCCGAACACGCGGTACAGGCTGGTCAGCGTGTGTTCGAGCAGCGTCGCACCGGCGAAGCCTTCGGTGGACACGCTGATGAACTTGGCGAACACCGCCTGCGGCGACGGCAGGAACAGCGGCTTGATCCAGCCCGCATTGGTCACCACCACCCACAGCAGCAGCAGCACGACCACCGTGCTGGTGGCGATGCCGGCGGCGCTGCCCTGCCCCGGCGCACCGAAGTGCTCGCCGGGTTTGACGCCGCGTTTGGCGAACAGGCGCGACAGCGCCGAAGGCGCGGCGGCGGTTGCGGCACCGCCCTTGCCGATGGATTCAGACATGGGCCCCCTCCTTGCTCGCTTCGCCGGCACGCTCGTCGCCGTAGATGATGCCCAGCACCGTCTCGCGCATCTTGATGAAGTCGGGGCTGGACTTGATGGTGCGCGCGTCGCGGCTTTGCAGGAAGCGCTTGTTGAAGTCCAGCTCGTAGCGGTGCGTGATGCGCCCCGGGCGCGGCGACATCACGATCAGGTGGCTGGCCAGGAACAGCGCCTCCTCGACGCTGTGCGTGATGAAGAAGAACATCTTCTGCGTCTTCTGCCACACGTCGAGCAGCAGCTCCTGGATGGTCTCGCGCGTCAGCGCATCCAGCGCCGCCATCGGCTCGTCCATCAGCAGCATCGCCGGGTTGCAGGTCAGCGCGCGGGCGATGCCCACGCGCTGCTGCATGCCGCCGGACAGCTGGTAGATCATGTGCTGGTGGAAGTCCTTCAGGCCCACCAGCGCGAGGTTCTTGGCGGCGATGTCGCGCCGCTCGGCCTTGGCCACGCCCTGCAGCTTCAGGCCGAATTCGGTGTTCTCCATCACCGACAGCCACGGCAGCAGCGCGTGCTTCTGGAACACCACGCCGCGGTCCGAGGCCGGGCCGAGCACGGGCCGCTCGCCCAGCAGCAGCTGGCCGCTGGACGGCGTGATGAAACCCGCCATCAGGCTGAGCAGCGTGGTCTTGCCGCAGCCCGAGGCGCCGAGTGCGACGACGAAGTCGCCGCGGTCGATCGTCAGGTTGATGTGGTCCAGCGCGTGCACCTGCTCGGTCGCGGTGCGCCCGGGGTAGATCACGCTGACGTCCTTGACCTGCAGTTGTTGAGCCGCCATGGTGCGGGTTCCTCGGCCGTTCGTCGCGGAATGGCGGTGCGGCGCCTTGCGTGCCGCACCGCCGCCTGGATAGCGGGACAGCGCGCTACTTCTGCTTCAGCGCCGCCTCGACGTACTTCGGCGTGACAAACACGCTGTAGTCGGGGGCCACGGCGTCGATGCGCTTTTGCTCCTTCAGGAAGTCGGAGGTGGCTTTCAGCGCCTTGGCCGCGCCGCCGTCCTTGCCGCCGCCCAGCCAGGCCGCGGTGGCCTGCTGCTCGGCGCTGGGGTAGGCGTACAGCTTGATCGCCTCGGCCGCGTCCTTGGGCTCGCCGCCGATCTTCGCGGCGATCGCCTTGGCGTTGGCGGAGTCCGCACCCCACTGCCCCGGGTTGGCGCGGAAGCTGGCGTCGGCCTCGGCCACGGCCTTGACGAACTTGGCCATGAACTCGGGGTTCTGCTCGGCCCACTTCTTCTGCACCGCGATGCCGTCGAAGGTGGCCTTGCCCTTCTTGCTCAGCTCGCCCGAGGTGATCAGCACCTTGCCGCTTTGTTTGATGCGCGCCAGCGCCGGATCCCACGCGAAGGCGGCGTCGATGTCGCCGCGCTCCCACGCGGCGGCGATCTGGTTGGGCTGCATGTTCAGCAGCTCGACCTCGGTGGGCTTGATGCCCCACTGCTCGAGCGCGAACATCATGTGGAAGTGCGTGGTCGACACGAAGGGCACCGCGATCTTCTTGCCCTTGAGGTCGGCCGGCTTGTCGATCTTGGCGCCGTTGCGCACCACCAGCGCCTCGGCCTCGTTGATGTCGTCGAGGATCCAGAACAACTGCAGGTCGACGCCGCGGCTGACCGCAGCGGCCAGCGGGCTCGAGCCGATCACGCCGATCTGCACGTCGCCCGAGGTCATCGCGGTGGCCACCTTGGCACCGGACTCGAACTGGCGCCAGTTGATCTTGTAGCCGGTGGCCTTCTCGATCGCACCGCTGCCGATCAGCGGAATCAGCGGGCCGGCGATCTGCTGGTAGGCGATCGTCACTTCCTTCGACTGCGCGGCGGCGCTGCCGGCGCCGAAGGCGGCGGCGAACAGCGCGAGCGCGCCCAGTAGGTGTCTGCGAGTAGCCATGTATCTGTCTCCTTGTGTTGAGCGATGTAGCACCGCCGTCCTCGCGCGCGCAACGCCAGTGAGTCGTTGCCCAACGGCACGCGACGGCCCTGGTGTGCCGCGAAGTCTGTTCGGGCGGGCGCAGCGAATGTAGTGCCAGATCGCAGGATTCGGTGATGCCACCTGCGCAAGGCGGCGGCGCGGCTGGACTCATCGAATCCAAACAACTGGCGCTACGGGTGCGGCAGTCGCGCGCATAGGCTGCATCCCGGCTGCAACCGACCGACAAGGAGACCCCGCATGTCCGACGCCAACCGCCCCATCGATGCCGCGACGCTCGCATCGTTCGCGGACGCCTGGAACCGGCACGACATCGACGCACTGATGAGCTTCATGAGCGACGACTGCGTGTTCCACGCGGTGGCCGGCCCCGATCTGCAGGGCCGCAGCTTCACCGGCCGCGCCGCGGTGCGCGAAGGCTTCCAGCTCGCCTGGCAGACCTTCCCCGACGCTGCCTGGCTCGACGGCGAGCATTTCGTCTGCGGCGACCGCGGCGTGTCGGAGTCGACTTTCCGCGGCAGCAAGGCCGACGGCACGCGCATCGAGGCGCGCATGGTCGACGTGTTCACCTTCCGCGACGGCAAGATCGCGGTGAAGAACGCATTCCGCAAGGACCGCCCGCCGGTCCAGACCGCCTGAACCCGCCTCAAACCGCCTCAAACCGCCACAAGCCGCCGGAGCGAACCGATGAACATGCCCCTGCCCAATGCCGGTGTGGCCAGCGCCGCCAGCGTGCTGGCGCCCTACGATCCGCGCTACGACCCGCTGGTCGCGCGCAACCCCGGGCGCGGCGCCGACTACGCACCCACCTACTGGGTGGCCAGTGCCGGCACGCCGCCCGACGACGACGGGCCCATCACGCAGGACACCGACGCCGACGTGGTGATCGTCGGCTCGGGTTTCACCGGGCTGGCCTGCGCGCTGTTCCTGGCGCGCGAGCACGGCATCCGCGCCACCGTGCTCGAAGCCAACCGGGCCATGTGGGGCTGCACGAGCCGCAACGGCGGGCAGGGGCAGAACGCGAGCGGCCGCCTGTACCGCTCGCAGTGGATCGCGCGCTGGGGCAAGGAGACGGCGCTGAAGCTCGACGCCGAGATCCGCAGCGGCTTCGAGACCTTCAAGGCGCTGGTGGCGGAGTTCCCCGAATGCGAGCCGCAGCCCGGCGGCCACCTGTACCTGGCGCACCGCGAGAAGAAGATGGCCTTCCTGCGCAACGAAGCCAAGGTGATGCGCGAGGTCTTCGGCTACGACACGCACATCCTGTCGGCCGACGAGGTGCACCGCCGCTACGTGAAGGACGCCGAGACCTTCGGCGCGCTGCACGAGCCCGACGGCACCGGCGTGCACCCGCTGAAGCTCGCCTTCGCCTACCTGCGCGCGGCGCGCGCGCTCGGCGTCAAGGTGCACCCGGCCTCGCCGGTCGTCGGCTTCGAAACCCAGGGCGGCGTGCACCACCTGAAGACGCCGGGCGGCACGGTGCGCGCGCGTGCGGTGGGCTTTGCCACCGGCGGCTACACCAGCAACGGGCTGCACCCCAGCCTGGACTCGAAGATCATGCCGATCCTGTCGAACTCGCTGGTGACGCGCCCGCTGACGAAGCAGGAGCTGGAAGCCACCAACTTCCTCACCACCGAGGTCATCACCGACACGCGCACATTGCGCTTTTACTACCGCCGGCTGCCCGACAACCGCGTGCAGATCGGCAGCCGCAGCTCGATCACCGGCGCCGACGCGCCCAACCCCAAACACATGGCGGTGCTGGTCAACGGGCTGCACCGCAAGTTCCCGCCGCTGAAGGACATCCAGATCGACTATTCGTGGTGGGGCTGGGTCGACGTCAGCCACGACATGATGCCGCGCATCACCCAGCCCGACCCCAAGCACACCGTGTACTACGCGCTGGGCTACGGCGGCAACGGCGTGTCGTTCTCGGCGCATGCGGGCCGGCGCATGGCGCTGCGCATCGCCGGGCGCAGCGACCCGGCGTTCGAGTTGCCGATCTACAAGACCGAGCTCGAATACCCGAACGTGTTCGACACCGTGCGCTCGCGCGCCTTCGCACCGTTCCGCCGCTTCGGCCAGCAGTTCCTGTACCGCTGGTATTACCTGCGCGACGAGGTGCTGTAGGCCGCGCCGGCGTGCGTGGCCCGCCGGCGCCGCGGGGTTCGCTGCAGCTGCCGCTGCGTGCTTGTCTGTGCGGGAAAACACGGGGCCTTCTGGCTCCATTGGTCGAGCGGCTTTGGCGCTAGCCACTCGCGCCGGTCGACCCTAAGGTAGGCGTCAGCGCCTGCTGTGCGTTGCCTTCCCACGAAACGGAGACCTTGCATGACCGATCTCGACTTCGCACGACGCCGGTGGCTGTCGACCATCGCCCTGGCCAGCGCCGCCCTCGCGCTGCCGCTGCAGGCCCAGGCGCAGGAGCCCAAGCGCGGCGGCACGCTGGTCTTGGGCACCACGCAGACCGCACGCCACCTGAACGGCGCGGTGCAGTCGGGCGTGGCCACCGCGATGCCGTCGACCCAGCTCTTCGCCAGCCCGCTGCGCTTCGACGACAAGTGGAACCCGCAGCCCTACCTGGCCGAGAAATGGACGCTCGCGCCCGACGGCAAGTCGCTGACGCTGAACCTGCGCAAGAACGCGGTGTTCCACGACGGCAAGCCGGTCACCTCGGCCGACGTCGCCTTCTCGGTCATGGCGATCAAGGCCAACCACCCGTTCCAGACCATGCTGGGGCCGGTGGAGAAGGTCGACACGCCCGACCCCTACACCGCGATCATCCGCATGAGCACGCCGCACCCGGCGATCGTGCTGGCGATGTCGCCGGCGCTGTGCCCGATCCTGCCCAAGCACATCTACGGCGACGGCCAGGACCTGAAGACCCATCCGCGCAACTCCAAGGACGTGGTCGGCTCCGGGCCGTTCAAGCTGGTGGAGTTCGCGCCGGCGCAGCGCATCGTGCTGGAGCGCTTCGACAAGTTCTTCCTACCGGGCAAGCCGTACCTGGACAAGGTGATCGTGAACATCACGCCCGACGGCTCGAGCCTGATGCTCGGCCTCGAGCGCGGCGACATCCAGATGCTGCCGCTGATCACCAACCCCACCGAGCTGCGCCGGCTCAAGGACAACGCGCAGGTCAGCCTGACGCCCAAGGGTTACGAGGGCATCGGTGCGATCAACTGGCTGGCCTTCAACCTCGAGCGCAAGCCGCTGTCCGACGTCAAGGTGCGCCACGCCATCGCCTATGCGATCGACAAGAAGTTCATCACCAAGGCGTTGATGGGCGGTTTTGCGGTGCCGGCCGATGGCCCCATCGTGCCCAGCAGCCCGTTCTACAGCGAAGACCTCGCGCGCTACCCCACCGACCTGAAGAAGTCGGCCGCGCTGCTCGACGAGGCCGGCTACAAGCCCGGCGCCGACGGCACGCGCTTCAAGCTGACCATCGACTACCTGCCCGGCGTCGACGACCAGCAGAAGGTCGTCGCCGAATACGTGCGCACGCAGCTGAAGAAGGTGGGCATCGCGGTGGACGTGCGCGCCTCGGCCGACTTCCCGGCCTGGGCCAAGCGCCTGGCCACGCACGACTTCGACATGAGCATGGACCTGGTGTTCAACTGGGGCGACCCGATCATCGGCGTGCACCGCACCTACCTGTCGACCAACATCAAGCCGATCGTGTGGACCAACACGCAGTCGTACAACAACCCGAAGGTCGACGAGCTGCTGAACACCGCCGGCGGCCTGCTCGACCCCACGCAGCGCAAGGCCTACTACGCCACCTTCCAGAAGATCGTCACCGAGGATCTGCCGATCGACTTCATCAACATCGTGCCCTACCACACCGTGACCAGCAAGAAGGTGGGCAACGTGCCGACGACGATCTGGGGGCCGCTGGCGCCCTACGACGAGATCTACCTGAAGTAGCGCGCGCAAAGCGGGGGGCTCGCGATGAGCTTGTGCCCAGGCATCGACGGCGCGCGGCTGTGGGCCTCGCTGATGAGCCTGGCCGAGATCGGCGCCACCGCCGGCGGCGGCGTCACGCGGCTCGCGCTCGACGACGACGACCGCCGCGCGCGCGACCTGTTCGTGCGCTGGTGCCGCGACGCCGGCTGCACGGTACGCGTCGACGCGGTGGGCAACCTGTTCGCGCGGCGCGCCGGCCGCGACGCGGCGGCAGCGGTGGTGATGACCGGCAGCCATCTGGACACGCAGCCCGGCGGCGGCCGTTTCGACGGTGCCTACGGCGTGATGGCCGGCCTGGAAGTGCTGCGCACGCTGCACGACGCCGGCATCGACACCGCCGCCGCCATCGAACTGGTGGCCTGGTCGAACGAGGAAGGCACGCGCTTCGCGCCGTCGATGATGGGCTCGATGGCCTACGCAGGCCTGATCGATGCGGCGCAGGTGCTCGACACACGCGACAGCGCGGGCCGGCGCTACGGCGACGAACTGGCGCGCATCGGCTGCGCCGGCCAAGGCCTGGGCGGCGACGCCATCGCGGCCTACTTCGAGGCGCACATCGAGCAAGGACCGGTGCTCGAGGCGCGCGGCGCGACCATCGGCGCGGTCACGGGCGGCCAGGGGCAGCGCTGGTACGACCTGCGCCTGCTCGGCAGCGCGGCGCACGCCGGCTCCACGCCGATGGCCGGCCGGCGCGACGCGCTGCTCGGCGCCGCACGCGTGATCGAGGCGGCACGGCGCATCGCCAGCGCCCATGACGAGGGCCGGGTTACGGTGGGCCAGCTTCATGTGGTGCCCAACAGCCGCAACGTGGTTCCGGGCGAAGTGCGCATGACGCTCGATATCCGCCATCCCGACGACCGCGTGCGCAATGCGATGGACGAGGCGCTGCAGGCCGCCGTGCACGCGGCCGCTGCGGCCGAAGGGCTGCAGCTGACGATCGAGCGCGTGCTCGACCAGCCGGCCGCCGCCTTCGATGCGGCTTGCATCGCGCGGGTGCGCGACGCCGCGCGCCGCGAGGGTTATTCGCAGCTGGACATCGTCAGCGGCGCCGCGCACGACGCGGTGGCGATCGCGCGCATCGCGCCGGTGGGCATGATCTTCGTGCCCTGCGCCGGCGGCATCAGCCACAACGAAGCCGAAAGCGCGACACCGGCCGACCTGGCAGCCGGCTGCCAGGTGCTGCTGCGCGCGCTGCTCGGCGCCTGCGGCCATCCCGCGGCCCAGGCGCCGCGCTCGACCCCCACCCTCGCCGAGGCAAGCACGCCATGAAAGCGCTTCGCTACACGCTGAACCACCTGCTGCAGGGCATCGCGCTGGTGCTGGCGGTGGTGGTATTGAACTTCCTGCTGGTGCACGCCGCGCCGGGCGACCCGGTGGAGACCATCGCCGGTGCCAGCGGCGGCATGAGCGACGAGTTGAAGGCGCAGTTGCGCACGCAGTACGGGCTGGACCGGCCGCTGCCGGTGCAACTGGGCGTGTACCTGGGCAAGGTGCTGCAGGGCGACATCGGCCATTCCTACTTCTTCAACCTGCCGGTGTCGCAGCTGATCCTCGACCGGCTGCCGGCCACGCTGCTGCTGGTGGTGACCGCGGTGCTGGCCTCGTTCCTGGCCGGCACGGCGATGGGCGTGCTGGCCTCGCGCCGGCCCAATGGCTGGCTGTCGCAGGGGATCACGGTGTTGTCGCTGGTGGGCTTTGCGGCGCCGGTGTTCTGGACCGGCATGATGCTGGTGATCCTGTTCGCCTCGGTGTGGCCGATCTTTCCGGTGTCGGGGCTGCGCAGCGTGGACGCCACCGCCACCGGGCTGGCGCTGCTGCCCGATGTGCTGCACCACCTGGTGCTGCCGGCGCTGACGCTGGCGCTGGTGTACCTGGCGCAATACAGCCGGCTGTCGCGCGCGTCGATGCTCGACGTGCTGGGCTCGGACTACATCCGCACCGCGCGCGCCAAGGGCCTGGCCGACCGTGTCGTGCTCTACAAGCACGCGCTGCGCAACGCGGTGCTGCCGGTGGTGACCGTGCTCGGGCTGCAGTTCGGCAACGTGCTGGCCGGCGCGATCCTGGTCGAGACCGTGTTCAACTGGCCGGGGCTGGGCCGGCTGGCGTTCGAATCGGTGCTGCGCCGCGACTACCCGGCGATCCTGGGTGTGCTGCTGTTCTCGTCGATGGTCGTGGTGGTGATGAACCTGCTGACCGACCTGTGCTACCGCCTGATCGACCCGAGGATCAAGACCGCATGAACACCGCCGTGGCAAAAAGTTCACCCTCGGCGCCGCAGGCACAGGGCCCCTGGGCCGAAGCCGCGCGCATGTTCGCGCGCAACCCCTCGGCCATCGTCGGCAGCGTGCTGCTGCTGATCGTGATCCTGGTGTCGGTCGTGGGGCCGTGGGTCCACCCGGTGGACCCGTTCGAGATCGTCGCCGCGCCGATGACGCCGCCGTTCACCGAAGCCGAAGTCTGGCTGGGTACCGACTACCTCGGCCGCGACGTGCTGATCACGATGATCTACGGCGGACGCGCGACGCTGCTGGTGGGCGCGGTGGCGGCGCTGCTGTCGGTGACGATCGGCATCACGCTGGGCGCCACAGCGGGCTTTTACGGCGGGCGCATCGACAACCTGCTGATGCGCATCACCGAATTCTTTCAGGTGCTGCCGGCGCTGCTGTTCGCGATGGTGGTGGTCACGCTGTTCGGGCCGACCATCGTCACCGTCACATTGGCGATCGGCGTCGTCAGCTGGACCGGCACCGCGCGGCTGACGCGCGCCGAGTTCATGAAGGTGCGCGGCATGGAATACGTGCGCGCCGAGCGCGCGATCGGCGCGCGCAACGCGCGGCTGATCTGGAAGGTGATCCTGCCCAACGCGCTGCCGCCGCTGATCGTGTCGGCCACGCTGGCGGTGGGCGCGGCGATCCTGTTCGAGGCCGGGCTGTCCTTCCTGGGCTTGGGCGACCCCAACCTGATGAGCTGGGGCCTGATGATCGGCTCGAGCCGGCAGTACCTGCTGTCCAGCTGGTGGGCGGTGACCTTTCCGGGCGCCGCCATCTTCGTCACCGTGCTCGCGGTCAGCCTGATCGGCGACGGGCTGAACGACGCGCTGAACCCGAAGCTGAGGGAACGCTGATGGCACGCGAATCGAAGCAGCCGCTGCTCACGGTGCAAGACCTGCGCGTGGAGTTCCGCACCCGGCGCGGTGCGGCGATGGTGCTCAACGGCGTGGACTTCCAGCTCAGGGGGGGCGAGACCTTGTGCGTGGTCGGCGAGTCGGGCTGCGGCAAGAGCATGACCGCGCTGGCGCTGCTGCGGCTGATCCCGTCGCCGCCGGGGCGCATCGTCGGTGGGCGCGTCGACTTCCAGGGCGAGGATCTGGTGCGCGCCAGCGAAGCGCGCATGCGCGAAGTGCGCGGCGACCGCATCTCGATGATCTTCCAGGAGCCGATGACCTCGCTGAACCCGGTGTTCACGGTGGGCGACCAGATCGGCGAAACGCTGCGGCTGCACGCCAAGCTCGATGCGCGCGCGGCACGCGAACGTTCGATCGAGATGCTGCGCTCGGTCGGCATCCCGGCGCCCGAGCGGCGCGTCGACGAATACCCGCACCAGTTGTCCGGCGGCATGCGCCAGCGCGTGATGATCGCCATGGCGCTGGCCTGCC
>ERZ795045.4632-NODE-4632-length-10890-cov-4.263313_pt1 | contig 10890 bp, 9 predicted proteins | sample MGYA00375129_ERZ795045 | MGnify/ENA primary metagenome ERZ795045 (study PRJEB30174, sample SAMN05720166) | activated sludge metagenome | isolation source: anaerobic digester from wastewater treatment plant | place: Japan | collected 2015-05-15 ... | reverse complement strand
AGAGAATTGCCTCCCGGATCCCGGCCAGGTCCCGGGCGGTGGGCTGCGCCGGGAGGTATTCATCAACAATTCTGCGGACCCGCTCTTCCAGCGGCGCGGTCAGCAAAATGTGTTCGCCTTCGTCCATGGCCGCAGCCAGCCAGGCGGGCAGGTGGATTTTACCAATGCGGCGGCCTTCGCCCTCGATCACGATATAGGGAACTCCATTGAAGCGGTCGAGCTGCTGCAGCAAGCGGGCTTCGAAATCTTTCTGCGAAGGCTGCTCGTCCAGGCCGATGGCGCCAAAAACCGATCCCCGGTGGCGGGCCAGTTCTTCCAGATCAATTGCCGGGTGGCCGCAGCGGAGCAGCTCCCTGATCACGGCTGTTTTCCCGGCGCCGGTCAAGCCGTGGAGTACGGCCAGCTTGCTTTTCAGCGGATAGTTTTGAAGCCGCCGGTGGACCAGGCGGCGGTAAGCGCGATAGCCTCCCTGCAGGCGCCAGGCCGGAATGCCGGCCAGGTTAAGAATCAGCTGCAGGCTGCGGCTGCGCAGCCCCCCCCGCCAGCAGTAGAGCAGGGGCTTCTTCTCGCCTGCGGCGGCGGTGACCGCGTCGACAAGCTCCGGCAGCCTGGGCGCCACCAGCTCCAGGGCGGCCCGCCGGGCGGCCCTCTCTCCTTCGCGGTGGTACATCAGCCCGATTTGCTCACGCCCGGCATCATCGAACAGGGGAATATTCACTGCGCCGGGGATAGACGTCTGGCTAAACTCCGCGGGTGAGCGCACATCTATAAAGATGACATCATTGCGTTCGAGCGCCTCTTCTACAGAAAAAGTATGCTCCATTGCAGGAGCGCACCTCTTTCCCCGGTAAGAACTTGATTCAATTATAGCCCAGTTAAGTAAAACTGTGCAAGGCGGCGCCCGGGGCAAAAAATTTCAATTGGAAAAAGGTAAAAAGAACGCGGATATTGAACTATAAAATGCAAAAGAGTATTGAATGAACCGCCACTTGCTTCTCAAGGAGATAATGCTGTGCTATAATGGCAAAGGATTTTCAAATTAAACAGCAGGAGGACTGCAATGACTGCTGATTGTATTTTTTGCCGCATTATTAAGAAGGAGAGCGAAGCGGAGATAGTCTACGAGGACGAGGAGATCCTAGCCTTCAAAGATATCTATCCGGCGGCTCCGGTGCACCTGCTGATTGTCCCGCGCAGACATATTCCTACCCTGGCAGACCTTGAAGCCGGTGATACCATGCTCATGGGGCGGCTGATCAGTGTAGCCAATGACCTGGCCCGCGCTTTCAACCTGGACCAGTCCGGTTACCGGCTAGTAATAAATTGCGGCAAAGAAGGCGGACAGCTGGTTTATCACCTGCATCTGCACCTCCTGGGAGGAAAAGCGTTATCGCCTGCTATCGCCGAAGGACGGGGCGTTTAGCAGCTGTTGCTGCTGTCTCCGGTTTTTTTTCGGCGACGGTTCGCGCGGAGAGGGGGGAAGATCGTGGCTGAAGTCAGAGTGGGGAAGAATGAATCCCTTGACAGAGCCCTAAGAAGGTTTAAAAAGCAGTGTGCACGGACCGGAATTCTGACGGAAGTGCGCCGCCGGGCGCATTATGAAAAACCCAGTGTGCGCCGCAAGAAAAAAGCGGAGGCGGCGCGGAAACGGCGCTACCGCTGAGTTTATCCTGGATGGCGCGCCGGTTTGCGGGCGGTGCCGCCACCCCTTTCCAGTGCTGACCCGCGCAGAAAAATAAGTAGGAGATGAAGCAGGATTACTTGAAGACCCGGTTGTTGGACCCAAACCGGGTCTTTTTACCGGAGGGGTGAGTTTAATTATGCTTGAAAGGAGACTGAACCTGGTCCGGGCAATTCTATTTGCTGCCGGCCTGCTTCTAATTTCCGGAGGCGGCATTGGGTATGCCTCGCCGGACAGCCCGGCGAAGCTGGCTTTGCTGGCGATTGAAGGAGTCATCGATTCGGGTATGGAAAATTACATCGATCATGCGCTGAACCGGGCTGAAGAGGAAGGCGCCGCCGCGGTGATCCTGGAGCTGGATACGCCCGGCGGTTATCTAAAAGCGGCGCATAACATCAAGAAACTGCTCGATGACTTTTCCGGTCCCGTTTATGCCTATGTCCGGCCGCGGGCCCTCTCTGCCGGCGCCTACCTGGCCCTGGCTGCGGATGAAATATATATGGCTCCGGGAAGCACGCTGGGAGCGGCGGAGCCGGGCTTGCTGGGGGGAGGAGAGGTCGATGAAAAGTCCCTCTCCGCCTGGGAGGCCGATATGCGCGCAGTGGCCGGGCGCCGCGGGCGCGACCCGCAGCTGGCTGCAGCCATGGTTCGCAGAGAGATCGCCATTGAAGGGGTGGTAGAGAAGGGGGTCTTGTTAACGCTGACCGAAGAAGAGGCGCTGGCGCTTGGTTACAGCGAAGGCACGGTGGAGAACCGCGGCGCTCTTCTCGACCGGATCGGCTTTTCACAGTCTGAGATGATTTCCTACCGCCCTCGTCTTGTTGACCGGATAGTGGGTTGGATTACCCACCCCGTTGTGGCTACGATCCTGCTCATTGCCGGAATTACCTGCCTGGTGGTGGAAATCTTTACCGCCGGCTTCGGTGTTTTCGGGCTGATCAGCATAGTTGCTTTCACTCTCTATTTCGGAGGGCACTATGCCGCCGGCCTGGCTCACTACTGGGTTCTGCTTCTTTTCGGCCTGGGACTGGTGCTGCTGCTTATAGAGCTATTTATCCCCGGCTTCGGCATTATCGGGATTACCGGGATTCTTTCGATCATTGCCTCCATTGTCCTGGCGGCTGAAACGATCGAGACCGGTTTATTTATGCTGGCTGTGGCCCTGGCGCTCTCGGCTCTCTTTGCCTTTTTGGCCTACCGCTTTTTCGAGCGCCGGGGTATTTTGCGCCGTATTTTTCTGACCGACGAAGCCCGCTCGGAGCTTGGCTTTGTGGCCACTGCCGACTACAGGGACCTGGAAGGGCTTGAGGGGGTTACCCTGACTCCTCTGCGCCCTGCAGGCTCGGCCCGGATCGGCGAGAGGCGGATCGACGTGATTAGCGAGGGAGAATTTATTGCCGCCGGGGTCCCGGTGAAGGTGGTCCTGGTGGAGGGTTCACGGGTGGTAGTGCAGAAAAGCGATGCCTGATGGCAAGGCAGAGAGTTAGTTAACCTAAAAAAAGGAGGCTTTTAAAATGCCGCCAGAGTTTCTGATCACATTTCTTATTATCGTAGGGCTTGTCATTCTCTTTTTTGCCCTCTTGTTTAGTTTTATCCCGCTGGGTCTCTGGATTTCAGCAATGGCGGCCCAGGTCAAGGTGGGAATCTTTTCCCTGGTGGGAATGCGCTTGCGGCGGGTTCCGCCGGCCAGGATCGTCAACCCGCTGATCAAGGCGACCAAGGGGGGCGTTGATGTGGGCGTAAACCAGCTTGAGGGTCATTACCTCGCCGGGGGGAATGTGGACCGGGTGGTCAACGCGCTCATCGCCGCCCAGCGGGCGGAGATTCCCCTTTCATTTGAGCGGGCCGCGGCGATAGACCTGGCCGGCCGCGACGTGCTCGAGGCGGTCCAGATGAGCGTCAACCCCAAGGTGATCGAGACGCCGATAGTGGCGGCGGTGGCCAAAGACGGGATTGAAGTGAAGGCCAAGGCCAAGGTGACCGTGCGGGCTAATATTGACCGGCTCGTCGGGGGAGCCGGGGAGCCGACGATCATTGCGCGGGTCGGCGAGGGGATTGTTACCACCATCGGTTCGGCGGATAATCACAAATCTGTTTTGGAGAATCCGGATAGGATTTCGGAGACGGTTTTAAAAAAGGGCCTCGATGCGGGGACCGCTTTTGAGATTCTCTCCATTGATATCGCCGATGTTGACGTGGGGAAGAATATCGGGGCCGAGCTGCAGACCGACCAGGCCGAAGCCGACAAGCGTATCGCCCAGGCCAAGGCGGAAGAGCGGCGGGCCATGGCCGTGGCCCGCGAGCAGGAGATGCATGCCGCCGTGGCGGAGATGCGTGCAAAGGTGGTCGAGGCGGAGGCGGAGATCCCCAGGGCCATGGCGCAGGCGCTGCGCGAAGGGAAGATCGGGGTCATGGATTATTACAACCTGAAAAACATTGTGGCCGATACAGAGATGCGCGATGCCATCAGTAAAATGGGCCGCTCAGAGCCGGCGCCGGAAGATAAATAAGCGGCGGGACACCGTTGAACATTAGTGGGACACTAGGGACGTTCCTTTCTGTCCCACATATTACACTTTAGGCGATCAAAATGGGACATACAGGTACGTCCCCGTTGTCCCGGGTATGATCTAGAAAGGTGTGTGCGATGTGGGCTATATCTTTTACCTGTTTCTGTTGATCGCCATTATCAACCTGGTGAATAATGCGGTCAAACGGGCCAGGTCTCATGAAGAATCTAGACGCTCTCCGGGCCGGTCCCGGCCTGCGATGCAAAGCCGGCCGGCAGGAAGTCAATCTCGTCTGGAGAAATCCCGGCCGGGCGATGCAAAGACGGAGCTGCCGCTGAGCCCGGCTCACCTGCCTGAAAAAAAAGCGGAGAGCGGCCTGCAGCCCAGCGCTCAAAAAGGGGCCGTGCCTGTAAATGTGGCGCGCATCTTCACTGAAAAAGATCAGCTGCTGGCGGCCTTTATCTTTCATGAAGTTTTGGGCCCGCCGCGCAGCCTCCGCCCCCGCCGAACTCCCCCCTTTGCAAAAGGGGGGCCGGGGGGGATTTAACAGTCAGGAAGGCGGGGCCTGCCCCCAGTCATTTTCTCTCAGCCGCCGGGCTATTTCACGCAGGTATAAATAGAAGATCCCCGGCGGGGCGATGATCAAGACCGCTGCAGCGGCGTAGACTCCAAGATCCCATCCGCTCATTTACAGCGCCTCCTTCGCCAGGTCTGGGCGTCTCTCTTTGCCGCAGAGCTGCCCGATCATAAAAGCCAGCAGAACAAAGGGCGGAATCAAGAAGATGCCGTACTCCTGCCAGAGTTCCACCCTGTGCCCGCCGATGGTCAGCGGCAGCACCATAGTCTCCCATTCTTCCGAGAAGTGACCCGCCGTGGTCACAAGCAGGTAGTAGGCAATGGTGCCGAAGAAGCCGGTCGCCGTGGCCAGGCTGCCGCTGAGCCTGTTTTTCGGCAATTTCTTCATAAAGACGGCGGCATAGAGGGGAATCAGAACAGTGTTGATCAGGATGCTGGCCTGGAAAACCCATACCCCCATGATCCGCTCAAAATAAAATGAGAGGGATACCGACACCGCCGCGGAGATAATCACTGCCCGCTTGCTATAAGCCAGGAGCTTCTTTTCAGAAAGATCGGGCTTGAAGAGCGGGCGGTAGAGATCGTAGACCAAGTTTCCCGAAGAGACCAGGAAGTAAGAATCGGCCGTGGACATGGCTGCCGCCAGCACTCCGGCCAGAAAGAGGCCGATCAGACCTGGCGGTAGGTATCGCGCCGCCACCGCCATGAGCGCCTGGTTGGCATGGGGTTTGCCGATTATGCCCAGGCCCACCGCCGCGGCGGCGGCGAGGCCGAGCATGCAGCAGGCGAATTCATAGGCGCTCCAGATGGGGGTGCTGATGAGCAGCGCCCGCCGCGCTTCTTTCGGCGTGCGGGAGGCAAAAATCCGGTGCAGGAAGGCCGGTTCGCAGAGCACGGCCAGGGAGGTGAGAGCGTAGGCGGCGATGATCCCGGCGGTGAGATAGCCGCCTGATGGTGAGAAGAAATAGCGGGGATCGCCGTCCAGGTAGGCGGACAGGCCGCTGAAAATGCCGTCGTAACCGCCAAGGTTTCTCCAGCATGCGAGCAGAGCGATGCCCAGAGACACGGTCATGATGGTAAACTGGAACATGTCGGTAACCGCCACCGCCCAGAGACCACCGCTAGTGGTATAGAGGACTACGATCACTGCAGCGGCAAGCACTCCCAGCCAGAAAGGAATTTTAAAAAGAAGGGTAAAAATGAAACCCATGCCCATAATCTCCATGGTATTGATGGAGTAGAAGAAAGAGCTGCAGGCGGAGATAGCCCGGGCAAATTTGCCGTAGCTGCTGCCGATGATGTCTACAAAAGTGTTGCTTCCCAATTCGCGGAACCTGGGAGCAAGGTAAGCCATGAGCAGGTAAAGACCCGTATAGGGGAGGGCGTAGGCAAAAAAGCCGGTGACCCCTTCGAAGAAGCCGATCTCTGAGGTGCCGAAGAGGGTGTCCAGGCCGAAGAAGGTGGAGACAAGGGTGCCGACCATGAGGGGCATGGTCAGCCCCTTTGAAGCCAAAAAATAGTCTTCAAAGCTCTGCTGCTTCTTTCGGAAAAAGAGGCCCACGCAGATCATGCCCGCCAGGTATAAGAAAATGATAATCCAGTCAAACCAGGCCAGGTGTATTTCTATGCCTGTTGCTTCCATTTTTATCAGCTCCTCTCTGCTTCAACTTCATGCGGGCTTTAGCCGGATGCAAAAATGCCGGCAACCATTATACTACAAAAGCTGCCTTGCCGCACCGGGCAGGCGGGAGAGAGACCTCGTTATTAAATCCCTGGGCGATCTGTGGCATAACAACTCGGGGCGGTGCCCGGGTTGTATTTTTTTTAGGCGGCGCATAAATTTAAATACCGCAATTTATTATTTTTAAGAAGGAGATGCCCGGAGCATGGCACAGAGAAGAAAAAAGGGCGGTTTTAAAGAGGTTGTCGCCGATCTCTTCGAGCTCCCCCACGAGGTGCTTCTTGATCTCCCCCGCCTAACCCTGGTTGGCAACGTGCAGCTTTATATTGAAAATCACCGCGGAGTCATCGCCTACGATGAAAACCAGGTCCGCCTTTCGGTCAAGAACGGTGAAATTATGGTCCGGGGGGAGCGGCTGCAGATTAAAAACTTGCTTGAAGAAGAGCTTCTGATCAAAGGAATAATCGAAGGCCTCTCCTACGACATTTAGCTGCGGTATAGGAGGAAAGGCCGGTGTTTATAATAAGATGGTGGAGGTTTTTTCGCGGGTTCGTGGTGATTTCCCTGCGGGGCCGGGGCGTGGAGAGGCTGCTTAACCTGGCGGTGTCGCGGGGGATCGGTTTCTGGGATCTGCAGAAGCAGAAAAACGAAGCCCGTCTTTCCGTGAGCCTGGCCTCTTTCAGGGCGCTGCATCCCCTTGTCCGGAAGACGCGCTGCCGCCTGCGTATTCGCCGCAAGGCAGGCCTTCCTTTTATCATTTACCGGCTGCGCCGCCGCTGGGGGCTGGTGGCGGGGGCGTTTTTCTTTGTGGCCGCCCTTTACCTGGCCACTTCCTTGGTCTGGGATGTCCGGATCAGCGGGACCAGGCATCTTAAAGAGGCGGAGATCCTTGCCCTGGCGGAGCAGCTGGGGATCCGTCCCGGGGTCTGGAAGTGGAAATTAAAGCTCAGCGAATTGGAAGAGGAGTTTCCCCGCCGCCACAGCGCCATTGCCTGGGCCGGGTTGCGGTTTCGTGGGATCCTGCTTGAAATTGAAATCGTAGAGCATCTTCCCGGGGCCACCGCGGACGATCGTCCCGCGGATCTGGTTGCCTCCAAGGACGGTTTGATCGAGAGGATCCTGGTACTGGAGGGTAAAGCTGCAGTTAAGGTGGGCGATACTGTATCCAAAGGAGATCTGCTCATCGAGGGGATCGTCGGTCTTGAAGAGGGCATCCTTGATCCAGACGAGCCGGCCCCGGTGCAGGAAGTGAGGGCGCGGGGAGAAGTAGAGGCCAGGGTCTGGTACGAGGCCCGGGAACCGTTAAAACTACGCCAGCTTTCCCGGGAATTTACCGGAGCATCGCAGAAAAGCATTTATCTCCGGTGGAAGGAGAAACAGCTGCGGTTGTGGGGCCCGCCCCGAAATCCGTACAGCTCTGCCCGGCAGGAGGTCCGGATTGCAGGCTGGCGATGGAGGAATCTTTCTTTTCCTGTCGAAGTAATAACTCTTACATATCTCGAGCAGCGCATCGTTCAAAAGACAATCCCCCGTAATGAAGCGCTGCGGATGGCCCGGCAGGAAGCCCGGCAAAAGCTGCGGGCCCAGTTGCCGGAAGGAGTCACTTTTGAGCGGATTTATGAAGAAGAGTATACGGAAAAAGAAACAGAATGGATCCGCGTTGTGGGGGAAACAAGGGAAGAGATCGGGATGGTGAAGCTGCGCCGGTCTTAATTTTTCCCGGAGAGGTAGGGATGCCTTTGGCGGAAAAAGCAGTCAGCCGCACGGTCTTGCTGGAAAGCGGCGAAGAAGCGCTGCAGCTTTTTGGAAAGCACGACCGCTATTTCGACCTGATAGAAGACAATTTCCGCGTCCGCCTGCTGCCAAGGGATTTCGAACTGGTTATTGAGGGCCCGGAAGAAGAGGTGGAGCCGCTCTACCAGATGTTTCAGGAACTGCTGCGCTCTATCCGCCGGGGGCACATACTGTCGAGCCGCGAATTTGAATATGCCCTTAAGTTGACCCGCGAAGGACAGGCTAAAAGCGTTCGTGAACTTTTTAACGAACTGCTGCTGGTAACTCCCCGGGGCAAACAGGTCCGCCCGAAAACCATCGGCCAGAAGCGTTACCTTGAAGCGATGCGCCGGAACGATATTGTTCTCTGCATTGGCCCGGCGGGAACAGGCAAAACCTACCTGGCCCTGGCCATGGCCATCGACAGCCTTAAAAAGAAGCAGGTGCAGCGGCTGATCCTGACGCGCCCCGCCGTGGAGGCGGGAGAGCACCTCGGTTTTTTACCCGGGGACTTTCAGGAAAAAGTTGATCCTTACTTGAGGCCGGTTTATGACGGGCTCTATGATCTTCTGGGCGTGGAGCTCTTTCAAAAGTACCGCGAACGGGGTATAATTGAAGTAGCCCCCCTGGCTTATATGAGGGGGCGTACTCTTGATGATTCATTTGTTATTCTCGACGAGGGGCAAAACGCTACATCCGAACAGATGAAAATGTTTCTCACCCGCCTCGGTTTCGGATCAAAGGCGGTGGTAACGGGGGACATAACGCAGATCGATCTTCCCCGCGAGCGCGAATCGGGTTTGGCCGAAGCGCCGCGTATCCTGGCAGGCATTGAAGGGATCGCCTTGATTTATCTTACTGAGAAGGATGTGGTCAGGCATCCCCTGGTCCAGAATATAATTAAGGCTTATGAGAGATATGAGGCCAATAAGGTGAATGAACCATGAAAACGCTCCCCGGGGTAAGAGAGATAATCGAAAGCTATTTTCCGCCAAGGTGGGATCAGCACACCCAGAGATTAACCCTGGCAGTGGTTATATTCATAATCTTCTACCTGGTCCTGGTTTTCACCTGCATGCCCGCCAGAATCTACGTGGAACTGGGCCGGCCAAGCCCCAAGACCATATATGCGCCGCGCGAGGCCATTGATGAATACACCACCGAGCAGCTGCGCCAGGCAGCCGCCGAGGCGGTTCCGGAAGTATTTGATTATAATTCCGAAATTGAAGCAGAGGCCGTGACGGCGATCAAGGATTTTTTTGCCCGGGTTGGTGAAATCCGCGACGACGAAAACAGCTCTTCCGATGAAAAAGCGGCGGCCATTCAGGCGCTGCTTGATGAAGAGCTTCCCCTTTCCACGGTTAAAGCGCTCCTGATTGAAAAAACCATTATTGGTGACCTGGAGAGCCGTCTTGTAGCGTCCCTGGCCGAGATTTTCCGGCAGGGAATCAAGGTAAACGGAGTGGAGACGGCGCAGCGGCAGGTTAACCGCGAGATAGCCCTATTTCCCTTTAATGCCGAGTTGAAACAGGTGGCCGAAATACTGGCCGGGCCGCTGCTGAAGCCGAACATGATTGCCAACCCTGCGGCGACTGAACGAAACCGCGAGGCGGCCCGCAAAGAGGTTGAGCCTGTGATCCTGCAGCGCAATGCCCTAATCATCAGCGAAGGAGAGCTGGTCACCGAGAAGCATATGGCCCAGCTTGAAACTCTGGGCCTGCTCCGGGGCAAGCAGGCCGATTACCCCGGAATGTTCGGACTGTTTATCCTATTGACAATAGTGTTTGTTCTGGTAAGCATATACCTGTATAAATATGTAAATAATATTTATACAAACCCGAAAATGTTGCTTTTGCTGGGGCTGGTAGCGATCCTGACCCTGCTGGCAACCGTTCTGGCCGCTTATTTCTCAGGCTACCTCATACCTGTGGCCATGGGAGTGATCCTGATTACCGTTATTTTTGGCTACCACCTTGCCGTGCTGATGGCGCTTGTTTTTGCTTTGCTGGTCGGGTTTTTGACCGGGGGCGAACTCAGCTATGTGCCCGTTGCCCTCACCGGCAGCCTGGCGGCAATTTACGCCGTTTCCCGCGTTAGCCAGAGGGGCGACCTGGCCAAGGCGGGCCTATATGTTGCCGGAGCCAACGTGGCCACGATCATGGCGCAGTTTCTTTTTTGGGGAAATTTCAGCCTGGAAAGCAGGATCATCAAAGAGCTCGGCTATGCCCTGGTTGCCGGCAGCGGCAGCGGTCTTTTGTCCTCAATTATTGCCATCGGGCTGCTGCCTTACCTGGAAAGCGCTTTCGGGGTAACTACCTCAATTACCCTGCTGGAGCTTTCCAACCCCCATCACCCTCTGCTGCGGCAGCTTCAAACGAAGGCGCCGGGCACCTACTACCACAGCATGATGGTCTGCAATCTGGCCGAGGCCGCGGCCGAAGCGGTGAATGCAGACCCTTTGCTTACCCGGATCGGCGCTTATTATCATGATATCGGCAAGCTGAAACGTCCTTATTTTTTTACTGAGAACCAGCTTTCGGGGCAAAATCCGCATGACAAGCTTTCTCCGAACTTGAGCGCCATGATCATTCGCCTTCATGTCAAGGATGGAGTGGAGCTGGCCCGCAAACACCGGCTGCCGGCGGCGATCGAGGATATCATCAGGCAGC
>ERZ795045.4628-NODE-4628-length-10900-cov-3.849239_pt1 | contig 10900 bp, 5 predicted proteins | sample MGYA00375129_ERZ795045 | MGnify/ENA primary metagenome ERZ795045 (study PRJEB30174, sample SAMN05720166) | activated sludge metagenome | isolation source: anaerobic digester from wastewater treatment plant | place: Japan | collected 2015-05-15 ... | reverse complement strand
AAGCGGCGGCAAGCCGCCGCACTCCAAGCGCTTCGCGCCTGCCAACGCCCACTGCGTGCGCGGCAGCGCCTGAAAAACCATTAGGATCAGCGCTGTCTTCCTTGCGACGGAGTCGCAGCAGATTCTTCGCAGGCCGGCGTGGCTGACAGCCATCCTCAAGGGCGCGCAGGCGCCGGGTCACTGCCCGTGAGGCAAATTGGGTTCCGGTTACCCCGGGCTGCGAAGCATGCGGGCTAACTGAGCTCAATTGTTGGGCTTGGTTTGACAATTCGAACTTGTGATTCAGAATATCACCTGTCAAAAGAACAGCCGTGCTGATGGAGTACCGAATCATGAAAGTCCCCCTAAGTGTTCTGCTGCGCTCGATGGCTGCAGTTTCCATGGCTTGCGTGTTGTCCATGGCAGCAGCCAATGACAGCCATGCTGCCCCCGATCCCGACACGTTTTCAATCGACGGCTTGGTCGCCGAGGTCGTGCACAAGAACCCCGAGCTCGATTTTTACCGCGCCGAAATCGCCGCCGCAAAAGCAGGCCGCCGCACCGCACGCGAATGGAAAAACCCGGAACTGACCGCCAGCCTTGGCAGCAAACGCGTCTGGGACAGAGGCGGTCCTGCCCTTGGCGACGGCGCAGCATGGTCGGTGTCGGTTTCGCAGGTAATTGAATGGCCGGGGCGAATTGCGCTTCGCAAGGCGATCGCGAACCAACAGGTCGAGCTGGCACAAATAGGGCTCGGCCAGTTCGAAGCTGTGATTGCGGCGCGCGCAAAAACACTCGGATTCGCCGCGCTTGCAGCCAGCGACAAAGCCGACGCCACGCGCGAGGTTGCAGAGCGGTTCAAATCGCTCCTTGCAGTGCTTGTGCAGCGCGATCCGGCAGGCGTCACGCCGTTGCTTGATCAGCGGATCATCGAAGCCAACGCCATTGCATTGCATCGCCGCGTCACCCAGGCTGAGCAGGAACTCCAAACGGCCATACTCGAACTTAACCAGCTCAGAGGCAGCCCTGCTTCCGCACCGCTCAAAGTCGTCGGAAACCTCGGCCCGCCAAACTCGCCACCGCCGCTTGATGTGTTGTTGGCGGTCGCTTTCACAAATAACTTTGATCTGCGCATCCGCCGGGCCGAACTCGCACAGCAGGGATTCCGCGTGGACCTTGCGCGCCACGAACGCAAACCAGCCGTCACAATCGCTCCATTCTATTCCGAAGAACGCGCCAACGATGAACAGCGAATCTTTGGTGTGGAACTGAGCGTTCCTTTGCCAGTTTGGAATCGCAACGAAGGCGCCATTGAGACCGCACAGGCCCGCCTCGAGCAGGCCGAGGCTTCGTGGCGCGCCGCACAACGGGTGGTTGAACGCGAAGTGGCTAACCACGCACTCGCCCTTCGCACGCAACTGGAAGAGATGGCCAGTTGGCGGCAAGACGCGCAAACAGAGTTCAGAGACGCTGCTGCGCTGGCCGACAGACACTATCGCCTCGGCGCGGTGCCCGTCACCACGTATGTCGAAATGCAGATGAAATACCTTGACGCCCTTGAAGCGTTGCTCGCAACACGCCTCGAGGCGCACGAGCACTCCCAGCAGCTCGAACTGCTGGTCGGATGCAAACTGGATCAGATAAGCCGCCATGCTCCATCGTCTAATTGAGGTCTCGCTCAAACAGCGACTGTTCCTGCTGCTCGTGGCAGGCGTGTCGGTTTTCATCGGGTTGTGGGCATTGTATCATCTGCCCGTAGATGCAGTGCCTGACATTACAAGCCCGCAGGTGCAGGTAAACGTCGAGGTCCCAGCACTGGCCCCGGTCGAGATCGAGAACGCCGTCACAATCCCCCTGGAAATCGAATTGTCGGGCATCCAAGGGATCGAAGAAATGCGTTCTCTCACCAAGTTCGGCCTCGCGCAGGTAACACTGGTGTTTCGAGACGGAACCGACATCTACCGCGCAAGGCAATTGGTCGCCGAACGATTGCAGACTGTTGCCGATCGACTTCCCCCGAACCTCACCCCGAACCTCGCGCCCATCAGCACCGGTCTGGGTGAAATCTTCTATTACACCGTCGCATTCAGCCCGGACGCCACCAACAAGCCCGCCTCCAAGGCAGAACAATTGCGCGAATTGCGCGAAATCCACGATTTCGTGATCAAGCCGATGCTCCGTGTCACCCCCGGCATAGCCGAAATCAATGTGATCGGCGGCTTCCAAAAACAGCTTGTCATTCACCCGAGACTTGCCGACCTCGCCAACGCCGGACTTTCCATGGAAGACCTCGTCCAATGCGTGAGTGAAAACGTGGAAAACACCGGCGGCGGCGTTATTCGCCGCGGCACCGAACAGCTCCTTGTAAGAACCGTCGGACGAGTTCAAACGCCCGAAGACATCGCCGGCCTGCCAATCAGATTCGGCGCCGACGTCCGGCCGATTCTGGTTCGCGACGTCGCCGATGTTATCACCGGTTTTAGTTTCCGAACCGGCGCGGCAACCGAAAACGGTGAAGAGACGGTCCTCGGTACGGCCATGATGCTCGCTGGCGAAAACAGCAGATTTGTCGCGCGCAGATTCGCCGCACGCCTTCGCGAAATCGAATCACGATTGCCGCCCGGTGTCGAGATCAGGCCCCAGTACGATCGCTCTGAACTGGTGGACAGAACGCTGCACACGGTCAGAACCAACCTGTTCGAAGGCGCCGTGCTGGTCATTGTGGTGCTTCTGCTGATGCTTGGCAACTGGCGTGCGGCGCTGATCGTTGCCGCCGCCATCCCGCTGTCGTTCCTGTTCGCCGTGCTCGGCATGTGGCATTACGGTGTGTCCGGCAATCTGATGAGCCTCGGTGCAATCGACTTCGGGCTCATCATAGACGGCGCGGTTGTCATGGTGGAAAACATAGTACGTCGGCTTGGCGAACGGCAGCATGAGCTTGGCCGTCCGCTCAAACCGCTGGAACGCCTTGAAACAGTCGCCGCAGCAAGCAAGCAGGTGGCAAACCCGATGTTTTTTGGGGTTCTGATAATCACCATGGTCTATATTCCGATACTCGCCCTCACCGGTATCGAAGGGAAAATGTTCCACCCCATGGCAATCACGGTAATGTTGGCACTCGGAGGAGCCCTTGCAATGTCACTCACGCTCATGCCAGTTCTTTGCTCGTACGTTCTGCGCGGGCGGGTCAGTGAAAGGGACAACATCCTCGTTCAATTGATAAAGAAGGCATACGCACCATCGCTCGATCTGGCCCTCTCGAAGCCGCTGCTGCTCGCCGTAAGCACCGTGATTTGGGTCGGCATTTCAGCATACGCATTCACACGACTCGGCGCCGAGTTCGTGCCAAAGCTCGATGAAGGATCGCACACTGTGATGGTTTATCGCACAAACAGCATGAACCTCGACGCTTCCCTTGCTATGGAAATCGCGACCGAGCAAATCCTTCTGAAGATACCCGAGGTTGACCGCGTTTTCTGCCGCCTTGGCACCAGCGAGGTTGCCACTGATCCCATGCCGCCCAGTCAAAATGACCTCTACATTTTCTACAAGCCAAAGTCCCAGTGGCGGACAATCAACGGCAAGCCCATCGCCAAAGCCGAACTGGCCGAGTTGATCGAATCGGAAGTGAAATCAAAGCTGCCCGACCAGACGATGCTGTTTGCACAGCCAATAGAAATGCGTTTCAACGAGCTGCTTGAAGGCGTTCGCAGCGATTTGTCCGTCAAGGTGATCGGCCATGATTACGGTGAAATGGAGCAATTAGCAGGGAAAATAAAGGGCATTCTCGAACAGGTGCCCGGCGCCGCAGAGGTCGAGTTCGAGGCGCAAGGACGTTCGCCTGCACTCGAATTGGTCGTCAACCGCGATGCATTGAGGCGCTACAACCTTCACGTTTCCGCCATAAACAAGGCAATCGCAACCGCACTCGCAGGCCAAACCGTGGGCCTGGTCTATGAGGCTGATCGACGCCACGAAATCGTTGTGCGGTTGCCCGGCGAATTGCGAGATCGAATCGACCAAATCAGTCGGCTTCCGGTGCGCGTGGGCGAACACGGCCTCCTGCCACTCGAAAGACTGGTCGAGTTCAGAGAAACCTCAAGCGTCGAACCCATAATCCGCGACGACGGTCATAGGCGAGTCGCAATCATGGTAAACCTTAAAGGACGCGACGTGGAAGGGTATGTCCAAGAAGCCCGGTCCAGAATCCAATCCGAAGTGAACCTGCCGCCCGGCTACAGCATCGAGTTCGGTGGACAGTTCAAAAACCTCCAGGAAGCGCGCCTTCGCTTGCTTGTTGTCGTGCCCGCCACGCTGGTGTTGATCTTCATCCTGATCTTCATCGCCTTCGGCAGCCTGCGGCAGGCATTTCTCATTTACACTGGCATTCCTCTGGCAATCACAGGCGGCGTGATCGCTCTCTGGCTCCGCGGCTTGCCCTTCAGCATCACCGCTGCCGTCGGATTCATCGCACTGAGCGGCGTGGCCGTGCTGAACGGCGTCGTTCTGATCAGCTACTTCAACGAACTCCGAGAACGCGGATTCAATCGCGATGATGTTGTGCGGCAGGGCGCAATCACACGGCTCCGCCCCGTCCTGATGACGGCTTTTGTCGCGAGCCTTGGTTTTGTTCCAATGGCAATTGCCACCGGCCCCGGCGCCGAAGTTCAACGCCCTCTTGCCACTGTGGTCATCGGCGGCATTCTCAGTTCGACTTTCCTCACGCTCGTTATACTCCCGGTGCTGTACCACTGGTTCGGCATTCCAAAATCCGATTTGACCGTCAGCGAGGCTTCGCTTGAATCATAACGGCGCTGTGGCATGTTCCGTGTTCATGGCAAATACCGAGACATCGAAATCCACAGTTCCTCCCAACACGACCGCGAAGTGGCGATCGGCCATTGCATTAGCGGGTTGGCTGATTCTTTGCTTTGGTGCGGCAGCCATCGGTAGTCTCTTCATGCCGGGCGACTGGTACACGCAACTCAAGAAACCTTCATGGAATCCGCCCTCGTGGATTTTCGGACCGGTTTGGACCGCTCTCTACACTCTGATGGCAATCGCAGCGTGGCTCGTCTGGATGCGCGGCGGATTTGCAGGCCAAACGAAAGCGCTTGTGGCATTCGCAGTGCAATTGGGTTTCAACGCGATCTGGTCCCCGCTGTTCTTTGGATTGCGCAGCCTCGGCCTCGCATTTGTGGATATCCTGTTCCTCTGGGTAGCGCTGTTGATCACCATCCGCTTGTTTTGGAAAACGCGCCCAATCGCTGGCGCGCTCCTAATCCCGTATGCCGCATGGGTTTCTTTCGCAGCCGCACTCAACTACACTATTTGGCAGCTCAACCGGTGACTTGACCGGCCGGCAGTTCTGCCGACTCCTGACCCATGCCCCGCTCTCTCCCGACTCCCCAAAGCTTGCAACGAACGCTCTTATCTCGCTGTGATCATTCGATTGCGACTGCGCCGCGCTGCGTAACACTCAGCCGTCAAGTGCCCACGGCTTGCGCATTGGGCGAATCTTTCTGAGCGCGTTGGCGGCGTCATCGCCAATAAACTCCTCCTTTGCCGGGTCCCACCTCAACTTGCGGCCAACTTTTATCGCAATGTTCGCAAGATGGCACACGGTCGAAACCCGATGTCCTATGTCAACCGGGAAATACGGGTCTTTCCGGGTCTTGACGCACTTCAAGAAATCGTGGTGTTCGCCCTCCGGATTGGTGTACAGATGGATTTCGTCGGGGCCAATCTTCGAGTTCTTGATCTCGTTTGAGCTGGCTTCAAGCTCGCCCCGCCAACCGGTGTTTCCCACCCAGCCGTCTGTTCCAATAAACCGGATGCTTGGATTGCCAGGTTTGCATGTCATCACGACGCCATTTGCGTAGCGGAATGTCACGTCGTAGTCCTTGACCGTGTTGTATAAACCACCTTCCCAAAACGTGCCCGTGCCTTCAATCTCGACCGGGCCACTGCGTTCCATGTCCAGTGCCCATTGCGCAGTGTCAAAAAGGTGCGTCCCCCAATCGCAAATGATCCCGCCCGAGTAATCCTCGATCCACCTGAAGTTGAAATGGACCCGGTCTTTTGTGTAAGGCGCCCACGGCGCTGGCCCCAGCCACATGTCGTAGTCCAACTCGGGCGGAACAGGTTGGGGCGTCGGGTCACCGGGAACGGTCGGTTGCTTCGGAAGTATCACCTCGACGCGCTGCACTTTGCCTATCCGTCCGTTGCGAACAAGTTCCGCCATCCGATGGTAAACCGGGATCGACCTGTCTTCGGTGCTGGTCTGAAACACTTTGCCGTGTTTCCTGACCTCATTGACAAGGATTTTGCCTTCGTCGATGCTGAGCGTGGGTTTCTCGCATTGGACGTCTTTGCCCGCGCGAACGGCCATCACACTGATGAGCGTGTGCCAGTGGTCAGGGGTCGAAATCATCACTGCATCAATGTCCTTGCGGGCGAGCACTTCCCGGAAATCCTTCGTCATTGCGCAGTCCTTGGTTTGATATTGCTCGTCAACGATCTCCTTGGCTCGCCGCATTCTTTCACCGTCCACGTCGCATACGACGAGCACTCTTGCCTCGGGCAATGTGAGATACCTCCGCAGATTCCACCCCGTGCCGTGGTCGCCTGTGCCGATGAACCCAATATTGATCCTATTACTCGGCGCCACTGCCCCCAATAGCTCAACCGGCACGATCCGTGGGAATGAAAGAAATGCACCTGCTGCTGCCGAAACTCTCAGAAACGAACGACGGCCGATATGCCTTGTCATGGTCCACATGCTACCAAATCACCCGCTTGTTCTCCAGCACAATATGCCATGGCAAAACCATGCTCAGCCAGACTGACACGCATAGCCACAAACAACACAGCGACGCCTACTGGAGAAACTGCGTGCACTGTGTTGGCACCCGAGTTGCATGGCCATACGTCAGCGCCGCAAGTCGTTCGGGAGCGCCAAACCCGCAAAGAAGGCCTTTGTTTTGCCGTGATCATTCGGTTGCAACTACACCGTGCTGCTGCGATGCGGTTTCCTGAAGTCCATGCCCAAAGGCCCTATGGCTACAGCAAGCAGATGCGCCCCGAGATTCATATAACCCCGCAGGAGAATTCATCGCTTGGTGGACTTTTGTTCTCGGGATTCTCCCCGGGAGCTTGACTTCAATGGTGACACACTACCCAGATAAAGCCCCGAGCTCACCGCGAAGCCTCGCTAACACACTTGCCCCGTTTGACTCCCGGAGCGTGTTGTGCGATTTTACCCCCAAATAGAGGGACAGACACGGTATTTGCCAGGCTCGATGTCGCTGGCCTGATCAAGTCGGGCGGATCGGGGGGGTAAGGCTTCGTCTGGAGAATAAAGCGGACATTGGAGTTGTGAATGTATCCTGACGAAAAGCGGGGTTTTACTCAGGTCCAGAGGTGGGGAGAGCTGTGCTCGGCGCGCAAGAGCTGTGACAGACAGGACAGTTCTCTCGTTTCCTTGTAAACGCGCGACTCTGGCTCGGAAATCTCACAGCGTGACTTACCCAAGACACCCAAGGCTTCAATCCTGTGGGATTTGCGGGCCAGGGTCGAAGTACAATTGGATGGGCGAGCGCGTTCGTGCGTGACGGTCGTCGGGCCAAGGGGTAGTGTGTTGCGGTGTGATTGCGATGCGTGCCATCCTATGTGTGATTCTCTTGAGTGCCGGATGCGTTGTCGTTCGGGCAGATGAAGCCCAGGTCCGGTGGTCGTGGGAGGAACCACATGCAAGGGTATTGCCGACCGGTGATCTCGAATGGGCGCCGAAACCGTTCGAGTTCGATCCTGGGGAATCAACTCGTTACATCGACTTTGAGTCTGGCAGCGATGAGAACGACGGTCTCTCGAAGCTGAAACCATGGAAACATCACCCATGGGATCGGAACGCCGCGGGCAAAGCAAAAAGTTGTCGTGGCGCTCATACTTACGTGTTCAAGCAGGGCACTGTTTATCGTGGAGAGCTGGAAGCCAATGAATCGGGCACCCGGACGAACCCCATCGTCTTGACGCGTGACCTGTCGTGGGGCACAGGGCCGGCTGTGATTTGCGGTTCAGAACAGGTGACCGGTTGGAAGAAAGGGGCCGACAATGCCCTCATTCCGGAGCCTGAGAAGGTTTGGTACGCGGACATCGATTGGGCGCCTCGCAACGTTTGGATGGTGGGAGAAGACGGGGTTGTGGCACGCATCGCGCTTGCCCGCACGCCAAACTGGAAGATCAGTGACCCTGACGACATCAAGAGCGAATGGTGGACGTGGAAGAACCCGGACAAACCATTCGACAATTACACCACCATCAATGGGCAGCGGCGGCATCTGGCGTTTGACAAGGAACACATCAACACCGATCATCCACAGGACTTCTACGTGGGCGCCATTGTCTGGACCACCAAGGGTTGGGTGATGGGCAGCCCGTTCCAAGCCAGAGTTATTGCGGCGGACAGGGAAAAAGGATCGCTTACGTTTGCCGGTCAATGGGGCGGCGAACCCACCTACAAGATCATCCGCGGTTGCCAGTATTACCTCGAAGACAAACCACATTACCTCGACAGCCCGGGCGAGTTCTGGTTCGACAGGAAGTGCAATGGCGGCCGCATTTACATTCGTTTGCCGGGCGACCGCGACCCGAACACGGTGCGGGTCGAAGTCGCCAAGCGCATTCGGATGATCGACAGCCGGTGCATGAGCCATGTTCATATTCGGGGGCTTACCTTTCGTTTTCCGAACGTTTATTGGAACCTGACTGCTGCGCCGTACTGGGTATCTCGGGAAAGCATCGATTCTGAACCTGGTTGCGTGCGCCTGCTTGGGAGCGGCACGAACATCAGCGTGTCACATTGCACCTTCGAGCACGTGCACAAAGGCGTCCGTTTCAAAGCCGTTGGCGCGCAGGACGGCATCGACGAGGTTGCGGTTGAGGACAACGTGTTTTCAGATGCTGACTCTGGCGGGGTGGAACTGGCGGACGGGACAATTTACTCGGATGTCACAGGTCCCATGGGCCGCCTGTACGGTGTGCGGGTGATGCGAAACAGGTTCGATCACATTGGAATCCGTCCGGACTTGTTCGGCCAGGGCACGGCGCTCACGGTAAGCTACGCTGAGACCGCTGAAGTGGCGGGAAACATCTTCTACAGGGTTTGCGCGCAGGGAATCGACGTGCACGGCGCCAAACAAAACCGCGCCGCCACGCACCGGCCGTTCACGCGGATTCTGATTCACCACAACAAGGCAGTTGACACCTTGCTGAACAACGACGACTTCGGGGGCATCGAGACGTGGCAGGGGGGCCCGGCATACGTGTATGACAACATCTCGGGCAATCCCGGCGGTTACCGCAATTGGGACCACGTGCTGAGTCCCGACACTGAAGATCGTTTCGGCCACGCCTACTATCTGGACGGTGCTTTCAAGAACTACTACTTCAACAACATTGCATGGGGCAAATCCAAGGGGCCGTCTGGCAAGCTTGCCAACACATCAGCTTTCCAGGAAATCATCAGTTTCGACAACACGTTCTTCAACAACACTGTCTTCAACTTTGTGCGCGGCTCGCGCAGGCAGGAGCCTCAAGCCGGGCGGGTGAAGTTCCTTGGCAACGTTTGGCAAAGCATGGGGCTGAGCGTATTTCGAGATGCAGACCCCGCCCGAACGCCTCCTGCCGGGAACGGTGCCGATTCCGGGCGTCCGCGAAGCACGTTCGCAATTGAAACTGGCGCTTACGCGCGCAACGTTTTTTACGATATTGGGGTGGGCGAGGGCTTGGCGTGTTCGAGCCGTCGGGCCGTTGGTACAAGTCACTCGAACAATTCCGAGAGGCTTTGGCGAGATATCAACCACTGGCTGCTGAAGTGGGTGTGATGGCGAACGAACCACCGCTGCTCGATGCCGCCGCTCACGATTTCCGGCCGGCTCCGAATTCAGAAGCGCGTGGGCGTGGCGCCAAGGTCTTCGTGCCGTGGAGCCTTTGCGAGACGGTTGGCGAGTGGCATTTCTATCCAATCCGAGCTGATCCGACGCGGATTCTTGACGAGCACTGGTGCATGTCACCTTACTACACGCTGAGGGATGATTTTTACAAACTGCCCAAGTATTCGCTGACCGGGATCAACATTACCCTTGCCGATTACCATGACGGGCCTTTGGAAAACTGGACCACAGGCGCCCTCCACTTCAACGGGTCCAGCCAGTACGCTGTGTTAAAAAACGAAGACATCGAGCGCCCTGTCACAATGACCGTCGGCAGCCGTTCTGACAACCAGACCCGCACGGTAAGTGGGGCTGACCTGACCAATCCGCAAATCCACACTTCGAGTTTCCTTGTTGAAATCTACTTCAAGGCAGCGGTTGGCCAGACTGAAATGGTCTTGGTCCAGAAGATTAACGGCTCTGGCTACGTGCTGGGAATAAACAAGGCAGGAGGTGTGACCTTTGCAACGAGCTCAGGCGGCAATACGGTTTGGCTGGACAGTCGCATTGTTGTCAACGACGGCCAATGGCACCATGTCATTGCCGAGGCCAACCGCAAGAACAAGACTCTCACCATATATCTCGACGGCAAACAGGACGCAACTGGTCTGGGTTTCGGCGGCGATGTGTCATTGGCCAACGACGCAGACCTCTATGTGGGCGGCGGGCCCAATGGCCACTACCTGAACGGTGCGATCGATTTTCTCCGGATGGCGCGAAGCACGTTGGCAGACTCGAAGACAACCATCGAGGAACTCTACGCTTGGGAGTTCAACGGACCGTTCCTGTACGATTTCAATGGTCGCCGCAGATCATCCGATGGAGGCTGCGCAGGTGCCATTGACATGAATCCTAACCCGGAAATCTCACCGGGCACCCCCTCGGATTCGCCCGTGCCTTGACGCCGGTGAGATTTCCGGGGCCCGCAT